>Ga0268281_1001663_pt1 | contig 12342 bp, 13 predicted proteins | sample saktaG_10_FD_190134 | JGI IMG/M metagenome (GOLD analysis project Ga0268281, IMG submission 190134) | Saline water microbial communities from Sakinaw Lake, British Columbia, Canada - sak_2011_5_24_50m | ecosystem: Environmental > Aquatic > Non-marine Saline and Alkaline > Saline ... | reverse complement strand
TTTATAATTTGCTATTTCTACCTTTCAATTCCCTTCCTTGCCAGTACCCCCTTTCACTAAAATAAAAAACTCCTAACCTTCTTCAGTTAGGAGTTTTTCTAATAAATTGAAAAATCACCCTCTTTCAACCGAAGAGAGTTAATTAAATATTATCAGGTTTCCTGGCTTAAGGGACTTTACTCTTCGCCTTCCCGGCAAGCTTTTTGCCAGTGGCATTATAAAGAGCACACACCCTATTACAGTGGCGGGACCACTCCAGATTTTAACTGGATTCCCTGATATAATTAACTAGAATTAAAATAATTAATTCAGCTTTATTAAATTATAAAATAAACAATTAAATACTAGTAAGAATAATACTATAATAAAATAAAAATACAATTCTTTTTCATTTTTTCTTCTTACACCTAATTCTTCCACAATAGATTTATAGCATCCTTCAAATATTACACTCTACAATTTTTCCCATTCTAGCCTGCTGACATCAGCGTGCTTTAGAACTCTTTCTAACAATTCTTTTCCAATATCAGGTTTATGAGGGTTTGGTATTCTTACAGTAATATTACTCTTTTGCATAAATTGGTGCTTGCCACCCGAGAATGGTCCATTAAAACCAATTTTTCTAAAATATTTTATTAAATCATTTCTTTTTATTTGACCGAATTTTGGCATTATACAGCAATCTTCTTTATTTTTAATCCAATTCCACCAACAACTGGGATAGGTAAATCTTTTGATATTCTATAGAAGAGCCATTCTTCTAAAACTTCTTCGAGCTCTTCTCTGCATTTTTCCAAGCTTGCAGAATTTGAATACACTCCCTTAAAATCCGGGATTTCACCATAATAACTATTATCTTCTTTAAGAATCTCGTACTTTGCTTTTTTCATTACATTTGATATATATTTTGATAACATTTATTTCTTCTCCTTAATTTCAATTTTTTATTTAATTATACACAGAAAAAATAATATTCAAATGCCACACTGGTTCTATTAATAATATAGTTTCAAGTTAAATTATTTTATTTTCCTTAAACCATTTAATAGTATCTTTAATTGATTGCCTGACAGTACGGGGGTTATAGCCCAATTCCTTACTTGCTTTTTCATGGCTTATACAAGAATTACTTTGGAGAGTACTTATTGAGTATTCTGTGAAGCGAGGGGTTGTATTTGTTAATTTATAATATATAGGTGTAAATACACCAGCAATTTTTGCCATCCAGACAGGCACCCTGGAACGAGATGCCTCCACTCCAGTTATTTCTTCAAGCATTGACATTATTTCATCCATAGTCACTCTTTCACCTGATAAAATATAATTCTCTCCCGTCTTTCCTTTTTCAGCAGCTAAAATATGTCCTACTGCTACATCCCTGACATCAACAAAATCATAAGCGCCATTTACCATAAATTTAAGTTTCTTATTAATAAAGTCAATAAAAGTCTGGCTAATTGCAGATATCTTGAAATCATAGGGGCCCAAAACACCAGTTGGGCACACTACTACTGAATCCAAACCATTCTTAGCAGCTTTTACTACCTCCAAACTAGCAAGAGCTTTTGACCTATCATACTCTCCTCTGTTGTTTTTTGGGTTAAATGGCATATTTTCATCAATAACATTTCCAAAAGGAGGCTCTTTTAATGCATGTATCGTACTTGTATATACTAATCGCTTAACACCACAGTTCAAGCATGCATTGATAACATTTCTGGTTCCCCCAAAGTTAATATTATGTATTAATGACCTGTCGCCAGGCATGATTGAAATCATTGCAGCTAAATGATATACAATATCTGCCCCTTTAAATGATTTTATAAGAGAATCTGTATCATGGATATTTCCAACAACTTTTTCTACCTCCAAGCCTTCAAGTGATTTAATATCAGAAGTAGGACGGAAAAATACTCTTACTGTTCTACCTCTCTTAAGCAGCTCTCTTACAAGGACATTTCCTATACTTCCATTTGAACCAGTAACTACATCCATAAAATTATTCCTTAGATTTTATTATATTTTAAATAGGAATATTATATTAACTTGCAACATCCGTCAATATTTTGACATACAACAAAAGTACAAATATTTCATTTAGTTACTAACAACATATAAAATATATTAAAACAATAAATATAAAATGATAATCAAAAACATAAATAATATAGATGTTAGCATGGAAAGCTTTAGTGCATTCGCAGAAAAGTAACCAAAATTAATATATCTTTCATTTTTGTATTCTACTGTCGAATCTAAAGTATTTACTACCCTGTATAATACTACCAGGGGAAAGCTGCCAATTAAGTAAAAAAATAATGGCCCAATCAGCCCATCAGATGTATTTTCAGAAATACTTTCCTTTATGTAAATCTATATAATATTTTTTCAGTCAACTTAGAAGTTTTTTATTTTCCCTGCCAGTTCTTACCGCTAACCTTATAAATCTATTGTCCGGTCCCTAAAAATACTACAATTCCTATAAGTATCCTAAAATTTTTAGCAATATAGCTTATAAGTTTATCAGAAGTAATTTTGCTATCATTAATCCTACAAAGAATAAAATTTGCTGACGGTTTAAAAAGTTCAAGCCATGTCATATCTCTTAAATTTTTAAAAAAAGTGATTTCTACTTTACCTCTCTAATTATAATCTTTCTAGCCATTCCTCTTCCTATCGCTAGTTTTACACCTTTGATTGCAACAGTCAAAGGACCTCCTCCTGAATAATTCATTACAGAAAAAGTTTCGTTGGGAATAAGACCCATGGCACAGAGCCGGCTATTTAAACGAAAGCCACCATTAATACGAGTTATTCTATATCTTTTATTTGGAATAGCATTAGCTAATGTCATTTTTCCTCTATTAATTAATCTATTTATAATGTCTGTAACTTTACCCCTATAATTATTAATTTCCCTTTCCCTTGCATTAATTATCTTTTACACTACTGAGACTAAATTAATAATTATTAGCTTAGTCTAACTTTAATAGTACTATATATATTTGTCAAGTAAAATAAGAAAAAAATTTTCTGCTTTGAAACTTATATATACATTGCCTTTAAACAATTACTCTAATACAACTCTGTGAAAAATTTTCTTTACTTTATAATGTTTTCATTAAATTATTAAATTTCTGGGAACGGCTGGGGCAATCCTAATCCTTGTGCTCTATTATTGAAATCCTCTTTAACTATAATTAGCTCATCTTCACTCTTCCCATATGCTAGATCTGCTTTTTGAGCAAACTTGTTTGCCTCGTCAATGTTAGAGCCTAATCTATTCAGGTTTATAATCTTCATCACTTTCTTTCTCTTTTAACGCTTTTATCTTTTCCGACTCTTTGTAAGTATATTTAGGTTCGCTGCTATACTAAAGCAAGCTAAATAAAAAGCCTTCCAATCTGAAATACTACAAATGAAACTACCCAGGCAAGCAAAAGAGTATATCCAATCTGAAACCACATCTCTTTTCTCCCAGCTTCTCTGCGGAATACTGCTATACCTGCCATGCATGGGAAATACAGCAGTGAAAATAACATAAAATTATACCCTATAAGCGGATGATATTCATTTGCCAGCGTATCGCGTAAGGATTCAGACTCTTCATCTGCCTCTGCAATACTATAAAGTGTACCCATGGTAGATACAACAATTTCTTTAGCAGCAATGCCTGATATAGCTGCTACAGCCATTCTCCAGTCAAATCCGAGCGGTTTAAATACTGGCTCAATAAAGTGGCCTACTCTTCCTGCTGCAGAATATGCCATCTCTTCATCTGCCATTTTGCCTTCAATCACTACAATAGCTTCTTCAAGTTCTTCCTCGGTAATCCTACCAGATTCGTAAGACTCCTCAATGCTAACAACCTCTGCATCATAATCTGTAGAATAATTATCACCGATTTTTGGGAATGTAAATAATATCCATATTATTATTGCCATAGCTAAAATTATTGTTCCTGCTTTCTTAAGATAAAGCCGTGTTCTTTCCCACATATGGACTATTACACCTTTAAATGTTGGTACGCGGTATGGCGGAAGTTCCATTACAAATGGAGCTGCCTCACCCTTAAACCTTGTTGACCTAAGCAGTTTTGCCATAAGTATTGCCATAATAATGCCTATTACATAAATTGAAAAAATAACATTGCCTGCATATGCTGGGAAAAATGCTCCAGCTAATAAAATATAAATAGGCAGTCTCGCTCCACAACTCATAAATGTATTAACATGCATTGTAACCAGCCTATCTTTTTTATTCTCCAGAGTCCTTGCAGCCATATAAGCAGGAATCGTGCATCCAAAACCAATAAGCATTGGAATGAAGGATTTTCCATGAAGTCCTATCTTATGCATTATTCTATCCATTACAAAAGCTGCTCTTGCCATATAACCACTGTCTTCAAGTATTGCAATACATACAAACAGTAATATGATGTTAGGAGTAAATATGAGTACACCACCTACACCGCCTATAATTCCATCAACTATAAATGATTGAAGCAGGCCTTCAGGCAAAGCATTTGATACAAGATTGCCAAGTTTCCCAAAACCCATATCAATCCAATCCATTGGATATGCACCTACTGTAAACACAAATTGAAACATAAGCCACATAAGACCAAAAAAGATTGGTAGCCCGAGTATTCTGTTTGTCAGTACCCTATCAATTTTATCACTTATAGTTACCTTACCTGCCTCAATTTCTTCATAGGATTCCCGCAGGGCCCCATTTATAAAACCATACCTTGCGTCTGCTATAATAGTCTCGGGGGAATCCCTCAATATATTTTGTATATGCCATATAGAACCTTCCACTACTTTTTCAATTCTTTTATAATTTCCACCTGTCGATTTTTTAACAGCTTCTATTACTTCCTTATCTTGCTCTAATAGTTTTACAGCCAACCATCTCAGATTTAACTTTTCTGTTACTGCACCTTCTTTTGCTAAAATTGCAGTAATTTTTTCCACCTCATTCTCAATCTCTTCTCCATATCTAACAATTACTTTTTTCCCTTTTCCCTTCTCTGCCACATTTACTACAGCATCCAATAATTCATTCATTCCCTTATTTCGATGTCCAATAGTTTCTACAATTGTTACACCCATAAGTTCTGAAAGAAGCTTTGTATCAATCTTTTTTCCACTACTCTTGGCAATGTCAACCATATTAAATGCAAAAACAATCGGCACCCTCAGCTCCATCAGTTGTGTTGCTAGATATAGATTTCTTTCCAGGTTAGATGAATCAATTATATCCACTACCACATCTGGCTTCTCATCTATAATAAAATTTCTTGCTACAACCTCATCCAATGAATAAGCGGTTAAGCTATATGTTCCTGGCAAATCAACAATATCTATCTTATAACCCTTATATTGCCTCTCACCCGTTTTTTTCTCTACAGTAACTCCAGGGTAATTACCAACATGCTGCCTTGCACCGGTTAAATTATTAAAAACTGTAGTTTTACCGGAATTTGGATTACCAGCAAGTGCAATTTTTATTTCTTTTTCCATTCTTTCACTCCTCTAGCTGTTATTTTTTCATCTGGTATCATCAGATTACCTCAACATCTATATTTTTAGCCTCTTCTTTTCTTATAGATAAATGATAACCTTTAATAACAATATCAATAGGGTCCCCCAGTGGTGCAACTTTAATTACTTCTACATCTGTACCTTTAACACAGCCCATATCAAGAAGTCTTCTATGAACCCCTCCCGAGCCAGAGACTTTAATTATTTTGCATTTTGTTTTTGGCTTTACCTCGTTTAATTTCATATTTCCCATCTCCTTATTTTATGATTATAAATAATACGGTATTTTATTGAGTTTACACTAAAACTACTCCTTTTTTTTATAATTATAGCTTAATAGATAATTATTAGATTGACCTAACTATAATAGTTATTGCTATTCCTGTCAAGTAAAAAATTAGGTTTAATTTATAAGAATATATAACACTTTTGTATTTTACTTTTTATATACTCTACAGGAGAGATTCAAATATTACCCTCGAGATCTTTTCAGGATCATGTCTAGCATAGTCTTTTATGCTTATAACATCTTCCCTTATGATCCCAGTTCTGTTAATCAATCTGCTGCTGTCGTCAGTAACTGCAAAAGAATTTTCCCTTGTATGCTTCCTTATGAGATTTTCCGAAATTTTACCAGTATTTATGACAAGATAATCAATATTGCACCCCAAATATTTTTCTACCGTGAATAGATGGTCGGAAACAGTAAAATTATCAGTTTCTCCGGGCTGGGTCATAATATTGCAGATATATATTTTTTTTGCTTCTGATTCCTTAATTACCTCAGTAACACCTTTTATAAGTAGATTGGGTATTATGCTGGAAAACAGACTACCAGGCCCTAGAATTATTAAATCTGCTTCTTTACAGGCTTTTAGCACCCCTGAATGTGCGGGAGGATTACTAGGAACCAGGAATACCTTATCTATCGGGTGATGATATGCAACAATTTTTGTCTGGCCGATAATACGGTTGCCATCCTTAAATCTTGCTCCCAGGACAACATTTTCTAATGTAGAGGGCAAAACTTTTCCCTTGATTGTAAGGACACGGCTGGTTTCTGATATGCCTCTGGCGAAACTTCCAGTTATGGCTGTCATTGCCGCTATGTAGAGATTCCCGAACGAGTGACCTGAAAGGTCTGACTTACCACTGAACCTGTACTGGAAAAGCTCCGATATCAATGAGTTTGATTCTGCCAGGGATACAATACAGTTTCTTATATCGCCAGGTGGCGGTATATTCAGATCTTTTCTTAAGCGGCCTGAACTGCCCCCGTCATCTGTAACAGTAACTATTGCCGTTAAATTATTTGTCCTGTGCTTCAATCCTTCAAGAAGAGTGGAAAGACCCGTGCCTCCGCCTATGCCTGCTATTCTTGCATTTCTTTTCATGGTAGCTGTTTCTTTTAAAAATATTTAGCTCAACTCAAGATTTTATGTTTTTATTTTAATATATAAAGTATAAAATAAGCAATATATTAATTTTTTAAAAAGGGGGATTATGGAACTAATTATCAAGGAAAACTATGAGGACATGAGCAAAGTTGCAGCGGAGATTATTGCAGGATTGATAAAATCAAAACCGGACTGTGTGTTGGGTTTTGCAACAGGGGGGACACCATTAGGAACATACAAAGAGCTTGTAAGAATGCATAAGGATGACGGACTTGATTTTTCGGGTGTCAAAACTTTTAATCTTGATGAATATCTGGGAATCGGGATTGATCTTGAAAAACCATATGAACAGGACCAGAGTTATGCCCGCTTTATGCATGAAGAATTGTTCAAATATATAAACATTAAGAAAGAAAATATTCACATCCCTGACGGGCTCACAAAAGATCCCGAGAAATTCTGTATCTGGTATGAAGAAGAAATAAAAAAAGTGGGAGGAATTGATTTGCAGCTTCTTGGGATAGGCGGAGACGGGCACTGGGCATTTAATGAACCCGGTTCATCGCTTGCATCAAGGACCAGGGTTCAGGCTCTGGCCAAACAAACTCTTGAAGATAATTATGAGAGTTTTTACAAGAAGGCCGGTGTAAAAAAAGAGAATATGCCCCATTTTGCAATCACTATGGGAATAGGAACAATACTTGAGTCAAAGCATGCACTTATGATTACAAACGGAGTGAAAAAAGCGGAAATAATTGCGAAGGCTCTTGAAGGATGCATAACATACGAGGTCACTGCAACAGCTATTCAGATGCATCCTGGAAGAGTTACAGTTATACTGGATCAGGGAGCAGCATCAAAGCTAACCTGGACTGTTGGTAGTATATAAAAAATTAAAATCATATGTAATAGCATAGATAAAACAAAGTTTTTAAAAAATTTCTTCGGTTTCTTCTGTTGTATAGAACAAGTTTTTATATTCGTCCTGCGAAATGGGGCCTGTTCTATTTAAAAGATATGATTTAGCTTTTTCTCTTGCAATGATCGCAGTATTTTCCAGGCTTACAAGCTTCTGTGGTATACTTTTTTCCAGAAGTATCTCCTTTACATTTTCAAATAACCGCTTACTTCCAAAAAACAGCTTTCCCTCGCAGAGGATTTTGGAGGCCACCATAGATTTGAAACTGTCAAAATTTGACTGATTTTTTACCCTGCTCATATCTTTTATAATATAATCTATTTCTTCGCGGTAAGCCGGCATTTTTAGGAGATAGTATTTTTTATGATATATTGAACGGTCAAGTTTTTTGATTATGTCTTCGGATAAATCCTCTGTAACTACTATAATATCAAGGTCTGACCCCCTGACCATCTCGCTGGTGGATGACTCAGGTCTGGGATCGCTGTGCGCCATATTGTAGACTATATCTCCAGCAATTATAAAGGTTGCCTTATTAACAATTTCTTCATGATTTTTTTGTGATTTAACAAGTTGAGATATTATTTCTTTTGAAAGACTAAATTTTTCCCTGCTTATCTTCTCTATACCCCTGGAAAGATCTTTTGCTTTTGCATTGATATTTTCAAAATCAGTACACAGGCCTATTACTGTATAAGTAAGGAATTCCCTAAGTATTGAAGGTGATAATCTCGCATAACCTAGTACGCGCCGATCAAGCCTTAAATACCTTCTTCCGACTATCTTTGTCAAGATTTTCTTTGATTTATAGCAGGTGCGCCAGATTGAAAGTGCATCGCTTCTGCTTTTTTCAATAAGTTCCTTACCTGTTAAAGGACCTTTTTCCCTTAACAGGCTAATTATTTCGTGCATAGGCTATAAAATATAAAATTGATACAAAAAAATTGATATCAGAGTAAAAAAAATAAATATATTTTAGAATCTTGATTAACTATCTTCAGCCCAGTTTCTTCTTTATAACTTCAGCTATTGTCCCGGCAAATGCCTTCGTTTCTTTATGAGTTGGTCCTTCAACCATTACCCGGCACATTGCCTGGGTGCCGGAATATCGCACGAGAACACGGCCCTTATTCCTAAGTGCCTTTTCCACTTCTTTTATTGTATCCATTATTTCACGCTGCCCCTCGAGAGGTGGCTTGCTTTTAACATTTACATTTACTGTTATCTGTGGAAAGACTTTCATTCCTTTTGCAAGCTCTGAAACCGGCTTGTTTTTCTTTTTTATAACTGCAAGAAGCTGCAGTGCAGATAGTATGCCGTCACCGGCTGTATGATGGTCTAGAAATATTATATGCCCTGAATCTTCACCGCCTATTACTGCATCTTTTTTCTGCATTTCTTCGAGCACATATCTGTCTCCGACCTTGGATTTTACCTGTTCTACTCCCATTTTTTCCAGGGCAATAGAAAGGCCCATATTGCTCATAACCGTAGTAACAAGGATATTATTTTTCAGCATGCCTTCTGTCTTCAGGTCTTCTGTGCAAATTGCCATTACCTGGTCTCCGCTTACAATTCTTCCTTTTTCATCAACTACAATCAATCTATCACCGTCGCCATCAAAAGCAAGGCCTATGTCAGCATTGAATTTCAGTACTTTTTTTGCAAGACCCTCAGCGTGAAGGGCACCGCAGTTTAAATTGATGTTCATACCGTCCGGACTCGTATTAAGGGCTACCAGATCTGCCCTCATCTCCTTAAATAATAAAGGTGCAACTTTATAAGTAGCGCCATTTGCACAATCAATAATTATTTTCATTCCTTCAAGACTCAGGTTTTTGGGAAATGTCTGTTTTAAAAATACTATATAACGGCCAAGAGCATCAGTTTCCCGGTAAGCTTTTCCAAGATCGGCGGGTTCGGAAAGCTTGTCGGAAATCTTTTCTGAAAATATAAGTTCTTCAATATCAATCTCCTGTTCATCTGTCAGCTTAAAACCTGCTTTTGAAAATATCTTGATGCCATTATCTTCGAACGGGTTATGAGAAGCAGAAATAACGATTCCCGCATCCGCATCCAGATTTGTTGTCATAAATGCAATGCCGGGTGTCGGGAATGGTCCTATAGTTATTGCATCAGCGCCCATTGAAGTTATGCCAGCGACCAGCGCACTTTCAAGCATATATCCTGAAAGCCGGGTGTCTTTACCTATAACAATTCTGGGCTGGTGTCCCTTTTTTTGTAATATACATGATACTGCCTGGCCTATTTTCATTGCCATTTCAGGAGTCATCGGATATTTGTTTGCTATTCCTCTTACTCCGTCTGTTTCAAATAATTTTCTCATGTTTTATCTCCTTTTTCCCATTTCAGTTACATGCTTTAATTTAATAATTGTGTTTGGCGGGTAATACCCCCTTGCGGTCGTATTGGGATAGAGAAGCACATTTTTAGAAAGCAGGCTTCCTGGCATGGTTACACTGTTGCATCCTGTTTCAACACCGTCTGCAAAAATCGCACCAAACTTGCGCAGTCCGGTTTCATATTTCTTTCCGTTAACAGTTAATCCTATTTTTGACTCAAAAATTTTTAAGTTTGCAAGCTTTGTCCCTGCGCCTAGGTTTACCTTACCCAGTATACTATCGCCTATGTATGCAAAATGTCCTGCTTTACTCTCACCGAGCATAACTGCGGTTTTCATCTCTGTAGTATGTCCGACAACACATTTATTTCCCACGATCACATTGCCGCGTATATATGCCCCCTGCCGTATTTCAGTATCGTCTCCGATTATAGCAGGGCCTTTTATCAATGCTCCGGACTCTACAATCGTGCCCTTACCAATATATATTTCATTATCCATTAGAAAAACTCCTGCATATATAATAGAGGCGCCTTTCAGTACAATCCCATCTTTTATAGCAGTGCCGCTGGCGGCATCAATAGTAAATCCTGATTCCAGTACTTTACCGTTATAAATAACCATGTCTTTACTTAAAAGGGAAGAGTTTTTTCTTAGATTATAGACATTTGGAGCAATATTATCCTTTATGTAGTCTTTGATATTTTTAAGACCGTCCCATACAAACTCCGTATTTTTAAAAAGTCCCTTTAGGTGGTTACCCTCAAGTTCAAAAAAGTCTTCCGGTTTTAGCATATTTTGCTCCTTTTTTGATAAAAGATATCTATTTCTTGTAAAAATATTTTATAAAAAAAATTATAGATGTTTTTTTGATAATGACAATACCATAATCTTGTATGACACTAATATACCAAATTTGACAATTTTTTGGTTTTATTATAGATTTAATTTAATAAATTTTATCATGTTTCTCAACACCTGATATTTTTAAGTAATTCGTGTTTTAAAGCATCTTCTGAGGATCAATGTATAAAAAAAATATTGTTTTTTTGTACCAGGATTTGGAAATTAACCAGCAAACATCCCCAGATATTTTTAAAATATAAAGCAAATATAGTAGCACTTATAGAAACTACTATCGAGGACATAACCAATAACTATCGCTAGAGATAAGTTTTTACCATAAAAATTTTTGATTGGAACTGAAATAATATTTTAATAGATAGTATAATTTAATATAGGAGGGTTGATATGAATAAGAGGATTATTCTCCTTGCTACCCTGGATACAAAAGGTGAAGAAGCAGATTTTCTTAAAAACCAGATCGAAGGCTTGAGGGATAAGGTAATTATAATCGACTCAGGTGTAGTGGGAAAACCTACTATAAAGGCTGATATAACACGTGAAGAAATCGCTGAGAAAGGTGGCATTCCACTTTCAGACCTGTTAAAAAATCCAACCAGGGAAAGAGCCGCTCCGGTAATGGTAAAGGGTGCCATAAAAATAGTAAAAGAATTGATAAGTAATAATAAAGCCCATGGAATTATATCCATGGGTGGAACCCAGGGTACATCTCTGTCTGCTGAGGTGATGAGGACCTTGCCCTATGGTTTCCCGAAGGTAATGGTTTCTACCATGGCTTCCTCGGATGTTTCGGTATTCATTGATATAAAAGATATAGTTATGATTCCTTCTGTTTCAGATATATTGGGCCTTAATCCAGTCCTGAAAAAGATACTGGCTAATGCTGCAGCAGCGGTAAGCGGCATGGCCAATACAAAAATTGGCATAAATATTGGTGAAAAACCATTAATTGGTATTTGTAATGTTGGAATAACCACACCCGGTGCTGTTAAAGCTATTGAATTATTAAAAAAACGCGGTTATAACACTATTGTTTTCCATGGAGTTGGAAGTGGCGGCAGAGCTATGGAACAGATGATGCGTGATGGGATCATTGGAGCTGTTTTTGATTATGCCCTGGTCGAAGTATCAAATAATATTTACAAAGGTTTAAATAATGGAGGTCCTGAGAGATTAACTGCTGCCGGTAAATTGGGAATTCCTCAGGTTATCTGTCCTGGTGGTATTGAAGTTTTAGCATTCTGGGTCAAGGAA
>Ga0268281_1001653_pt1 | contig 12404 bp, 11 predicted proteins | sample saktaG_10_FD_190134 | JGI IMG/M metagenome (GOLD analysis project Ga0268281, IMG submission 190134) | Saline water microbial communities from Sakinaw Lake, British Columbia, Canada - sak_2011_5_24_50m | ecosystem: Environmental > Aquatic > Non-marine Saline and Alkaline > Saline ... | reverse complement strand
CAGGAAACCCAAATATAACTTCCACACCTTCCTCTTCAAGACATTTTATTAACATCTGTGCACCACTAATTTTACTCATACCTTCTCCAATCTTATATTAGTAAGTGTTAGCAAGTATTAATAAGAACTTTATATTAATACCTTTAATAATACTATTTTTAATTCCTTTTTTAATTAATAATTTCTCCATCATTTATTTACACTAATTTATTCCAATATAGCTCCCCTGGAAGCAGCTGTTACCTGCTTTGAATACCTGTATAGATAACCTTCTTTAATTTTTATATCCGGAGGTTTCCATTTTTCCATTCTTGATTTCATTTCTTTATCACTTACAAGAAGATTTATTTTATTGTTCTTAATATCAATCTCTATTGTATCTCCATCTCGTACTATGCATATAGGTCCGCCTCCTTGAGCTTCAGGAGAGATATGACCTATAGCTGCTCCTTTTGTAGCACCTGAGAATCTGCCATCTGTAATTAATGCAACTTCCTTATCTAATCCAATTCCAGCAATTGCTGCTGTAGGAGAGAGCATCTCTCTCATCCCTGGCCCCCCCCTTGGACCTTCATATCTTATTACCACAATTTCCCCTGAATTAATCTTTCCATCCAATATTGCTTCCATAGCATCTTCTTCGCTATCAAATACACGAGCCTCTCCTTTATGATACAGCATTGAAGGATCGACAGCTGATTTTTTAACTACGCATCCTTCAGGAGCTAAATTTCCCCATAGTATTGCAAGGCCACCGTCTTTGCTGTAAGGATCAGTAACTTTTCTTATAACATCTTCATTTAGAATTTCAGCAGATGATATATTTTCTTTTACCTTCTTGCCGGTAACAGTTATATTGTCACCATTAATTAAATTGTTTTTCATCAGCTCGTTCATAACAGCTTCAACTCCACCTGCTTGATATAAATCCTGAACATGATGATTGCCTGCCGGACTCAATCTGCATAAATTTGGAGTATTTTTACTTATTTCATTAACCAGATCCAGTGAAAATGGAACTCTTGCCTCATTAGCAATAGCCGGCAGGTGAAGAATAGTATTTGTTGAACACCCTAAAGCCATATCAACAGCTAAAGCATTCTTTACTGAAACAGCATTTACTATATCCCTTGGTCTTATATTCTTCTCCACAAGTTCCATTATTTTTATTCCTGTCATCTTGGCAAGCCTCAGCCTTTTTGAGTAAACTGCAGGGATAGTCCCGTTTCCTTTAAGAGCAAGACCTATGGCCTCAGATAAGCAATTCATTGAATTAGCAGTAAACATGCCAGCACAGCTTCCACAGGTGGGACATGCTTCATTTTCAATTTCAATCAAATCACTCCCGCTGTATTTCCCTTTCCTGTACCCGCCAACAGCCTCAAAACAGTTACTGAGATCAATATCTCTTTCCTTAAATTTTCCTGCAAGCATAGGACCTCCGCTTACTATTATAGAAGGAATATTTAACCTTAGAGCCGCCATAAGCATACCTGGAATTATCTTATCGCAATTTGTAACTAAAACAAGTCCATCAAATGGTTGAGCGATAGAAACTGCCTCAATGCTATCTGCTATAATTTCTCTTGTAGCAAGAGAATATTTCATACCTACATGGTTCATAGCTATACCATCACAAACTCCAATTGTTGAAAATTCTTGCGGTGTTCCTCCTGACATCCTTATTCCTGCCTTTACAGCTTCTGTAATACTGTCCAGGTGCATATGCCCGGGTATCAGCTCATTTGCAGAATTTACAACGCCTATGATAGGCCTGTTAATTTCTTCATCTACATACCCTAAAGCTTTAAGCAGTGACCTGTGAGGCAGCCTCGTAACTCCTTTTTTCATAATATCGCTTCTCAATTTTCCTCCTTGTTATTTCCTGGTATCATTCTAAACTTTTTTACCCACAATCAGAATCTATTTTGTTTACTATTTTAACTGATAACTTATCAAATTTTACTATAATAATACATATAAATAATTAAAATTAAAAAATAGGATTAATGTAAAAAAAATAAACTGCTGGTAATCCTAAACAACTAGAGTAAAATACCGACAAGCAGTAGACAGACTGAAATAATGACAGGCACAGAAAGCCAGCTGTAAATACTAATATTACCATCTATAGATTTTAGTATTACTTGTTTTTTACTAAAAATTTTAAAAGCTTTCTTATAATCTTTCATTTTACCTGTAATAATTTATAATTGGAGAATTATGATAACATAATTATATACCTAATACAATATTTTTTCCGAACTTTGTCAGAGCAAAGTAGAAATATCCTCAAACTGTCTAATTTAACAGAGTTTTTCAGGCAAAGCTTTAAGATACATAATTAGTATTTACCAAACCGCTTTAGGACTATTACAGTAGGATTATTTATTGGATTTTTTTAGGTAATAATTACCGAATGTAGATTATTATTATAGATTATAAAAATATAAGGTGGCTTAAATATTATTAAATATTTAAACCACCTATAACAAATCTAATTCTTAGATTTTTAAAGTTTATTATTCTCTATTTTGTTTTTTAAATTTTATTAATTATTTACTTTACTCTACTCTAATTATTTATTCTGCCCTAATTCCCGCTCTGCTGCTGAGCTTTTGACCTGTAATCTTGAGCAGAAAGGTGCCCCTGGCTTAAGTTCAGGACTGCATTAAAATTACTGATTGCATCTGAATAATTTTCCTGCCTGTAACCTATAAGGCCTTTCTCAAACTCTTCATAAACCATTCCTAATTTATTTTCTATACCATTTCTGTTTATCATTTCCCTAATATCATTACCTGTAGCTAAAAAAGCAGTATTTGTATCAGACCCAAAGGATACAAGGCCAATCACTTCACCATTATCACTTAGAACCGGACCACCGCTGTTTCCAAATGTAACATTGCTGTCAATCTGGAAAACCTCAGCACCGCCAATCATTTTTCTTGCACTGATAGACCCGGAATTAACAGTTGGAGTCATTATAGATCCTTCGCTTAAATCGCCTGTCCATGGGTATCCAATAATTGTAACAGAATCCTGTATCTCTACCAGTGAAGAATCACCAACAATTATACCTGATAGTGCTCTTCCTGTACCTGGCTGTATCTTAAGTATTGCAATATCCCTCTGATCCCATGGGCTAAAATCAATTATTTCTGCCATCATATAATCAGCGTTAGAAGCATCTGGAGTACCTGCTGTTGCAGTATTAAACTGTACATATACTTCCATGTCCGGGTCTGGATTTTCATTTCCTTCAACATCATAGTTATCATAAATCCAGTTCCAATCAGCATCATTTAAGTCATAATATTCATCTGGATATGTATCAAATACATAAGCATCTAAAATAGCCCATTTTGTTTCAACATATGGAATATCTATAACATGTGCTGCAGTGACAATATGGCCGGTGTCAGGATTTACACAGAACCCTGTTCCCCCAAATGGCCCATAATAATACTGTTCACTCCACTCATTAAAATTTGGGTCATACACAAATGCATAGACAATAGATGTAACATAACATACTGCAGGAGTCGTCAATATCACTTTATCCTGAGATGTAAGCTCGTAAGCTGGAGGTTCGGGTTCGGGTTCTGGTTCTGGCTCGGGTTCTGGCTCGGGCTCTTTAACTGGACCCTCATCAGCTTCCTCTCCTACTTCAGATGCCTGTTCCTGAGTTACGGGCGGTTTTGGACCAAAGCAGCCAACCGATGTGTATCCTATAACGAATACTGAAATCAGAACAATGACTAAAACTTTCAAGATATCCTTTTTCATTTCTCCTCCTTCTAAAATAATAACAAATTTATTACAATACTAATCTTTCCATCTTTTTTATCTTTAGTAACTCATTACAAATTATATCAAAATTATAATAATTATTATAATAAGCCAAACCTCTACTGCTTGGCTATTATTATATACTCTTATTATTTTATATTATAGCAATATTTTATTATATTTTTTATAATTCTACTATCTTTTTATTTATTACTATTATATCAACAAAATATTTAAATAAGTTTAACTATATTTATTTAAAACTTCAATATAATACTCAATATATTTTGGGACTATTATCTTAGAGTCAAACAATTTAGCTCTTTTTCTTGCCTCAAATCCCATTTTGTTTCTTAAATCCTTATTACCTAGTATTTCAATAGCAGAACCGCTCATTGCATCAATGTCGTCAGGGTTATGAAGATACCCACAGATTCCATTTGCCACTACTTCTTTCAATCCGCCAATATTTGTTCCGATTACAGGAACTTCACAGCTTAGAGCTTCAAGCGCTGATAGACCAAAACTTTCACTCTTTGAAGGCAGCATATATAAATCGCTTACATTAAGCAATGGGATTATATCTTCCTGCCTGCCTAAAAAAAATACCTTTCCCTGCAGCTGTAACCTAGCAACCAAATTTCTGCACTCATAAATTTGGGGACCATCACCTGCCAGGAGCAATTTGCTTTTAACTTCTTTGCTTATCTTAAAAAATATCTTAATTATATTATCTATATTTTTTACAAGCCTGAAATTTGAAATATGGGTTACAACCATGTCATCCTTATCTACAAATTTTATACCCTCTTTATTTTTTTTAGTTCTTCTATATTTTTCAGTATCTACAAAATTATATATAATCTCCATTTCTTTAGTTACATTGAAAATATCTTTTGTAGCTTTTTTCAGATACTTTGATACACACGTAACTCCATCACTATTTTCAATACTAAATTTTGTAATTTCATAAAAAGAACAGTGCTTCCCAACAAGTGTAATATCTGTTCCATGCAGTGTTGTAATAAATTTTATCCTACCTTTCCCAACTATTTTCTGTGCCAGATATGCCGATGCTGCGTGAGGCATGGCATAATGGACATGGAGTATGTCCAATCTCTCAGACTTTATGACTTCAGCCATTTTTGCACTCAGGGAAAGACTGTATGGAGGGTACTTAAATAATGGGTAATCAAGGACTTCTACTTCGTGGAAAAAAACATTTTTGTAAAAACTATTAAGCCTGAATGGAAGACCGTAACTTATAAAGTGCACACAATGGCCTCTTTTTGCTAATTCTATTCCCAGTTCAGCAGCTACAACTCCACTTCCGCCATATGTAGGATAACAGGTTATTCCAATATTCATAGAAATATATAAATAAACATATATAAAAATATTAATAAAATAAGTATTTAAAAAAATCCAGAGGATCCTCAATCTTTATATCTGATTCTATAAAAAATGGTTCTCCATGTTCTGATTTTATTTTAAGGCCGTAAAATTTACCCCTGCTATTAATTACATCAAAATACCAATTTAATGCTATATGAGTCACAATTTTTTTCTCTTTATCACTATAAAATTGAGATTTATATGCAGTAACTGCCTCTACTTTTGTTTTATAATACTTTGAGATATCAACTATAAAACTTGGTTCAAACTGATAGCTCAACATATAATTGATTACAATATCAGGCCTATAAGATTTCTGTTTTGTCTTAAATTTTTCCAGCCCTGATATAAAAATAGCATCCTTTAATAATTTACAGGAACTCTCATGGTCGGGGTGCCTGTCTTTTGAGTAAGGAATTACTACAAGTTTGGGCTTATATTTCCTTATTATATTTATTACCTTTAATCTGCTTTCAAAATCATTATTTATATTACAATCTTCTAATTTAAGATTTTCTCTTATATCAAGCCCAAGTATTTCTGCAGCTTCTTCTGTTTCTTTTTTCCGGGTTTTAATGTCGCCACTTGTAGAAAGCTCAGCTTCTGTTAAATCTATTATTCCCGTCCTGTATCCTTTATCTTTTAATTTAAGCAGCAACCCCCCACATCCCATTTCAGCATCATCCGGGTGAGGACTGAATGCAAGAACATCTATAATCATTTTACAACCTGTCTATTCTTATATATTTCAATAAATTTATGCGAAAAGTCTAACGGTTTTAACTTTACATAAAGTTTGTCTATAAAACTAAAATCATATTTATTTAAATAATTAAATATATTTAATTCTCTCTCCTGCAGATTGCCATCTGGAAATAAATTTAAATAAATTTTATCCACTATGGCCATTATATAATTATTCTTCTTTTTATATCCAGCTGTCATTTTTTTTTCTAACACCTTCATTTCTTTTTTAATATTTTTCTTTATTCTATCAAAAGAACTGCCTGTATCTATTTCTAAATTAGCAATACTCTTTTCCAGCTCTTCTAGTCTTACCATTACATCCTTTTCAAGATCTATTACCAGCTTATTAAAATTTAAATCAGACTTAGCATTTAGAACCCTTTTAACTATAATATCTTCATCTATCACCATATCTTCTTTTTTCATATTTAATCTACCTAGAGCTTTAATAGTTTTATATTCCATTACCGTTGCTGAAAACCTGGGATAAATTGGTGGAAGTTTGATTCCATATAAATTATAAACCTCTTTCAACTGAGCAAAATAGCTCACTTCACCAGGGCCGCATACACTGGCAATTACCGGTAATACACTATCCTGCAATAGTGGCCGCAGTACAATATTTAAACTTGCATTATTTATTTCATCTTTTAAATGACTGGCAAGCTCTTCCTTTTTAATAGTTTTATTTCCAAGTTTAAAATAACCTTCCCTGCCAGCAGTTACTCTTTTCCTGACTCCATCAATACTCCAGAAAAAATTAAGCGCATTATTATCAGTATCTATCTGAGCATGATATCCATCCTTTTTCAGTTCATTTCCTCTGGCAGAAATTATTTTATTTTTTTTTCCGTAATCCTCTAAGTCAGACATTAACAATGCATATGATAGCTTTTTTAATTTGTAACATCCTGGATCTATTACTACCAAACCATATTTTGAAAATAACCTGGAAATTATACAGGAGAAAAAAAAGGAAATACTTATAACATCATTTTCAAAAAAACTATCGCCCTCAGGTAAACAGCTATTTAAGAAACTTATAATTTTAGGTTTAAAATCCGAAGGGTTTAAAAAATTCTCTAATTTATTAATTAATTCTTTAAAAATATCAGCAGACAATAAAATATCAGAAAATCTTGCACCCTTATTTACAGTTGAAGAATCAAGAAATATTTTCACCAAATCATTATTAATAATGCTTAAACTGTTTACCTGCACCAAATTGCTGTCATCTGATGCATTCCAGAAACAAGGTATTACTTTCAATTTTAATTCTTCTTCGAGAAAGCTGCTTAGTTTTAAAACAGTTAATATTTTATAAATTATAAAAATTGGACCAGTAAGCAGCCCTGGCTGCTGCCCGCCAACTACTACATAAGCATCGCCATTTTTTAAACTTTCAATATTTTCTATAGTTTTACTACTGCATCCAAGGCTTTCATTATAGAACCTTAAAATATTTGATAATTTTAGTCTTAATTTTTGATCATAATTATCTTTAATATCTTGAATTCTCTTTTGGTAGCTTTCTATTTTTTGGTAATTATATTGATAGTACCTTCTAACTTTAGGAAAATTGTAAATATAATCCTTATACAGGCTGCTGTAATAAAATTTATCTTCATGTGTTTCTGTTAATTTAATCATTATTCTAAGATATATTTCTCCGCAGGAATTATTAATTTTACATTTTAAATTATATAATATTTTAAAAGATATCATATAATAAAATATTTTATTAAAACATGGTAAGTAACTTAAATTCAGAATTAAAAAAATATTTTACAAGCCGGAAAAACATAGGCCAAGCAGATAATCCGAATGCAGTTGGTGAACTTGTCAGTAAAGAAAATAATAGTTTCATTAAATTTAGTGCTAATATAGAAAAGAATATTATCAAGGATATTAAATTTAAAGCATTTGGCTGCAAATATACAATTGCCGGTGCCAGTTACTTTGCAACTCAGGTTAAAAATAAAGATATTTTAACTGCAACTTTATTTACTGAAAAAGATTTAGAAAAAAAATTAGGCGAATTCCCACAAGAAAAGAAGAAAGTTTTAAACTTAATTATCTATTCTTTTCAAAAGTTAATTACCAATTATATATCAAATACAGAAATTTCAGATATATATAAAACAAATAATAAAAAAATTGCTGTAGCAATCAGCGGAGGCGTGGATAGCGCAATAGCTATAAAAATCCTTCGGGACGAAGGCTGGGATATCTTTGGAATTACAATGAAACTACCGTCAGATAATTCAAATTATAAAAACAATTATGAGGCCTCGTATGTTTCTGAAGATATAAAAACCGCCAGAAAAATAGCAATGCTTTTAAAAATACCCCATATTGTAATTGATATAAGAAAGCAGTTCGAAAAAATTATTATTGAACCTTTTTGTATAAATTACCTTAAAGGTAAAACGCCAAATCCATGTATAGACTGCAATAAATACATAAAATTTGGTTTGCTGCTAAAGTTAGCTAAAACTCTTGGCGCAAATTATATTGCAACTGGTCATTATTGCAGAACCGGCAAATCTTCCAAAACAGACTTATATGAAATAAAAAAGGGAGTTGATGCCAGTAAAGATCAAAGTTATTTCCTCTGGAAGCTAAGCCAGGATCAGATACTACATATAAAAACACCTTTGGGTGTTTTTAAAAAAATTGATATCAAGAAAAAAGCTGAAATGCTTTACCCTTTCTTGTCAAGAAAAAATGAAAGCCAGGAAACATGTTTTATAACTGAGAATAATTATCATGATTTCCTTACACAAAAATTTAAAAATATAAGAAGAGGTAAAGTCTTCAATACAAAAGGAGAACTCTTAGGAACCCATAAAGGATTTCCTTTTTATACAATTGGTCAGAGAAAAGGATTGGAAATAAGTTACAATAAGCCAATCTATATAAAAGAGATAATTCCAGAAAAAAATATTATCATAGTCTCAGATGAAAGTGGTCTTTATCAAAAAGAATTTAAAGTATTTCAATTAAATTTCATTTCTGGTTATCCGCCAGGAGAATTTTTCAATGCAATAGTTAAAATTAGATATAACTCAGATGGGAGCAGTGCAAAAATTAAAATTTTAGATAAGAAATCAGCAAATATTACATTTGATAAACCACAAAAAGCTATAACACCTGGCCAATCAGCTGTTTTCTACATCAAAGATACCCTGATAGGAGGTGGTATCATATTCAAATACAGAGATTAACCTGCTCCAAATAAATCCGTACTTAAATATCTTTCTCCAGTATCAGGCAAAATAACTACTATCATTTTTCTTTTATTTTCATCTCTTTTTGCTATCTTGGTAGCTGCCCACAATGCTGCACCAGAAGAAATACCAGAAAGTATACCTTCTTCTTCTGCAAGCCTGCGAGACATTTCGTAAGCATTACTTGTGCTAACTTTTATTATTTCATCTAATAAATTTACATCAAGTACTGGTGGAATAAAACCTGCACCTATCCCCTGAATCTTATGGGGGCCTGGTTTTCCTCCTGATAGAACAGGCGAATCTAAAGGTTCAACAGCAATTACTTTAATTCTTTCATTCTTTTCCTTTAGAAATCTGCTACAGCCCGTTAGAGTTCCGCCGGTTCCTATTCCACCAATAATTATACCTACCTTCCCCTCTGTGTCATTCCATATTTCTACTGCTGTGGTTTTTTCATGAATTTCAGGATTTGCAGGGTTATTAAATTGCTGAAGTATAAACGAATCTTTGATATCTTCGTGTAATTTTTCTGCTTCTGCTACTGCACCTTCCATCCCATCCTCTGAAGGTGTAAGAACTATTGTTGCTCCAAGAGCAGAAATTATTTTCTTTCTCTCCTTGCTCATTGTTTCTGGCATAGTAATAAAAAGTTCATAACCTTTAACTGCACATACTATAGCCAGGCTAATCCCTGTATTTCCACTGGTTGGTTCAATTATAATTGACTTTCCAGGGAATATCTTTTTTTGTTTCTCAGCTTCAATTATCATATTATAACCAACCCTATCTTTTATACTTCCCCCAGGATTAAAACACTCCAATTTTGCAACAATATCTGATTTTAAACCTTTTGAAATTTTCTCCAGCCTTACCAGTGGTGTCATTCCAATGAGTCCAATTATATTATTTGCTATTTTCATAGATACTCTCTTACCCTATTTTAATAAATATTCATATATAAAACACAATTTAAATATATTTAACTTTCTAAATTAGCCACTAGAATTAAGATTTTTTTATCTCATTATGCTTATTTTAATATTATTTAATTATTATAGAGTAAATAAAAGTAATATGCTTAAAATTTTTATTTAAAATCACAAATATTTTTAAATTTTTTCCCATTTTTCCTTGACATTACTTCTACCTTCTGCTATATTATATTTTGTCTTAGATCAGGAGGCAACTTTCAAATAAGGCTGAAATTTTCAAGCGAAAGTTTGAAAAAAGTAAGTTAAATCTTGAAAAGTCCCTGAGAAAAGTTCTAGGATGGTACCCCAAGATGTTGAGTAGCCTAAGGTGGAAGCTAGGGCAAAAGGTAACTTGGGGTTTCTTTTATTATAACTCTAAAATCTAGTCTAGCAGGTAATCAAGATCATTTTCTTCATAAACCTTAATTCTTTCTTCTTCTGCTTTTAAAAATAATAAAATATTACGATAGAAGCTATCTTTTATTTTAGAATTATTACTAGAAGAATAAGATTTACCTGTATAATAATCATTTAGCAAAGTGTATGTTTCAATATCATTATTCAAAAAATCAACTTTAAAATTATAGAAATCCACAAGAGATTCTGGGATATTTTCTATTTGAAAAAGCTTCTTCTTAAATTCTTTTGAATAACTAATTCTCTTTACTGTAATTTCTTCAAGTTGATCAATATTAATAAATTTTTCACTTAAAACATCTGGAAGCCTGGTAATCTCATTAAAGAATTCACTTTCTATTACTCTATATTTTTCATCAAACTCTACTATTTCTATAATTGTCTTTTCCCTTTTTAACTCCAATTCTTTCTTTTTTTCTTCCATTAATCTTATTTTTTCTTCACCAAGTCTTTCCTGCTCCTCTATCTGTTTCTGTATTTTTATTTTTTGAATGTGCACTCCAGTAACATCATACCCCACAAGTGTTACCATAATCAGGATTAGAATTACTGAAAATATTGTATCTCTAGCCTTTTTTTTCATAACTCTACAGCCTCTAAAAATTACTACTATTTATCAATATGCTAACCCGCAGCTACATAAATATAATATACTTTTTTAAACACATTAGTATTTATTAGAAAATTAACCAAAATGGATATATATTTATCAATTCAGCTATTATAATCAATCTTTTAACTTCAGAATATTTTGGGTGGCAAGTAGTTAGTAATAATTCTCTCCTGCCAGCCCCCTGAATAATATAAACATCTTCTGGATTAACAATTATCTGCTCCTTTACTACATATATAAATATATCATTCCTAATAGTTTCAAGATAAATTAAATCACCTTTTTCTAGTTCATCGACCCTATTAAAAGGAGAGCCATACGTAGTCCTATGGCCAGAAATAGTGCATCTTCCTATATTTCCAGGTAACGAAGTTTCAACAATATGACCAGGACCTTTCTTTAAAGTTTTAGTATCTGTCCCTTCATTTACAATCCATTCAAGATCAATTCCTGGAATTGAAATTTTTAATGGGAAAAAATTATCAGCATTAAAATAATCATAGTCCTTGCGGCCATAGCCTGCAGTTCCATATTCTATATCATTAATTAAGTTTTCACTCAATACATTACTCTCTTCTGTAAGTACAGAATTTACATCATTCCCATTTAATCCTCTCATTTCTTCATCCAACTTTTCTTTTTCCTTTATAGCATAATAATCCTCCTGTAAAATCTTCTTTTGTTCCTCCCACAAAGATAGAGCTCTATAATTTTCTCTTGTAACCTTATAATTTTTATATAGAGGATAAATAGATATTAAAATACCGCATATCACTAAAACAATAACGTAAATTTTTATTATTTTTGTTTTTTTATTCCCTGGTGATATCATTTATTAAAAATATATCTATAGACTTTAATATTTTATTAAATCATTGTTTTATTTCAACATACTTAAATAAAATAGTACTTATTATATATTATAAAAAAATATATTTTTTTATAAATTATTATGTATAATTTCCTTTTTATGATATATAATGTACAGAAATATAATATAAATTCTCACAAATAGGAGGAGAATATGCAAGCATATTGTGTAAAATGTAAAGCAAAAGTTGAAATTAAAAATCCACAGGATGTCACTATGAAAAATGGTAGACTGGCTGTTACAGGTACTTGCGCTACTTGTGGAACTAAAGTATTTAAGATTAAATCAAAAAACGATTAAGTGAAACTCCCCCGACTGAAGTCGGGGGCTTCTTTTACTATTCTCCAAAATCGAGACCACCAGAC
>Ga0268281_1001640_pt1 | contig 12504 bp, 14 predicted proteins | sample saktaG_10_FD_190134 | JGI IMG/M metagenome (GOLD analysis project Ga0268281, IMG submission 190134) | Saline water microbial communities from Sakinaw Lake, British Columbia, Canada - sak_2011_5_24_50m | ecosystem: Environmental > Aquatic > Non-marine Saline and Alkaline > Saline ... | reverse complement strand
CTCCTTTGCCCTTATTTTTGGGATGCTGTAAAAAAATTAAACGATATTTGTTGCTTTGCTTCAACTTCTTAACGACCCCTGCTGTTTTATCAGTTGAACCATCATCCACGACGATGATATCAAGTTGGTAAGAAAGGCAATTTTTAATGACTTGGCCAATATTTTTTTCTTCATTATAGGCAGGGATAAGGAGGGCGATTTTCTTTTTCATTGACTTGCCATATTTTAACTTAATTGGTTTTGAAAGTCATCTTGACGTAGCCTGAATTACCTGTTAAGCTCATATCTAAATAGTAGGAGTCTTATGTTTAATTTAACCAAGAAAACTGACTACGGTTTACAATTAATGATGGTTTTGGCCAAAAAATATCAAAAAGGGCCAATTGCCTTACGCCAAATTGCCAAAGAAGAAAAATTACCTTTCAAATTTTTGGAACAGGTCGTTTTTTTATTGAAAATGGCTGGTTTAGTTGATTCCAAAGAGGGGAAAAACGGTGGTTATTTTTTGACCAAATCACCAAAAAAGATTTCCATGGCCGAGGTCATTGAAGCTTTGGAAGGGCCAATGGAATTTGGACATTGTTTTGGCTGCCCGAAAGCCAGTCTTTGTGTCCCAAAAGATATTTGGGCTGAAGTTGGGGATAAAGTCAGAAAAACAATGAAAGGGAAAACTTTGGAGGATTTAATTAAGTGAAACCAATTTACCTTGACCACGCCGCGACAACACCCATAGACCACGCAGTTTTTGAGGCCATGAAATCTTATTTTAGCCAAGATTATGGCAATCCCTCAGAACCTCATTTATGGGGGCAAAAAGCCAGGGGAGCGATTGACCAGGCTCGAGAAAAAGTGGCCGAATTTTTAGGGGCCAAACCCCAAGAAATTATTTTTACTTCCGGAGCCACCGAATCTATTAATTTGGCTCATAAAGGGCTTATTGAAAATTCCAAATTCCAAATTCCAAATTCCAAATTGCCTCATATCATTACTTCTTCAGTAGAACATAAAGCGGTTTTGGAGACTTGCAAACATTTGGAGAAATTAGGCTGGGCAAAGGTAACTTATTTGCCGGTTAACAAAGATGGTTTGGTCAATCTTCAAGATCTTGAAAAAGCTATTCAGCCAGAAACCATTTTGGTCAGTATCATATATATTAATAACGAAGTCGGAACGATTCAGCCAATACGAAAAATTGGTGAAACAATTTCTCAAATTAATAAATTGAGAATGGAAAATGGAGAATTGAAAATATACTTTCACACTGACGCCACTCAAGCAATTCAATATTTGGATTGCGATGTCGAAAAATTAGGAGTGGATTTGCTTTCTTTAAGTGGACACAAGATTTATGCCCCTAAAGGAGTGGGAGTTTTGTATTTTAAAAAAGGAACGCCGCTTATTCGACAGCAGGATGGTGGTGGTCAAGAATGTCGATTAAGGGCGGGGACAGAAAACGTACCTTATATTGTTGGGCTGGGGGAGGCAATTGAGCTAGTCCAACAAAAGAAAGCGCAAGGTTCAAAATTTATAGAAAAGCTAAGAGACAAACTCATTAATGGTGTTTTGAAAATACCGAAGGTAGAATTGGTGGGCGACGCCAGCAAAAACAGTCCACATATCGCCACTTTTTTGGTAGAGGGAGTTGAAGGAGAGGCAATGATGTTGCTGCTTTCTGAGCAAAGAATTGCCGCTTCATCCGGTTCGGCCTGCACCAGTGGTTTGCTGGAGCCTTCTCATGTTTTGTTGGCCATGGGTTATAAACCGGAGCAAGTTCACGGATCATTACGCTTTTCTTTAGGCAAAGATAATACTGAAGAAGAAATTGAAAAGGTGATTAAAATTTTACCGGGAATTATTCAAAAGTTAAGAAGAATGGCCCCTAAATTATGAATTTTAGCCAAATTTATTCCAAGAAAGTTTTAGAACATGTGAGAAATCCCCAAAATATGGGGGAGATTAAAAATCCTGATGGGATGGCAACGGTGGGGAACAAAATTTGCGGCGATATTATGCGGCTTTATATTAAAATAGAGAAAAAGAATGGGGAAGAGTATATCAAAGATGCCAAGTTCCAAACACTTGGGTGTGGGGCAGCCCTGGCAACTTCTTCAATTATTACAACCATGGTTAAAGGTAAACCACTTTCTGAAACCAAGAAAATCACCAACCAAGCTATCGCCGAAGCCTTGGGAGGTTTACCACCTGCCAAAATGCACTGTTCTCTTTTAGCCGCCGATGCTTTAAAAAAAGCGATCAAGAACTATCGCCAAACTCATAAAAGGTGATAATATAAAAGAAGAAAGGTGGTGAGGAACGTTGGCCTTCAAAAAGAAAAACTGGCGGCTGGTTTCAAAAGTTTTAATCATTCTTGCCTTAATGGCGGTTGTCGCAGCGGCTTGGGGATTTTTGTTTTCTGATATCTGGTTGGCCTCAACTCAGTGGTTGTTGATTGCCATTGTGTTGGCAGCTTTTGGTTTATACACCAGAATGGAAAAGTAGAGAAAAAAATGATTTTTGTTAACTTTAAAACTTACCAGCAAGGAACCGGCGAGTCTGCTTTGTCTTTGGCCAAAATCTGCGCTGAAGTCGAAAAGGAAACTGGAATTCGAATTATTCCCATCGTCCAGGGAGTGGATATTTTTCGTTTGGCCAGTCAGAGGTTGAATGTTTGGGCTCAGTATATGGATGGTATTGATTTTGGTCCTTACACCGGCCAAATTTTGCCGGAGGCTTTAAAAGAAGCTGGGGCTAAAGGCATTCTTTTAAACCACGCGGAAAAGAAATTATCTTGGCAAGATTTAAAGAAAATTATGGGAAAAAGTCAGGATTTTCAGACATTGGTTTGTTCAGAATCAATTAAAGAGGGCCAGCAAATAGCTGCTCTTAAACCTGATTTTCTTGCCTATGAGCCACCGGAATTAATTGGCGGGATAATCTCTGTTTCTCAGGCCAAACCGGAGATTATTAGTGAATTTATAGCTAAAATCAAAGAAGTTCCAATTTTAGTTGGGGCTGGCATTCATAACCAGGAAGATATTAAAAAAGCCCTTGGGCTAGGTGCCAAAGGTGTTTTAGTCAGCTCAGATGTTGTTCTTTCAGAAAATCCAAAACAAGAATTATTAAATTTAGCGAAAGGATTTTTATTATGAAACAATTTAAAATTTGTGTTTCCGGCGGTTCTGAAGGCAAAAATGCCCAAAAAGCTTATGATTTGGCCCGTAAAGTTGGTGAAGCAATTGCCAAAAAAGGCCATGTTTTGATTACCGGGGCAACCAGTGGCGTGCCTTTTGAATCAGCCAAGGCAGCCAAAAAAGCCGGCGGTTCGAATATTGGTTTTTCTCCGGCCGGCACGGACATTGAACATGCCAAAAAGTATCGTCTGCCAATGGATCCAAAGATTTTTGACCACATTATTTACACTGAAGCCGGTTATGCCGGGCGGAATCTTTTAATGGTCAGGAGTGCCGATGCAACCATCATGATTGATGGCCGGATGGGAACCTTAAATGAATTTACCGATGCTTATGAAGAAAATGAAATTATTGGAGTGTTGGAAGGTTCAGGAGGAACGGCGGATTTAGTCAGAGCGATTATTGAAGCTTCCGGCAAAGGTTTACGCAAAGTTATTTTCGAAACTGATCCGGTGAGATTAGTCGAAAAGGTAATTGAAAGAATTAAAAAAGAAAAAGACGGATAAAAAGATTGATTTTTCAAATGGAAAAACTGCCTAGTGTTAAAGATTTATCAGTTGGACAAAAAACTGTTTTACTGCGCACAAATTATGATGTTCCTCTTAAAGAAGAACAAGTGGCCGACGGCACAAGGATTGATGAGTCTTTACCAACCATCAATTACCTTCTTGGCCGACAAGCCAGAGTCATTCTTCTTTCTCATTTAGGTCGGCCAGAAGGCAAAATTAATCCCAGTTTAAGTCTAAAACCGGTAGCTCAATATTTAAGCCATCTTTTAAAAAAAGAAATCCCCTTGTTTTTCAAAACAGAAGAGGTTGATAAAGGCCAACCAATCGCTATGTTGGAAAACTTAAGATTTTGGCCAGGAGAAGAAGCCAATGATTTAAATTTTGCTCAGAGTTTAGCTTCTTTGGGTGATTTTTTTGTTAATGACGCTTTTGCCTGCTCCCATCGCCAACATGCTTCCATTGTTGGTTTGCCAAAACTTTTACCCTCGGCTTTTGGTTTTGATTTTTTAAAAGAGGTCGAAGTTTTATCCGAAATAAAAGAAAAACCATACCGGCCGGTAACCTTGATTCTAGGTGGAGCAAAAAAAGACAAACTCGAAGTTATCGAAAAACTTTTAAATTGGGCTGATAAGATTTTAATCGGCGGCAAATTACCTCAATGGGTAAGTAAATCTTATCCAGAAAAAGTTATAGTGGCTCAATTGAACCCGCAGGGAAAAGATATTACACTGGAATCAACCAATCAATTTAAAGAAATTATCAGTCTTTCTGGGACGATTCTTTGGGCCGGGCCAATGGGAGTTTTCGAAGAAATTGAGAATGAAGAAGGAACAAAACAAATTGCTCAAGCAATTTTGGCAAGTCAAGCTTTTAAAGTTGTCGGTGGAGGGGATACCGAAGCGGCCTTAACCAAATTTAATTTAGAGGCAAAAATTGATTTTTTTGTGAAACAACAAACTATGTTTATTTCTTCCGGAGGTGGAGCGATGTTTGAGTTTTTAGCGAAAGGAACATTGCCGGGAATTGAGGCAATAGAACAAAAATGACCAAAGTTGCTATTAACGGTTTCGGTCGTATCGGTCGGATAGCTTTAAGAGCTATCTTGACGAAATATTTAAGTCAGGTTAAGGTGGTGGCCATTAATACTTCGGGTTCCATGGAGATGGCCGGTTGGGCTCATCTTTTTGAATATGACAGTGTTTACGGCAAATTTAATGGTAAAGTGGAAATGGAAAAGGGGGAAGAGGAGGAAATTGGGGTTTTGGTGGTTAATCATCAAAGAATTCCATTTTTGGCCCAGCGCGATCCGGCCAAAATTCCTTGGAAGAAATATGGGGTTGAGGTGGTGATTGAATCGACTGGTGTTTTTCGTGATCGCCAATCAGCTTCGGCTCATTTCCAGGGCGGAGCGAAAAAAATTGTCGTAGCGGCTCCAACCGAAGGAGTGGATACTTTTATCATGGGGGTGAATGAAAAAGATTACCGCGGCGATTTAATTGTCGATAACGCTTCTTGCACGACTAATTGTGTCGCGCCGATAACAAAAATTATGATGGAGAATTTTGGCGTTCAGAAGGCGTTGCTGAGTACCATCCACGCTTATACAGCTGACCAAGAGCTAGTTGACGGTTCTCATAAAGACTTAAGGCGGGCGCGGTCAGCGGCCGTTAATATTATTCCTACCTCAACAGGGGCGGACGAGACCACGATTGAGGTGATTCCAACTCTTAAGGGGTTGTTTGATGGCTTGGCTTACCGGGTACCAGTAATTTGCGGTTCGGTGGTTGATTTTTGTTTTGTGACTAGCAAAAGAACAACAGTGGAAGAAGTAAATAAAGCTTTTATCAAAGCCGCCAAAGAAAAATATAGAGGAATTGTGGAAGTTTCCAACCAACCTTTGGTTTCCACTGATATTATTGGTAATTCGGCTTCGGCGATTGTTGATTTATCTTTAACGCAAGTTATTGATGGTGATTTGATCAAGGTGGTGGCCTGGTATGATAATGAATGGGGCTATTCTTGCCGCTTAGTGGAGGAGGCCATATGGATAAACGAACATTAGCTTTATATTTAGATTTGGCCAAACATCATCCGGAAACTTCTGAAAAAGAAGTTCAGGATTTATGTCAGGCAGTCAAAAAATATGGTTTCCATTCAGCTTTTGTTAATCCTTGCTGGGTGAAATTAGCCCGAGAATTACTTGGAGCAACTGGAGTGGTGGGGACAGTGATTTCTTTTCCTTTGGGCCAAGATATGAAGGATATTAAAGTTTTATCTGCCATTGAGGCGGTTAATCACGGGGCGAATGAATTGGACATTTCGATGAATGTCGGCTTATTTAAAGAGGGGAAAACAGATTTGGTTTTAGCGGAGATGGAAGCGATTGTCAAAACCGTAAAGGCTTTAAAAAAATCAACCTTGGTGAAATTTATTATTGAAACCGGATTATTGACTGAGGAGGAGATTAAAAAAGTTTCCCAACTGGTTCTAAAATCCGGGGCCGATTTTGTTAAAACCTGTTCAGGGATGGGGCCACGAGGAGCCAGCCTAAAAGACGTGGAGCTGATTAAGAGTGTGGTTGGCGGTAAAATTAAGATTAAAGTCGCCGGTGGGATTGATACTTATCAGGAAGCCATTGATTTTATCAAGGCCGGAGTAGACCGGATTGGGACTTCCAAAGCGATTGAAATTTTGGAGGGTTTAAAGTGAATACTTTGGAAATTTTAACCAGAGCGAGAGATGAAGGCTGGGCTTTAGGCGCTTTTAATGCCGGCAATTTGGAAATTATTAAAGGCATTGTTCAGGCGGCGCAAAACCAACAATCACCGATTATTTTGGAAACTTCTTTTGGTGAATCCCAACATTTTGGCATTCAAAATTTCTTGTCAGTGGTTGAGAATTTCCGGAAAGAAACCGGCTTAACCATTCTGACCAATCTTGATCATGGTGGGGGGTTGGAAGAATGCCAGGTAGCCATTGAAGCCGGTTATAATTTAGTTCATTTTGACGGTTCCGGTTTGCCTTATGAAGAAAATGTTAAAATTACCAAGGTTTTAGTAGAACAGGCTCATGGGAAGGGGATTTTAGTTGAAGCCGAAATTGATAAAATTTTAGGTGATTCCAAATTACATGAAGAAGCCGCCGAGTCACTTCAGGCGACCGGTAATTACACTGATCCGCAAAAAGCCCAGGACTTTGTCGCGCAAACCGGTTGTGATATTCTGGCGGTTTTTATTGGCAATCTTCATGGAACTTTTAAAACCCAACCCAAGCTAGACTTGGAAAGATTAAGAATGGTTAAAGCCCAGGTGGGTTGTTTTTTCTCTTTACATGGTGGTTCTGGCCTGCTGGATGAAGACGTTAAAGCGGTAATTAAAATGGGGGTGGTTAAAATCAATATTAATACTGATTTGCGGGTGGCTTTTAAACAAACTTTGGAAAATGTTTTGAAAGGTTCGGAAGAATATGCTGTTTATAAACTGATGCCGCCAGTAATTGCAGCGGTTCAAAAGATTGTTGAGGAAAAAATCGAACTTTTTGGGAGCAAGGCGAAATGAAATATGATGTCGTCTCTTTTGGCTCAGCTGTTCTGGATGTTTTTCTTAAATCCCCTGACTTTCGTCTGACTAAAACCAAAGGAGCTTTTACTACCCAATCTTTAATGATTCCCTATGGGGTTAAATCAGAAGTGAGTGATTTGGTGGTTGCCTCTGGCGGTGGCGGTACGAATACGGCCGTAGGCTTTGCCAGATTAGGTTTAAAAAGCACGGTGGTGGCTCGTTGCGGTTGGGATTTTGCTGGTAAAATTGTTCGCCAGGAGATTAAAAAAGAAAAAGTAAGCGATGAATTTTTGGTTCAACCAGAAGGAGAAAAAACCGATTATTCAACCATCTTAATCGGACCTGATGGCAATCGGACAATTTTGGTTTATCGGGGTGGGACGAGGCTGGAAACATCACTGGTTGATTTTAAAAAGCTTAATAGTTTTTGGTTTTACCTTGCTTCTTTGGAAGGTAACTTGGAATTACTGGAGGCTTTGATTAACTTTGCCCAAAAAAATCATATTAAAGTGGCCTTAAACCCCGGTCGGGATGAGATTGAAGAAAAAGAAAGATTATTAAAAATTGCCAAAAACGTAAATGTTTTGATTCTCAATCAAGAAGAAGCGGCTCGTTTAGCTGGTTTATCTTTAGGCAAAAAAGAAATTTGGCAAAAATTAATTTCTCTTTTTCCCCAAACAATAGTGGTTGTAACGGAAGGGGAAAAGGGAGTGGTGGTTAATATTCCCCAAAAAGGCCAACTCTTTATGGAAGGATTTAAAGTCAAAATGGTTGATCAAACCGGTGCCGGTGATGGTTTTGGCTCTGGTTTTATTGGAGGGTTGGCTAAAGGTCTAGAAATTGAAGAAGCTTTGAAATTGGGAGTGGCTAATGGGGCTTCAGTAGTGAGCAGAATTGGGGCTAAAGAAGGTTTAATTAAGCAACAAGAAATTGATTATTGGCTGGATAAACCGCTAAAATACTCTTGGCAGAAAAAATGAAAAATTCTAAAGAAAAAGAAAGTAAAACCTTTATTAATTTAGGGGTGGTTTTAAACTCTAAAGGCGAAGTCTTACTGATTAAAAGGAAAAGACCAGAGCAGGGAGCCAAAGGAGCTGTTTTAACTTGGGCTTTTCCCGGCGGTAAACAAAAATATGAAGAATCAAGGAAAGAAGGGGTGGAGAGGGAAGTTTTGGCGGAAACCGGTTATAAAGTTAACGCCATTAAAGAAATTTCTTTAAGATATCATCCGGAATTTCCGGTGATTATTGTTTATCATCTTTGTAAAACAGAAGATTCTAAACCAAAAGCAAAGCCCTCAGAGCCTTGGGAAGTTGAAGAAATATGTTGGGTAAAACCGGAGGAAATTCGTCATTTAATCACTTCAAACCTTGATAAAAATGTTGCTAAAGAGCTTAAAATTTAACAATTTTTGTTAAATTTTTTTACTCGGCAATTTTGTTAATTTTACCTCTCGAACAAAACCCGAAAATTTGCTAATATTAGTTTATGGTAAAAATCAGAGAAATTCTTTGTCGCTCTATTCTTTCTCCCAGTAAACTGCCTGGTTGTGATTATGTTGTTAACCCCTATGTTGGTTGTGTCCATAATTGTGCTTGGTGTTATGCCCGCTTTATGAAAGGATATACTGGGCATGATAATGATGAGTGGGGAAGTTTTGTTGATGTTAAAATCAATGCTCCGGAAGTTTTAATTAAGGATATCCGCAAATTAAAAGACTCTCCAATCATTTTTTTCTCCAGTGTTTGTGATTGTTACCAGCCTCTTGAAGCCAAATATAAGTTGACTAGAAAATGTTTAGAGATTTTATCTTCCTTTCCTTTTCCGACTTCCATTTTAACCCAATCGAAATTAGTCTTAAGAGATATTGATTTGTTTAAAAAATTTAAAGATATCGAAGTTGGAATGAGTTTTATTACCATGGATGAGAAAGCCACGAGGATTTTTCAGCCGGCAACTGCTTTGCCAAGAGACAGAATAGTAGCTTTAAAAAAACTTCATCAAGTCGGTCTTAAAACATATCTCCATGTGGGTCCAATCTTGCCGATTTTTACTGATTTTGAGGCAATTTTTAAAGCCGTTTCCCCATGGGTTGATTCTGTTATGGGGGAAACTTTAAATACCCGAGGGGAAAATTGGACGAGTTTAATTAAAGTTCTTTTACATAATTATCCAGAACTCTTACCAGAATTTAAAAAGAACAAATTTCAAGATCCAAATTATCTTAATCAAATTAAATCTGACTTTAAAAAAGCTGCTCAAAAATATAAGATAAGAGTATCAGGGATTTATACGCATGGTCAAAATTGAAAAAGTTTCTTGGGCAAAAGTGAAGATTAACAACCAGACTTATCATCAGGCTTTAATTATTGGTGAGAAGGTTTTGGAAAGAGATAAAGATAAATTAGAAACTCTTTTTAGAACAACTCATGAAATTGGTGATTGGGAGCAAAAAGAACTTTTATCCGGCCAACCTTCGGTGATTTTAATTGCTAATGGTTGGCAGGGAGTTTTAAAAGTCAGTGATGATTTTCAAAAAAAAGTTGAGAAAAAAGGGATGGAATTGAAAGTTGTTTTAACAAGAAGATTTTTAAAAGAATATCAAAGTTTAATCAAAAAAGGGATTAAAGTTAATGCTTTAATCCATACCACTTGCTAAGATGATTTTTAAAGCTGAACAACAAGCTATTCCAGAAGTTAATCCTCTAGGACAAAAGATTATTCCTGGAGAAAAGAAAAAGACCAGGAAGAAGCAGCCTCCTAAAGGTAATCGTTGGACCATTGTCATTCTTTTTGGTTTAACATTGTTGGCCATCGCTTTCTTTTATCTTAAAATGCAGATTCCTCTTTTATGGCAGAAGATAGTTTCGCCTTTGGTGATTACCGGTAGTCAGGTCTCAAAACCTAAATTTGATCCCAGCCTTGTTTTAGACTCAGTTAGAAATTCAACCAAAGACCTACGTGGTGAGTATGGTTTATATGTTTATCGTTTTGATGACCAAAATGAATATGGTTTACATCAAAACGAAACTTTCCCTTCAGCCTCTTTAATAAAACTGCCGGTGATGTTGCTTTTTTATCAGGAAGTAGAGAAGGGGAATCTCGATCCAGAAACAAAATATATTTTAAAAGAGAAAGATAAAGTGTTGGGGGCGGGGATTTTGCAGGGGAAAGCTTCAGGAACAAGTTATACCTATCGTCAATTAATAGAATACATGGGGCAGTATTCTGATAATACGGCCTTTAAAGTTATACGCCAGGTTTTAGGTGATGAGAAAATCCAAAAAACAATTGATGAGCTGGGGATGAGAGGAACTTCTTTAAAAGAATTTGAAACCACCCCTCAGGATATTGGGCTTTTCTTCCAAAAGCTTTATCAAGGAAAGGTCATTAATGATGAACATCGTGAAGAATTATTAAAGTTTTTAACCAAAACCGCTTTTGAAGATTGGCTGCCAAAGGGAATTTCGAACAATGTCAAAATTGCCCATAAAATTGGTAAAGATTTGGGAACCTTTTCTGATGGAGGCATTGTTTTTGCCGACAAGCCTTTTGTCATGGTAATGATGTCCAAAGATGCTAGAGAAGTTGAGGCCAATGAAGTTTTGCCTAAAATTAGCGGTTTGGTGTGGAAGTGGGAGAGCTCTGCAACATCTCTTTGATTTTCTCCGGGCTACAATGAGTTTTTGGTTCGGCTCCTGATAAGAAATATTCCCATTTGCCGCCACAGCCTTCACAAGGCAAAGTGCCGGTTGAAGGACAAATTTCTACCTTAATTACATCGGCTGGTTGAGGAAATTCTTTATCAGGCATATCTTTTAAAAGCAAGCTCATAATTTTGTTCCAAATTGGTGAGGCTCCGGTGATCCCTGAGGCAACATAGCTCATCGGGGTATTATCGTTGTTACCCACCCAGACAGCGACCACAAAATCAGGGGTGTAACCAATTGTCCAGTTGTCCCTTAAATTTTGAGTGGTGCCGGTTTTAACCGCCACATGAGGATGATTAGCAATGTTTAACCAAGAGCTGGGTCCGAAAGCCGGTGTGCGGGCCACATTGTCAGAAAGGATGTTAGTTAGAAGGTAGGCAATTTTTTCTGGTAAAGCTCTTTCTTTTTTAGGCTCTTGAGAAGTTTTTTCCAAAACTTCACCTTTGTAGTTTTTAACCTCTAGTAGAGGATTTAGATTAACTCTTTCCCCTTCATTGGCTAAGGTTCCGTAAACAACATTCATATCAATCATTTTGACTTCACCACCACCTAAGGTTAAAGATAAACCAAAACGTGAAGGATCATCCCAAGTGGTGATACCCATCTTTTGTCCTTGTTCAATCATGCGGTCAACCCCAAAAGCTGATAAAACTTTAACGGCCGGAACATTATAGGAGGAAGCCAAAGCCACTCTTAAGGGAACATTACCGTGGAATTTGCTGTCGTAATTTTTAGGGGAGTAAGGTGGTTGTCCGGGAACCATGTAGGTGATGGGCGTATCAGGAATAATCGAGGCCGGTGTCATGCCATTTTGTAAAGCCACAGTATAATTGACTGGCTTAATAGCAGAGCCGGGTTGTCTTGATCGCAATGTGACATTAACATTACCGTCAATACTTTTGTCAAAATAATCTTTTGAACCAACCATAGCCAATATTTCCCCATTTTGAGGATTGGTGACTAAAGCCGCCCCATTGGCAATATGCAGCCTTTGTAATTGATCAATTTCATTTTTAACGATTTTTTGGGCTTCTTCCTGGAGGTTTAAATCTAAACTAGTTTTAACTTCCAAACCACCTTCTTCAACCATTCTTTCCCCATATTTCTCAACTAATAATTCCTTAACATTCATGACAAAATGGGGGGCTTTAATGTCGGTTCGCTGGGGGGCCAGACGGATGTTTTCGTTTCGGGCTTTTTCCTCTTCTTCCTGGGTTAAAAAACTTTCCTGTGTCATTCTTTTCAACACGGTTTCTTGTCTTTCTTTGGCTTTTTCCGGGTGAGCCCCAAAAGGGGAAAATTGAGTGGGTGAAGCCGGCAAACCAGCCAATAAAGTCGCTTCCGCCAAGTTTAGTTCACCGACATGTTTATCAAAGTAAAGCTGAGAAGCTTCCTCAACCCCGTAAGCCGCACCGCCGTAACCAACTTCATTTAAGTACATTTTTAAAATTTCATCTTTGGAGAATTTTGTTTCCACCATTAAAGAAAGAACGACCTCTTTGATTTTCCTCTGCCAGGTTCTTTCCGGGGTTAA
>Ga0268281_1001638_pt1 | contig 12515 bp, 10 predicted proteins | sample saktaG_10_FD_190134 | JGI IMG/M metagenome (GOLD analysis project Ga0268281, IMG submission 190134) | Saline water microbial communities from Sakinaw Lake, British Columbia, Canada - sak_2011_5_24_50m | ecosystem: Environmental > Aquatic > Non-marine Saline and Alkaline > Saline ... | reverse complement strand
TTATTCGGAGGAAGATGCTTTAATTATGGACTTATACTGACTGACGCGGACTAATACGGACTTCGGTGGACTATAAATGATAAAAATAAAGATATTTATATAAGGAGACGGCTTATAGCCGTCTCTTTATTACGATTGACAAAAGGCAGAATTTATGATAGTATGGGGTATAAAATAAAATTATAAGATGTTCATTCAATAAAACCATAAACCACAAGGAGGTTAATGTGTCAGATCGATTTGATATTAACGCCCTAGTTGAAGAAGTGGTCACCATGGCGAAAAATGACAGAACCATGCCCAATCCCAAAAATTTGCGGGAGAGGTGGGAAACAGATGTTCTCTTCAGGCGCATAGATGCAAAAGTGATAGGTGAACAAGATGACCCGGCTGCTTATGCTGAAATAGGCAGAAGAGTATTGGCGGGAGTTCAATTTTTACCGGAAATGGCCGTGCTGGCAAGGTTGGCTATTCTCCGGGGTGAAAGGCTTCTGCCTCTTACTCCGGAACAAGTACAGCTTGTCTTTGATCTTTCAGGAGATTTAAAAACAGCCATCTCCGCCTTGCGGGACGGTACCAGAAAGCAGCGTTGTCTCGAGCTTTATTTATACCACTTGGGTGTTTTTTATGATGCCTGTGGTCGTTTTGATCTCGCGGCCGAAACTCAGGAATGGGCAGCGAAAGAAGCAGGTGAAGGGTCTTCGTCGGCCGCGATATCTCTGTTTCTGTCCGCGGTTTATCGTCTTAAATCCGCGCTTGTTGCCGGCAAACCTTCTGATGAATTGGAAGCGCTTTTTTTTGATCTGGAGGGAGAGAAATCCAGGCGGCTGGCCGAAGCGTTACACGGCTCGGATTTGGAAGTGCAGTGGGTGGAAGGCAATTGCCCAATACATATGATCCTGGCGTGCGTTTGGCTTAATTGGCCCCATGCCAAATGGGAAAACTGGGTGTTAACAGCTTTTGCTGCCGCTGAAAAACTCGGGAAAGCCTGGGAGCCGGGCGCGGAATTTGTTCGCGCGGCCTATATGGAAAGATGTGACGACCCGCAGGCCGTTAAGGTTCTGGAAGTTATTGCTGCGAATAACGACAATTCGAACGAGATAAGGGCAACCGCTCTTCTCCTTCTTGCGCGTCGTGCTTTCCGGGCCGGAAACGTGGATGAGGCGAAAAAGATCATAGAACAGATGCCCGAACAGGGTGCCCAACACGTACGGGCCATTGCAGAGCACATGGTGTCGTAAGTTGTAAATTTGAAATCAGGGAGAGGCGAATTTATTCGTCCTCTCCTTTTTATTTTTTTGAGAAAAATAATAAAGGCTGCGTTTGAACACAGCCTTTATGGATTGATGTACTTTTCGGATTATTGGGGCGCCGGAGCGGCCTGCTCCGTGGTTTGTTCAACCGGGTTTTCCTCTGGCGCTCGGTTGACAACGAAGTAAAGTACAAAAAGTATAAGAATGAGAACAATGACAGTAATTATTATTCCTTTATTCTTGCCTTTTTCCGGATTTATGCCCGATATTCCGCTTTGAGATTTCATTTTAATTCCTCCTTTTTAGTTGATTAACCAACCCAGGTTATCTGGTCAGCTCCATTTCCAGTTGATTGCTTTAGCAACTTAAGGATAAAGGCAGGAGCAATTATTAGAAGAGCCATTAACCTCATTAACTACTTTTGTTTTTTCGCCATTATTAGCCTCCTATATTATTTTGCCTTAGTTTGTATATTCTCCTTCTCTATTTTTATCCTATTTTGAAAATTTGTCAAGATTGACCCCGTTAGAAACATGCCCCGCAGCTTGCTACGATTGGGTAGCAACCACGTGGATAACTCGTGCGGTTGGGTTTCATGCCCTGCAAGAGTTTCTAACGGGGTTGACATTAATTAAATTTTGCCTTAAAGTAAAAGAACTGCGGAGGTAATAGAATTTTTTGAATCCGCGCACATGACAGTCGCTTTCCTGCCTAAAGAGCACCGGGGGTTCAGCGGGCGCTAGAAGACGTTCTTTTATAAGTCCTTATCCTTTTTAGGGTAAGGGCTTTTTTTCATTTTATATAAGGAGCTCAACTCCGAAGCCTCGGAGTTGAGCTCCGGGTAGTCACTTTTCCACTTATCCACAGCCTATTTTTTAAAAAGCTTTGCCTTGATAAAAGATATATAAATATTTTTAAAAAATTAATCTAAAATTAGGCAAGTTCTTAATACTTGACAAGCTTCAAGCGCGGGTATATAATATTAAGTAGATACAATATGTAGTGGTTAGTTAGATAGAGTAGACACTAAATATGGTTATATAGATTTTCCCTAAAAACACCTAATGAACCTTAAAAGGAGGATAGAAACAACGGAGATTATAGGAATAGGTGTTTTTTGTTTGGCCAAAAATCGGAAAAATAAAGTTTATTATCTTAATATTATCATTATGAAATGTCCGGTTTGCTATTATCTGGATACAAAAGTAATTGATTCTAGGGCGGCGACCGACGGCTTGTCTATTAGGCGCCGGCGGGAATGCCTAAAATGCGGCTTTCGCTTCTCTACTTATGAGGAAATGGAAATTTTAGACTTAATGATTGTAAAGCGGGACGGCCGGAAAGAATCATATGACCGGGAAAAAGTAATCAGGGGCTTAAAAAAAGCCTTGGAGAAAAGGTCAGTTACAGAGGATAAGTTTAGAAAGCTTATCCATTCCATTGAGCGCGACATTCAGGTTTTGAGGAAAAACGAAATAACTTCCTCCCAGGTCGGCCAGATTATAATGAAACATCTAAAAAAAGTGGACCAGGTTGCTTATATTCGTTTTGCTTCTGTTTATGAATCATTTAAAGACGCCCAGACTTTTAGGAAAGAGCTTAATAAATTGTTAAAAATCAAGGGCAAAAAAAGGGTGAACAAAAAATAACAGGCAAATCTACAAAATATAATTCAAATTAATATAATAATATTCAAATGCTTCAAATAGATTTTAGGGGGTTAGGAGGGTTTTAGAGGGCAAATAGAGGGAGAGGGGGAAAGATTAAATTTATCTTTTTACCTTCTAACCCTTCTAAAGCCTTATAGAGCCATCTTCCCCTTCTTAGAATTAATTTGTAGATTTAAATTAATCCCATGCCAGAAACTGTTTCTCAAATTAGAAAAAGGTCAGGCGAAATCGTCAATTTTGACCAAAAAAAGATAACGAACGCCTTAATTAAAGCAGCGGAAGCGGTCGGGATTTTAGATGAGGAGCTGGTGGGAAAGCTTAGTAATGAAGTAGCAGAGATATTAAAAGGTAAGTTTCATTTCCGCAGCATTCCGGCCGTGGAAGAAGTTCAGGATATAGTTGAAGAAGTTTTAATACGGAATCGTTGCATTAAAATCGCCAAGGCCTATATTTTATACCGCGACCAGCGGGCCAGACTGCGCGACTTAAAGTCAACCATGGTAAATTCCAATGAGTTGATGAAGGAATATATAGAGCAGGCAGATTGGCGGGTAAAAGAAAATTCAAATATGGGCTATAGCCTGCAGGGCCTTAATAATCATCTGGCTTCAACCATTTCTTCCCATTACTGGTTGAACAAGGTTTATACGGCTAATGTCAGGGAAGCCCACAAGAACGGCGACTTTCATCTCCATGATCTGCAGATGTTGGCTCCTTATTGCGCCGGTTGGGATTTAAAAGATTTATTGCTTCAGGGTTTTCGCGGAGTAAGTGGGAAAGTTGAGTCAGGGCCGGCCAAACATTTTCGCACGGCTTTAGGCCAGGTTGTAAATTTTTTCTACACTTTGCAAGGTGAGGTGGCCGGGGCTGAAGCTTTTTCCAGCTTTGATACATATTTAGCTCCCTTTGTCAGGTATGACAACCTTACTTACGAAGAAGTAAAACAATGTTTGCAGGAATTCCTTTTTAATATCAACGTTCCGACGCGGGTCGGTTTCCAGACGCCCTTTACTAATATTACCCTTGATTTAACTCCGGGGAAAACAACCGGGGAAGAAAATGTCATAATTGGTGGTAAGATTCAGCCAGAAAAATACAAGGATTTCCAAAAAGAGATGGATATGTTTAATACCGCTTTTGCCGAATTAATGATGGAGGGCGATGCCAAGGGCCGGGTTTTTACCTTTCCGATTCCGACCTATAATATTACCAGCAATTTTCCCTGGGATTCGCCGGTGGCAACAAAAATTTTTGAGATGACCGCTAAATACGGCATTCCTTATTTCTCTAATTTTATCAATTCGGACATGAATCCGGAAGATGCCAGGAGCATGTGCTGCCGGTTGCGATTAGATAACCGGGAGTTAAGGAAAAGAGGGGGCGGATTATTCGGCGCCAATCCTTTGACCGGCTCAATCGGCGTTGTTACCATTAACTTGCCGCGAATCGGATATCTGTCAAAAACCAAGGAAGAATTTTTTTCCCGTCTGGATAATCTTATGCAGATTGCCCAGGAAAGTCTGGAAACCAAAAGGGATGTTTTAGAAAAATTAACTGAAAGCGGTCTTTATCCTTATGCCCGCCATTATTTAGCAAACGTGAAAGAAAGATTCGGCGGATACTGGAATAACCATTTTTCCACCATAGGGATTATCGGCATGAATGAGGCTTTGCTTAATTTCGCTCCAACAAGAAGCAATATTACCACGCCGGCTGGAAAAGAATTCGCCGTGGAAGTGCTTAACTATATGCGGGAAAAAATGATGGATTATCAGAATAAAACTAATCATCTCTACAATTTAGAAGCTACGCCGGCTGAAGGAACCTCACGGCGACTTTCCAGGATTGATAAAGATAAATATGCAGATATTGTTGTCGCCAATGAAGAAGCCGTGCGGGCAAGAAATGCTGCTCCTTTTTATACCAATTCTTCTCAGTTGCCGGTTAATTATACTGATGACTTGTTTGAAGCTTTGGATTTACAGGACGATATTCAGATTAAGTATACCGGTGGAACGGTTTTTCATTCTTTTATTGGGGAAGCCCTGCCTTCGGCTGAAGCGGTTAAAAAATTAGTAAAGACCATTGCCTATAATTATCACCTGCCTTATTTTACCATTACCCCGACTTTTTCTGTCTGCCCCAAGCATGGCTATATTGCCGGAGAGCATCAGTTTTGCCCGAAATGTGACGAGGAAATCGGCTATGTGGAGGGAGGCGGTCCTAGGAGAGAGGAAGTTTATGCCACCACGCCAAGGAATGAAGATGATTCCTCTAAACTTGATATGGATATTATTAGGGCAATAGCCTAGTGATGAAATAACTTCAGCCAGAGGCTGATCCGCCTTTGGCGGAAAATAATTCAATAATTAAATAAAATAAAAATAAAGAAATTGGCCTAGTAATTAGAAAGACGGTTTCTAGTTTCTAGTTTCTAGTTTCTCATCCTTCCCCATATGTCTCCAATAAAAACAAAAAGGCAAGAGTGCGAGGTTTATAGCCGGGTTGTCGGTTATTTGCGGCCGGTTAAACAGTGGAATGACGGCAAGCAAGAGGAATTTTTAACCCGGAAAACATTTAAGATAAAAGCATAATTATTTTGGGATGTTTTATCCCGAGTACTCGGGATTGGGATGTTTTAAGATTTTTGGGAGTTCTTTTATTCCAACTATCTAAAATAGTCCTGATTATTTTAAAATATCCTTATGATAATAGGCGGTTTACAAAAGTTTAGCTTACTTGATTATCCCGGCAAGATTGCGGCTATTATTTTTACTCAAGGGTGCAATTTCCGTTGCCATTTTTGCTATAACCCTATGCTTGTCTGGCCCGAAGGAAAGGCCGGCAGGTTAAAAAATATTTCGTCAATAAACCCCGTTAAATCTGCGTTGCTGTTTAACGGGGTAAATCAAAAAGATCATACTTTAATTAAAGAGGATGGTCTTTTTGATTTTTTAAAGAAAAGAAAAAATAAGCTGGAAGGAGTAGTGATTAGTGGCGGAGAGCCGACTCTTCACAAGGATTTGCCCCAATTTATAAAAAAAATTAAGAATTTGGGCTATCTGGTGAAGCTTGACACTAACGGCACTAAGCCGGAAGTGCTTGGCAAATTAGTTAAAGAAAAATTAGTCGATTACATTGCTATGGACATAAAAGCGCCTAAGGGCAAATACGAAAAAGTGGTTTGCGGCCGGGTTGATTTCAAAAAAATTGAAAAAAGTGTTAGAATAATAAGAGAAAGCCGACTGCCTTATGAGTTCAGGACGACGATTGTGCCCGGCCTTTTGGAAAAAGAAGATATAGAAAAAATTGGCCGGATCATAAAAGGGGCGCAGAACTGGTTCCTACAGAAGTTTAAAAGCGGGACAGACCTGGTGGACAATAAGTTTAGAGACATCGGGCCGTTTGTTGATAAGGAAATGGAAGAGATGGTAAGGCTAGGAAAGAAATACGTGAAGAGATGCGAAGCGAGATAAAATTACAAATCCACAAATATTATCATCACCGCCGTGGGCGGGCAAATAACACAAATAAATTTTAAAATGTTTATATAATATTTGTCCCGCCACTTTATTATAATAATTTGTGGGCGGGATCCCGCTAGGGCGGTGATGAATTTGTGTTTTGATTTGTCCCGCCCCTTCTCATTTATTGTTAGCGGGATCCCGCTGTAGCGGTGATAATTTGTAATATAAAAAATATGGAAGATGAAATAAAAAAACTTTTGGAAGAAAATTTAAGGCTGGCGGCAGAAACCCATAAAATGGTAAAGAAAATAAAAAGCTATATGTTCTGGCAGAATGTCTGGAATTTTTTAAAGATTCTGATTATTGTCGTGCCGATTATTATCGGTATTATTTATTTGCCGCCTTTATTGAAAGGCGTTTTCCAGCAGTATCAAAGTTTATTGGGCGGAGGAGATGGTTTGAATTTGGAAAATCTTGGCAACAGCGGTCTCTTAGAGAGTTTAATGAAGGGGAGCGGGGGGAAATAAATTTTTTCGGAACTAGAAAAATATTTACGCTAAGTTGAAATTAGTGAATTAGTAATTAGTAATTTGGATATTATTCTTTGCGTTTTTAGCGTTATCTCCGAATTACTAATTTCAAATTACTAATTACTTGCAGTTGGCAGGCAGCACTGTCTTCTTAACTTAATTTTAGTTGGTAAAACGCGGAATGTGAATTATTAAAATATGGAGTTAACCATGTTTACTAAAGCGGTTTTGGAGGCAACCAGAAAAATTCCGGTTGGCCGGGTAACGACTTATGGCGAAATCGCCAGACTCCTCGGGCGGGATAAAGCCGGGCGGGCCGTAGGGAGGGCTTTAAACAAGAATCCTTATGCTCCGGCCGTACCTTGCCATCGAGTTATAAAGAGCGGTGGGGAAATAGGAGGATTCAATAAAGGCGTTAAAGCTAAGATTAAAATGTTGGGCAGAGAGGGTGTGAAAGTGAAAAACGGGAAGATAGTTGATTTTCAGAAATTATTTTATAAGTTTAATTAAAAAAGATTAAGCGGTTTTAATCTGTTAAATCTGTGTAATCTTGTGGATTTTTAAAAAATATTCGGCCACTGATTAAGCAGATTAAACTGATTTTTGATTATTTTTAACTATGGATAAATCAATTACGATTTTTGCCGAAACAACTTTCCGCAATGAAATGAAAAAATTCGGTATTAAAGAAGACGACCGTCGCCGTCATATGTATTTAATTGGAAAGACCGGCATGGGGAAATCAACGGTTTTGGAAAATATGATTATTGAGGATATCTGGGCCGGTCGGGGTGTGGCGGTTGTTGACCCGCACGGCGATTTGGCGGAAAAAATCATTGGATATATCCCGACTAATAGGATTAACGAGGTGATTTATTTTAATCCGGCGGATATGGAGTACCCGATCGCTTTTAACGTGGTGGAGCAGGTGGCGCCGCATTTGCGGCATTTGGTCGCCTCTGGATTAATTGGCGTTTTTAAAAAATTATGGGCCGACTCTTGGGGTCCTCGCTTGGAATATATTTTGCGCAACACCATTTTGGCTATTTTGGATTACCCGGATTCAACCCTTTTGGGTGTTACCAGAATGCTTTCCGATAAGGTTTTTAGAAGAAAGGTAATTGCTAAGATCCAAGATCCGGTGGTGAAAGCTTTTTGGGTCAATGAATTTGCTGGTTACGCGGACAAATTTGCGTCGGAAGCCGTTTCGCCTATCCAGAATAAAGTCGGGCAATTTCTGTCCAGCTCTTTAATCCGCAATATTGTCGGCCAGGTCAAATCTTCAATAGATATGCGCGAGATTATGGACGAGGGAAAAATTTTAATTATGAATTTGAGCAAGGGTCGGATTGGCGAAGACAACTCTTCTCTATTGGGCTCCATGATGATTACTAAAATTCAACTGGCGGCTATGAGTCGGGTTAATATTCCAGAGAACCAAAGAAAGGATTGTTATCTTTATATTGATGAATTCCAGAATTTTACCACTGATAGTTTCGCCAATATTTTATCAGAAGCGAGAAAATACCGCCTTGATTTAATTATGGCTAACCAGTATATTGAACAACTGGGAGATGTAGTTAAGGCGGCGGTTTTTGGCAATATTGGCACTTTGATAGTTTTTCGCGTCGGGGCGACTGACGCCGAGGAATTAGTAAAAGAATTTACTCCTACTTTTACCGAGGAGGATTTAGTTAGTCTGCCAAAATATGAGATGTATTTAAAATTGATGATTGACGGCATCGCTTCCGATCCATTCTCCGCCCGGGGTTTGGCGCCGCTGCCTGAAGAAGAAAAAACCGGCAATGTGGAAAAAGTTATAAAAGTTACACGGGAAAGGTATGCTAAGGGAAAAAAAGTTGTTGAAGATAAAATTATGCGCTGGCATGAAAACGACGGGGTAGAGGACGAAAAAGAAAAAATCGTCCAAGGTAGAAATGACAGGCCAGCTCCGGCAAGAAGATTAGAGGAGAGAGCGGTGGCGGAAGTAAGGACAAACCCCGTTAGAAATTCCAGCGAGACATTAAAAAGGGAGGAAAACCACCGCCTTGGCGGGGCAGGCAAAAAAGAAGATAATAAGGATTATGGATTTAGTGTTGTCTGTTCCCGTTGCGGAAAGAAAACAATGATTTCTTTTAAGCCAGACGGTATTCGCCCGGTCTACTGCAAAGAATGCCTATCGGCTCTGCGCGAGGAAAAACGGCAGGAAGTAGAATTAAGGAAAAAAAGAAAGCAAGAGGAACTAAAGAGAATAGAAGAGGAAGATCTAGGAGGAGAGTCGGGGCAGGAATTGACACTGGAAGAAATAAAAAAAATAAGGCCGGTTGATTTTAAGGGCAGAAAGAGAAACGGATTTAAAAATAATTTTGGCGAGAAAAATAATGAGCGAAATATCAGCGAAGGCGAAGAGGTTGATTTTGACAGGGGATAGAAATTTTAAACTCAAATTTAAAAACTCAAAATTATTATGATACAATTTTTGAGTTTCGGCATTTGAGTTGTTTTTTATGGATTATTTAAAAGCAGGCAAGGCCATTGAACTGGCTGGATCGGATAGAAAATTGTACCGGCTTTTGGAAATTCTGCCCGGGTTTTTATCTTGGGGGACTTTACTTATTCTTTTGGCCGGCTCATATTTCCGGCCAGTTTGGGTAGCTTATTTTTTAATTGCTTTTGATGTTTACTGGCTCCTTTTGGTTTTGTATCTTGGTTTGTATTTACTGATCTCTTTCCGGAAATTAAAAAAGAACGTGAAAATAGACTGGCGAAAAAAATGCGAGAAATTGGCTGTTTCGCCTTTTTGTTACCCTGACCCCGATGCTCCTCGCGCCAGAAGAAAGGAATTAGAGGGCAGTTGTTTGGCAAAGAGAGGAATGGCTTGGCAGGATGTAATTCACTTAATAATTTTTCCGACTTATAATGAAAGTCTAGAGGTTATCAGGTTAAGTTTCGAGGGTTTAGCCAGCGACGGTTATCCGCCGGAGAAGATGATAGTGGTTTTAGCCATTGAGGGCCGGGCCGGCGAAGCGGCTAGAGCCAGAGCGGAAGCAATCAAACGGGAATTCGGACATAAATTCAGGAATTTTTTAGTTACCGTCCATTCGGATATTGTCGGAGAGTTAAAGGGCAAGGGCGCCAATCAGGCCTGGGCCGCCCGGCAGGTAAAAGAGGAAATCATTGACAGGGAGAAGCTTGATTACGATAAAATATTAGTAAGCGTCTTTGATATTGACACCGTGGTTCGACCCGGCTATTTTTTTTGCCTCACCTATAAATTTTTAACTGTTTCCTCTCCCTATCGGGCCAGTTACCAGCCGGTGCCGGTTTATCATAATAATATCTGGCAGTCTTCGTTTTTTGCCCGGGTGGCGGCTTCTTCCAATACTTTTTGGCAGATGATGCAGCAGATGAGACAGGAGAAATTAGCCACTTATTCTTCCCATTCCATGACCTGGCGGACTTTAGTTGACATAGATTTCTGGTCTACCAATATGGTCAGCGAAGATTCCCGAATTTTTTGGCATTGTCTTCTTTACTATAAGGGTGATTACCGGGTTGAGCCGCTTCATTTTCCGGTTTCTATGGATGTTACTATGGACGAAACTATCAGTCAGACAGCCAAGAGTCTCTATAAGCAGCAGCGGCGCTGGGGTTGGGGAGTGGAAAATATCCCTTATTTAATTTTTAATGCCATAAAAAAACGGCGGGAGTTGCCCAAAGGAAAAATATCCAGCCGGATTTTTGTGCAAATTTATGGTTTTCATTCCTGGGCTACTAACGCTTTAATTATCGGGGTGATCGGCTGGATGCCGATGATTTTGGGCGGAGACCGTTTTAACGCTACGGTTCTTTCTTCCAATTTGCCGTTTATTACCCGGACCCTGATGACTTTTGCCATGGTCGGTTTGGTAGTGTCAGCCATTATTTCCACTTCGCTTCTGCCGCCGCGGCCTCCTAAATACGGCTGGCATAAAAATATTATAATGGTCCTGCAGTGGCTGGTTCTCCCTTTTAGCATTATTATTTTCGGCGCCATTCCGGGGCTGGAAGCGCAGACTCGGTTGATGTTAGGAAAGTATATGGGATTTTTTGTTACGCCCAAAAGCAGGGGGGATTAGGGCTAGTAAATTAGTTGATTAGGTGCTTAGTTAATTAGGTATTAGAATACGTGTTTGACACGTATTTTTTATACCGGAATTTTGTTTAATTTTAGCAAAATATAGTGATTTTTTACTTAAAATACTTGACAAGTATTTTAAAGTGTGGTATGATTATAAGTTAAATATTTTTGCGCTAAAAAAGGTTTTACCTTTAATAGTCGTAGAAATATTTATTAAGGAGGCATACCCTCTTTAAAGTTTATATTTATCTTCGCCGTTTCTGGTCTAGTGCCACGAGCGGCGGGATATAAATGTAAAATAATTTGTTTATTACAATTTTTTCTCCTTTAACAAGGGGAGATCTATCGCGCTCCGTTTAGGGGCAAATCCGGAAATACTTCCGGGCAAATGCGGTTCATTACCGAGGGAGGTCCCAAGATGGCAGAGGTAAAATTCATTCCCGAAGCCATTGAGATCATGGCGAAAGGCGCGTTTGAAGAGCGCATGCAGTGTCCGGTCTGCGGAGGCAGGAAAGATCCTGACAAATGGATCTGTGAGACTTGCTTCAAAGAGCACAGCTCCGGTATGGTGCGCGAGGTGCAGGACGCTGTCAGAAAGGTCGGCAATAAAGTGCCGGTCGAAGTTTGGCAGAATCTTCTGAAAGTCGCCCGGAATCTCCTTTCCGCATCTGAAAAGCCGGAAGGTCTGGAAGACAAGGATCTCGTGGACGCCCTTAAGCCCAAGCTCGCCGGCGTGCCCGAGGGAGCAATTTTTGCTGCCCTTGATACTGTGCGGAAAAACATGGCAGCGGAAGCCAAAGAAGCGGTCCGCAGAGCGGATCATGATGCTCGTTGGCAAACCGCCCTTTCCGCCGTGAGAAACCAGTTTCCCAACGGCAACCAGATTCAAACCCGCTATTTCATCAACCACCCCATTCCCTTCAAGAGCGGATTCATCAGCGAGGGGATGATGAGAGCCGCTTGCGCCGAGGTTATCAATGAAAGAGTGCGGGCTGGCAGATCGCAGCTGGCCGCCGCTTTCGTCAACGGTCGTCTGGAGGGAATCGGCTTTCTCGGGATTGATCAGACCGAGACAGCGACCGTTTCCGCCTGAAATCACAACCCGTTTCCAGTATTAAGTAATACGCTGGAGATGGGTTTTTTTTAATTTACTAAGTTATTATGTTATAATAGTAAATATCTAGAAAGCTAAAAACTTCAGCCAAAGGCTGATCCGCCTCTGGCGGAAATAACTAATAACTAAAAGCTAAAAGGATGCCTGATTTTCACAGCCTGACAATTGAATCCTGTTTTAAGGAATTAAAAACTTCAGCTGCGGGACTTACTCGGGAGGAAGCGGGAAAACGGCTTAAGAAATATGGGTTTAATAAACTGGAAGAAGAAAAGCCTTTAGGCCGGCTGACTATTTTATTATCCCAGTTTAAGAGTCCCTTGATTTATGTTTTGTTAGCGGCGGCAATTATTTCCTTCCTTCT
>Ga0268281_1001631_pt1 | contig 12561 bp, 15 predicted proteins | sample saktaG_10_FD_190134 | JGI IMG/M metagenome (GOLD analysis project Ga0268281, IMG submission 190134) | Saline water microbial communities from Sakinaw Lake, British Columbia, Canada - sak_2011_5_24_50m | ecosystem: Environmental > Aquatic > Non-marine Saline and Alkaline > Saline ... | reverse complement strand
TCTTGATCGTGATAGAGATAAAAGTGATTCTTTGCGTACCCTATGTGTTGTGGCAGTGAACGCATTGGCTGAGATGAGAAACAGGTAAATTACAAAACGAGGAATATTTGATAGAAGTTAATTGGGTCTTAGATAAAATTCGTATAATGAAAGTGAGAAAATGAATAACAATAATGAACTTGGAGAACAGGAGGAGTCTGTTACGCCCAATAAAACCATTGAGCTATCTTTACAAAATATCCGAAAGATTAAAGATAGTGAAATTAAAATAGATAAGTCACTATTAGCAAAATTAGTAGTAAACAACGACCAAGAATGTTTTGATATGGTAACTATTTCCCCAAACGAAAGCCACGATGGGGATATGTCAGGAGAAAACATTGCGTCTATATATGACTACAATAACGCCAAAATAATTATGAAATTGTGGAATAACTTATGTGAAAAACCAATGGGAAATAAAGAGTTTTCTGAAATGATAGAAGAAGAAACAGAACAGAATATCAAACATATTCAGTCAATGGTTGAAGACGATAAAAAGTAACAAAACTTAGAGGAGTTTCGTTACGTTTTGGTGAATAAAATGGTAAATACTTACATAAGGAGAGATGATATGTTAGGATGCGAACCATTTACACCAGAACAAGAAAAGATGCTTTTAGATTACTTTAAGGGCAAAAAATACGCTGAACGCAATATAGCTTTATTAACTTTCGGGATTCAAACAGGATTTAGAATAGCAGAAATCCTATCCCTAAAAATTGGCGATGTTTTGAAACAAGGTAGGATTGTTGATAAAGTCTATGTCCAAAGAAGTAATATGAAAGGGGGCAAGTCTACTGAAAAGAAAGTCTACGGTAGGTCTATGATACTTGCTCAAAGGACAAAAGAATCCCTTCAGACGCTCATAAATTCAATGGAATGTAAAGACCCTGACCAATACCTATTTAAAGGGAATAGAGGAGGGAATACTCCTTTCTGTACTCGTTCTGTTTGGAGATTATTAAGTGAATCTTCTAAGGGATTAGGCATCACCAGCAAAATAGGAACGCATAGCATGAGAAAAACATTTGCTAATCGTGTTTATCAGAATCTATTAGATAAGAATAATGCCGATGCGTTAAGGATAGTTCAGGCTGGATTAGGGCATGATAACATTAATAATACAATTAAGTATCTTTCGTTTAGAGAAGAAGCGTTGACTGAAGCTATATCTGATGTATTTGATTGATTTATAATAAAAGACTTGACATTTTATATATTTCTGATATTGTAATGAAAAGTAAAAATACGGAGACAAAGTAGTTTACGGGAAACGTATGATTTGGGAAAAGTCTTGATAGTGGTTAGAAAAATTTTAAAAAATAACTTGCAATTCAAAAAATACTATGATATTCTACAGAAACAATAAAGAACTTAACGGAGAAAAGCTATGACTAATATGTTTGATAAAGATTTAGAGGTTGTCAAATTGACTCATCCTAGATGTTCTGCGATAAAATGTTGGGATGACCTTCTGGATAAATGCTCAACTCTATCTTGTTTTACGTCTCGAATAGAAAAATATTCCAAAATTATAGCAAAAGAAAAAGATGTAGATTTCTTTGATAAATATGGAGAAGATGGAGCTAATTCATTTAAAGGAGATGTTACGGAAGTATTTGCCGAGTACGTTCTTAAGGGATATGGGAGAACTTGGGGTATCTACAACTATGTTCCATTTTTTACAGATTGTGGAGAAGATCAGGATGTAGGTGTCGATGGGACTGGAGAAACTAAAGACGGAAGAGTTGTAACTGTTCAAGTGAAATATGGTAATTGGTCTACAGCATTAGATCATATTAAGAGAAAATTGAGGACATTTCATTGGACTTCAATTTCTAAGTATGGAGTAGGTACAACGAGTAAAGACCAAATGTTTATATTTACTCTTGCTCATGATATCAACTGGATGACATTAGGTGGACATTTTCATGGAAGGTTGAAGTTTATTTCTCAGGAAGAATCTGGTGGTATTTATCTTCCTAACAATGACCCAACGGAAGTGTGCTCTTTGAAATCTGTATGTCATAACAACCCTAAGTTTTGGGGGACATTCTGTAAAATGGTGAAAGGATAATAATGAAAACAAGTCACATATTTAAGTTTAAAATTTTAAATGGCAATGTATCGAATGCAGGTAACTTAATCCCTATTGATTTATCATTTGAAGGATTTGCCCAAAATTTAAGAAAGCTTTCTATTTCTAATAAATCTCCAAAAGATTTTGTAGAAAGTGGGTATCAGTCATTTGTAGAAGCCTTGATATTGTATTTTGGCAGTGAAATTGGCATAAGTGATTATGAGAATATTAATTCCATTAACCATAAGTATAAAGCTCATGGCATAGGCTCAAGAAATGGCAAGGTTGTTACCACTTTCTTTGCTTTTAATGGTAAAGAATTTTTGACTGATGGTAATAGTCAACTAACAGAGTATTTAGCTCAATCTTGTTATTTGGACGGATTTGACCTCAATACTAATGAAAGAATTTTTAATATATTTTCTGACTCGGTTTCAATTCATGAAAACACCATTAAAAACTTTGTAAGAACGAACCAAGCACAATTTTATGGCATTAATGAAATTAAACAATTGGTTGACGGAAATAATGGATTTTGGAAAGCATATAAAGAATCATTAGAAAATGCTGTTAATGAAGTTTTATCATGCTCAATGGATTTTGTACCAGACTCCTATCAAGTTGAATCTATTAAATCATTATTGAGTAAGAAGCAAGGTAGATATCAAGTCATATGGCCCACTGGAACTGGGAAAAATGAAATTATGATGAAGTATTCTATTGAATTGTCTGGTGAAGTATTGAAGTATAAGCCTCACTCTAAAATACTTTTTGTTGCTCCTAGAATTACGTTGGGCAAACAGGGCATTAAAAAGATTATCAATCGTCTTAAGCAACATGGCATTGATGACGTTACGGTTGTTAATTTTACTTCTGGAGATTATGATAACGATAATCTTGCAAGACTTAATTGTGGAGTTGAAGAAGTTGTAAATACAACCAATATCGAAGAATTAAACAAAGCAGTAAATGAAGCAAAAGGATTGACGTTAATATTTACCACATATCATTCTGTTTACAAGATTATTGAATCTGGAATGAAGTTTGATTTGGTTAATTGTGACGAAGCTCATAATATCGTTAAAGGGAGAAGCATTCCTCAAAAAAGCAGGGAATCTGTTATTTCTGATGAAGCAAAATCACTTTCTCCATTAACTGTATTTTACACAGCCACACAAGCTTTAAGCGGAACGCCAGACGCCCCTGTTGTTGATGGTAAAGGTATGGATAATCCAGAATTGTTTGGTGAAATAGTTTCTAGAAAAACTCCAAAAGAGATGATTGAACTTGGGAAAATTGTTCGTCCTATACTATGCCACTTGGCGATTACAAAAGCTGTTTTAAGAAAGCATGTTGATATCGCTACTGCCACTCAAGAAGAAATCACCAGAAATGCAGAACTTAATGCGTATATCATATGGGAATCTTGGAAAGAAATTGATAGAATCAACATGAAACACTCTGTTGATAGCAAAGCAAACGGAGTAAAAATGTTAGTAAGATGTTCTGGCGGTAAATCTTACTCCGAAGCAATCAAGTCAAAGACGTTCAAGAAATATCAGAAAGAGTTGCCTGATGTGGCTATTTATGCTATTTCAAGCGATTGGGATGTTTACAGAAATGGTGTGTCGTACCCATCTAACGCCCATAACATTAATCAGTTCATGGAAGATTTAGCGAACAAGCAATGTGATGAAAAAGTAATTATTCTTCATATTGCAATGGTTGGAGAAGGGTGGGATGTTTCTGGGATTAATGCTATTCTACCTTTTGGAGATATGAGTGACATTACTTCTAGTCAAGCTTTAGGTAGGGGAATGAGGCTTCATCCTTTTGATAGGGAAAGATTGTCTAAGGGATTGATAGTTCCTTCAGATTGTTATAAGGGGAAGTTCTTTAAGCCATTCTGTTATGTAATTATGCCAAAATACTGTGGATTTAGCGATATTAATAGAAACAATATTGAGAGGATGGTGGATCAAATTCAGTCGGATATTGGTTATTGTCCTTATGAGATATTCAATGAAGAAAGCTATGATGGTAAAATGATTACTGTTCCGCCTCCTAGAGTTGAAAAGACTTATGTAGTTCCCGAAGAGATTGAACATGAATTTAATATTATTCTTTCAATTGAAGAAAGAAAACGACAGGAAGAGTTTCGTAAGGACGTTGAGGATGAAAAGGAAGCTCTGTTAAAACAATTTGCAAATGAAGTTGACAAGTAGGGAATGTTATGATATATTGCTCCTTATCAACATTACAAAAGGCTTTAGAAAGGTTATAAAATGAATTTGTCAGCAAAACAGATTGCTTTAAGAGAATTATATCAGGAAAAATCGGCTGAATGGAATGGTCGTGAAGATAATTTGCAAAACGTTTTCACCCCATATGATTTGTGTGAGACAATTATTAGTAAGACTAATGATTATTGCAAATTAGATGGGAAAAAGATTCTTGTCTGTAATTTGGAATTTGCAATCGTTTTGATTGAAAAGGGTAATGATCCGAAGGACATTTGTTTTTGGACAGATTGTGAACAAAAGTCAAAATTCGGGAAAATGATAGGAGTGGAAGTTATGAATGATGATTTTATGGATTTTTTTGAACAAATAAATAAAAAGGAAGAAGTAAGAACTTTTGATTGTGTGTTCGGAAATCCTCCCTATCAAGACCCCAAAAATAAGCACAAGTCACTTTGGCAAAGATTTGTTGAAGCGGGATTTGATATCGTAAATGAAAAAGGAATAATTGCCTTTATCCATCCTAGTGCTTGGAGAAAACCAAACCATCCTCTATATCAATCTTTCCAAAATAAGCAACTAAATTATTTAGAAATGCATAATCAGTCTGATGGACAAAAAACGTTTGGATGCGGAACTAGATATGATTGGTATATTTTGACAAATCAAACTGCAAAAAATAAAACAGTTGTTGTAGATGAAGATGGAATTTCTAAAACTATTGATATTTCAACCAAGCCATTTATCGCCCACAAACACTCTGAATTGCTTGAAAGGTGCATGTGTAAGGAGGGACAGGGACGCATAACTGTTATTCATTCAAGATCAATGTATGGCAACGACAAGCCTTGGATGTCTAAAGAAAAAACTAGCAAGTTTATTTACCCATGTGTGTATTCTACTCCTTGCGGGAAAGAGCCTTCTCTTTTATATTCATCAAAAAAAGACGGTCATTTTGGGGTAAAAAAAGTTATTATCGGTAAGGCAAGCCCGGAAAATTGTTTTTATGACGATGGGGAATATGGCGTAACAAATAATTGTATAGCAATATCTGTGGACAATATCAAAGAAGGCGAAAATATAATCTTAGCCATAAAGTCTCAAAAGTTTATAGATATGATGGAATCTTGCAAGTGGTCTGGATTTTCAATCGAACCAGAAGTGTTTGAGCTTTTGAAGAAAGATTTCTGGAAAGAATTTATAAAGTAGGGGATTTGCTAAAGACAGATTATCTGTTATGGCAAAAACAAGAACATAAGGGATTATTTAATGAATATAATAGAAGAGATAGATACGCTAAAAATGAATTCGTCAATTAAGGAAAACCTAAAAAGGATATTGCCTAATTTCAATCCTTTATCTCAACAAAAAATACTAAAAAAATTAATTTCACTAATAAATAGCAAAGAAAAAGAATCTCATAAAAAAAATATTCAGGGAATAAATTTTATAAATGAGTTGTCGATAGTAAAATATTTCATTAATCAAGAAAAATTGAGTCCCGAATATGAAAAAGATATATGCGGGTTGACTCCAGATTTTGTTGATGAAAATACAAAAACTATTATAGAATGTTTTACTGTAAATTTGGATAATGAAACCGACAAGAAAATCCACAATACAAAGCCTTTAGATAAAAATTCTGTGGCGAATGGCAATATAGATGAAAGTGTCTATTGTTATAGCCCCAATTCCCCATCCCTTGTTCAAAAGATGCTAGATGGAATATGCTCTAAGATAAAAAAATATCAAAATATAAATGGATATCGGCTTATAATTGTCCCACATGCTTCTTTTACGTCTTCCCTAGAATTAGAGGATTTATCTCCTGATACATATCACATATATCATTCAAATAGTGGATTTGAGGGAATAGGCGTAACTCAAGGAGAAGACTTTCAAAATGTAATCAAGAAGAGATTAGACGATGAAAAATTACGCTCATCGAAATTACAAATATACTTTTTTGATTGCAATAAAAAGTGCAATTCTATTTATAATGAAATATAAAGCCATGAACAACGAGAATCAATCAATAGAACAGAAAAGAGATAAAAGGCGTAAGCAATCAGCCGAATGCTTTACTCCCTCTTCTCTAGCCAACCAAATGCTTGATAAGATGGAAAAATATTCTCCCGATATATTCACCAATCCAGAGAAGACTATAATTGACCCTGCTTGTGGTAATGGTCAACTTTTAATTCCCGCTTTAATTAGAAAACTAAAACATACCAATCCTGTCCAAGCAATTTCTACAATATACGGGTGTGATATTTTCAGGGACAATGTTAATGAATGCAGATTAAGACTTCTAAAAGTAATTATAGAACATAAAACCGAAAAAATCACTAGGAAAGAATACATAGAAATCATTAAACAACTTGCAAAAAATATTGTTCATGTACCGTTAACTCAATTCCCTAATGGGTCACTTGACTATCTAAAACAACCTAAAAGCAAAACATTCAATAATTATTTGTCGGAAAAAAGATGTGAAGAAACTTTAGATAAGATTAAGAATAAAAGACTCTTGGATGGACTAAAAATAGAATAAAGTTTGGTTACTTTCCGACAGAAGGTAACAAAAAAGGAGAATAAATGAAGTATAAAAGGTATACAGGCAGGATGAGAAGTAATGAGTTGGTTAGCCAGAAGCGTCAACACCACATAGACGGGCTTAAGAACCTAATCGGCTTTGCATGGTGGCATATTACGCTGAAATGTTTTGCATGACTTAACGACAGAAGGTAACAATAAATGAAAACAATAGGCATTATAGGTTCACGAAGAAGAGATTCTCATATTGATTTTAAAGCCTGTGAAAAGGTCTTTCTTTCTATTTTTGAAGATGGCGATGAGCTAGTTTCAGGAGGATGCCCAAAAGGTGGAGATAGATTCTGCGAAATACTAGCCAAGAAATATCAAGCTACTATTAAGATATATTATGCTCAATGGAATAAGCTTGGTAAAGGGGCTGGCTTTGCACGTAATTCTTATATAGCCAGAGATTCGGACATCTTAATATCTGTTTGTTCGGAAGATAGGACAGGGGGAGCAGAAGATACGGTTAAAAAGTTCCTAAAGAAGAATGGCGAAGATAAACTCTATTTAGTCCCCATTCAACCCCAAGAGAACGATGAAGATTTTGATCCTCTTAATCTATAATCTATTTTTAGCTGTATAATATAGATATGTACGATATTGATAAAATTTATATATTAGCTGCCCAAATTGCCCTTAAGTATGGTGGACAAGTTAGTTCTATTTATACAGAGAAACGAGTTAGAGAGTTATGGCAGGGTGATAAATATCCATCTCCAAGTTATGTTATGTTTGTGGCAAAGATCCCCCGCATTAAATGGTATATCCGAAACAAGCTAACATGCACAGAAGAACCTTGGAATTCAGATTTTTTACATGGGTTGGTAACTGCGGGTAAGGTTAATTGGAAGGTTAAAACATTTCCAACATTAGTGTGGTATGGCAATAATAGGCTGACAGAGCTATTAAAAGATTGTCCTTTTGGGGGAAGACTAAATGTCCCATCCTTAGAGAGAAAGATAGGACTAAGAAGGCGATGGGTGTCTGTTCCTTCACTTTATTTACCTTATGACTCTAAAGCTATTTCTTACATGGCTGGGGTGATGGCTACAGGTGAAAAGGTTGAAATTGAAGGGGCTACGTGTATTAAATACAATATGCGTCAATTACCTCATTTTGAACGATGGGGGATACCTATTGAATATAAAAAGCAATTTTGTTTTTTCATTTCTCCTATATGGCCATCCTTATTGTCCCCTTATATGCCTGATGGATGTAAGTCATACTTTATCACTCCAGAGGCTTATAGGGCTTCTCTTTATGCTCCTATTCTATGGAGGGCGTATTTAAACAAAGAATTCGTTTCAAAAGGAATACCATATCTCAAGTCTAGAAGGCAAATATACTATGACCATAATTGTGAAGAGGGAGTTTCCAGAAGGCTAGAGATGTTAAGAATTAGGCTTGGTCTTTTTTCTTTAGATGATCGGATTAAAAATGCTGTTAAAAAATGGGCTAATATTGTATAATATAGAAAAGGAGAATTCAATGAATAAATATCTAATTGTGGATGGCAATAATATGTCCTGCCGTATGGCTTTTGCTCAAGAGGGACTAACCAGTAATGGCAATTCCACCAGTGTGCATTTCGGGGTAATGTCGAGTCTTATCACTTTAAAGAAAAAATTTAATGACCATGTTTTTTTGATTGTTTGGGATGGAAAAAGCAAAAGGCGTATGCAAGAGTCGGAAGAAGCGGTTAAGGAGGGGGTCGTAAAATCAGCATATAAGGCAAACCGGAAAAGAGACGAAGTGCCTCAAGAGTTACTACATATGTATGAACAGTTGCCTTTTTTACACCGGGCCATCCACGAATTAGGTATTTCACAAATTAGATTAGATGATTTTGAAGCAGATGATTTAGTGGCAGCCTATTGTAAAAAAAATAAAGATGAAGCCAAAGAGATTGTTTGCGTAACTTCAGACCATGACTATTACCAATTATTAGACGAAAATGTTTTTGTTTATGATGGCATGAAAGATAAATTGTTTACGAAAGCGACGTTTATTAAAGAAAATGGAATTGAACCTAAACAACATGTAGATTGTGGAGCTATTTCAGGTGATAGTGGGGATAATATCCACGGCATACCCGGATGGGGCGAGGTTGGGGCATTAAAGGCAATTCAAAAACATGGATCTTGGGAAAATTTTTATAAGGCTTTACATGCTGAATATGATGTTTTCAGGGTTCAGTATCCAGATTTAAATGAGGCTGATTTTGATAAGTTAGCAAATATCAGGTCAGAGAAAGAGGAAATTAAATTCAAAAACGGGGAGCCATCAAAAGGCAAGTATCCTGAGATAACCAAAGACATGCCTTTTTCTGGAGTGGCATTTGCTTTTGAAAATAAAACATGGAAGCCTAAAAAGACAGCAGGCGTAAAAGCTGATATAATGGCTCTGATGTTCGAAAAACGAGTGGCACTAGCCTTCAGTTTAAAAAAGATGGACGATGATATAGCAGATCTTCCACCGATAACAAAGGGTGAATTTAATGAAAGTAGGATCATGGAATATTTGAGTTATTATGAAATGGATTCGTTAAAAGAGGATATTAAGGTATTAAAGTGAACAGGAGTTATACATTTGAAGAGGTTTTTGACTTAGATGATACTTTATATAAATTGGCTTTGTATGAGGTTAATAACGGTAAAATGAGTATTCTAACATCTCATGAAGAATTAATGGATGTTCATTTAGAGTGTGCTGAGAAATTCAATTATTTTAAGGATTTAATTCAAAGCGGAGAATGCACTTTGGAATATTTAAAGGATACTGTCTTATTCAAAAACGGACCTTATCACCAATACGATCTTATAGATACTCCAGAAAAATTAGTAGACAGGCTTGATAGTGAAGATGCTAATAGGTTGGAAGAGGGTGAAGATATCAATTCTTTTTATAATAAAATAGGGGCAGTTATTCAATCTATGTCAAGGGCTTATGAAGAACAAGAGAAAATAGGAGATGAGTTACAAATTACCGATATTACTAATACTACTGACATTGCCGATGCTACTACAACCCCAAAACCCAAGACAAAGGCAAAGACAAAGACAAAGGCAAAGAGACCTAAGAAGAAAAAGGAAGAATAATGTCAACGCCAAAGATAACGATAAAAAATAAAATTATACAAAACAAAATAAACAGAGTTAAGACATTACTTAATGACATCAGTAAAGCAATTAGTAATATTGAAGTAGGAGCTGAGTTTCATTTTGCTATTAATGAGATATTAAAATGCGAAGGTAAGGTTGTAACAACTGGAATGGGTAAGGCGGGAATAGCTATGAGAAAGTTTACGTCCACCCTATGTTCATTAGGATTTCCATCTGTCTATTTACATCCCGGCGAAGCTTCTCATGGTGATTTGGGTGTATTACAGGAAGGTGACATACTGTTTGTGGCTAGTACATCAGGAAAAACAAGAGAGGTATTAGAAACGATTGAGTTAGCTAGGGCAATAGGAACAAAATGTGTTATCGGTATTACTTCTCATCCTGACAGCCCCATAAGAGCCAAGGCTGATTATGTTTTAGATATGGGGGAAATAGAGGAAGCTGGAGAATTAGGATTAGCGCCTACAACATCAATTCTTGTAACGCTTGCTATAACTGATTGTTTAGCTTTAGTTGCTTCAGAAGAAAAGGGTTTAACTAAAGAAGAGTATGCAAAGTATCATCATTCGGGGTATTTAGGGCAAAAAGCAAGAGGAGATAAATAAATGAATAAGAAGAGTGGAATGTTTATAGTAATATTGATAGTAGCGGCAATAGTAGGAAGTGGATGTGCATCACCGGGACGTTTCGCTTTATTAGATTTAGATTTGAGAACCCCCGAACAAATAGAAGCATATAAGACCGAAGCTCAAGTTCCATATGGTGTTAATGAAGCGGCGACTCAGGAAGTTGTTTCTCCTAAAGTTGTTTCCGTATGGTCATTTCTAGCCCCTATCATTCAAGTTTTTAAAGGCAGGATTAAGGTTTTATCTTTTGAGTGGAAAGGAAATCAACAAAATTAATAGAAGGATTAAGAAAGAATTATTATGCGAATTATAGATATGTTAAAATTGTTGTTTGGGATGGATAAGAAAACTACCACCTCAACGACATCAACTACATCTACACAAATAGGAGATACAAAAAATATGAAAAGAGCATTACATATTGGGATAAACGATTATGCTGGAACTCAAAATGACTTAAGGGGTTGTGTTAATGATGCAAACAAATGGAAAGATACAGCGACTCGTAGATCTTTCACTTCTTTTGTAACTCTTTTAGATAGTAAGGCGACACGAAGCAATGTTAAGAAAGAAATACAAAAAATTATCAGTGATTCTAAAGCCGGTGATACCCTTCTTATTACTTATTCGGGGCATGGTTCAAAGGTTCAAGATCTTGACGGTGATGAACTAGATAATGTTGAGGAGACTTTATATCTTTATGATGGAAATTTAATAGATGATGAGATAAGAGAGATGCTTTCTAAGATTGCAGAGGGAGTAAAGGCGGTTATTATTTCGGACTCTTGCCATTCTGGGACCGTTACTCGTGCGCTTTTCTCAACCCTTTCTTCTGAGGATTATATTAAGCCCAGATATATGCCTCCTAAGGATATGATAGATTGCGCTGCTATGGGGGCTTTGGAATCGGCTAAACCATTTGCATTTCCTGAAGAAGGTATGAATCATATTCTTATCTCAGGAGCAGCATCCACAGAATACAGTTATGATGCTCAGTTTGATAAGCCTATGGGGGCATTAACTTATTATGCTACTCAAATTATAGATTCTAATCCTCATATTACTTATAATGAGTTTTATACATTGCTAAGACAACAGCTTCCGTCAAACAAATATCCTCAGACACCACAACTAGAAGGTCCGGATAGCCTTAAGAACAGTAAAATATTCTAAAGATTAACATGAACAAAGTAGCATTTACATCGGATCAACATTATTGGCACAGTAACATAATAAGTGAAAGATTATGTAATCGTCCATTTAAAGATATTATTGAAAACAATGAAACAATAATCTCCAACCATAATTGTGTAGCCTATGATGACACTTGGGAGGTATACATGTTGGGAGATATCGCTTATAAGTGTGATGCTAATCGGGTTTTTGAGGTCTTAAAACGATTAAACGGTAAAATGAATATTTTATTGGGCAATCATGATAAACCCCTACGTCAAGCATGGGAGCGTGGTTTATTAGATAAAATGATTAAGTCTGGCAAAATAAAAATTATAGGAACTCAAGACAGAACCGATATTGTTGCTAAATTGTTAAAAATAGATAATAGAACATTAATTCTATCTCATTACGCTTACAGAACATGGCCTAGTGCATTTAGGGGGACTATTCATCTATATGGACATTCTCATAGTAATTTGCCTTCTCTCTATAAGTCATTTGATGTTGGGGTTGATGCTAATAATTTCTTTCCTGTAACTCTTGAAGAAGTTTTTAAACGGGCTGATGCAGTAACGGCAGATTTTAGCGAAAGGGAAGTTTGAATGATTGAGTTTATCTCAGGATTAATAATAGGGGCTTTGGTCGGGTGGTTTGGGTGTATCGTATGTTTGGCA
>Ga0268281_1001626_pt1 | contig 12590 bp, 7 predicted proteins | sample saktaG_10_FD_190134 | JGI IMG/M metagenome (GOLD analysis project Ga0268281, IMG submission 190134) | Saline water microbial communities from Sakinaw Lake, British Columbia, Canada - sak_2011_5_24_50m | ecosystem: Environmental > Aquatic > Non-marine Saline and Alkaline > Saline ... | reverse complement strand
GTCGATGAAGCGCTCGTAGTGTCCCAGGTCCAGGTCGGTCTCGGCGCCGTCGGTGGTCACGAAGACCTCGCCGTGCTGGTAGGGCGACATGGTGCCGGGGTCCACGTTGAGGTAGGGGTCGAGCTTCTGCACCGAGACGGATACGTCGCGGCTCTTGAGGATGCGCCCGATGGATGCGCTGGCAATGCCCTTGCCCACCGAGGAAACCACGCCGCCGGTGACGAAAATGTATTTAGCCATGCACAACTATCACAACAGTTCGGGCTTAATTATTTTGCGGGAAATTGAACTTGCCGGGAACAGGGGAAACCTTTTGAACCCTGTCCTTATTATAGATATACGTATTTAAGCCTGTCAAGTTTACCGCGGGCGGGTTTAAAAACCCGCCCCTGCAACGAAAAGATGTAGGGGCGGGCCTTCAGGTCCGCCCCTACGCAAGCCGGTTTAAAAACCCGCCCCTGCAGGGCTATGATTTCCTGCGGTAGGCCAGGAAGAGGGCTGCCAGCGGGCTCATGATCAGCGCCAGCAGGCCCAGCACCGCCCAGGTCAGGTTGAAGCGCAGCAGGAATTCAGGCGTGGCTGCCAGCCGGCTGACGAAATCGATGTACATGCGCGCCATTGGGGCCAGTGAGGCCTTGTGCACGCGGTCCAGTGTGTCGTCGTCGTCGAATAGCCAGACCGGCCCGCTGATCATGCTGACCACAGGCAGCCCGGCGCGGCCGTATTGCTGAGCATCGGTGGGCACCCCCAGCGGCGTACCGGTGGGGAAGACCAGTGTGCGCGACAGTCCGGCATCAGCCACGGATTTGGCGTACAGGCTGACCGTGACCGGGTTCTCGGTGATGAATACGCCGCGCGGCTCGGCGTTGCCGGTAGGGGCCGCCGGCGGGACATAGTCATCCGCGATATGCTCGATGGCTATATCGAAAAGCGACTGTGGGAGCAAGTCTCCCTTGTGTTTCTCGATGAAATCGTCGTTGGTGGCCCCGCCCACCATATGGCCCCCGGTGAAGAGGAATATCATGGTGAAAGGCCTGTCGGACACGGGCAGATATGCATAATAGCGGGCCAGCGCCAGCACCATGCCGACCCCGCTGCTGTCCTCAACCCCGCTCCTCCACGGGGAGTCATGGTGCGAGTGGAAGATTATGGCGCGGTCGCTTTGCCCGGGCAGCACCGCGTATACGTTGGCGCTCTCCCCGGCCCCGGGGGCGGTCCTGGCCTCCAGCTCTATCCTGGCGGTGGTCTTACCGGCGGCCACCTGTGCCTTGAGCCTGTCGCCGGCGGCGGGCAGCAGGTACATGCTGGGTATGGAGCGCAGTTCGCCCTCGTAGGGCGCATAGTAAGTGAACTTGCCCAGATCGGGATAACCCTGCAATATGCCGATGATGCCTGCCGGGTGGCGCGCCTCGGCCTGCTCGTAGAAAGGTATATATTTGAGCATCCAGCCGATGGGATAGGGGTGCGACCATCCCTTGAGCATGTTTTCAGGCTCGTAGGCCATGTAGCTGAATAGCTTCATCTGGTCCCAGCTCACATCGGTGGGAGGTATGTCCACCAAAATTATTTTACCCTTGACGTCCTGCCAGGCTGGTTTCGATATATTGCCCAGGTAGACCACATCGGCCTCTGTGCCCCCCTCGGCGGCGGGCCCGCTGTAGGGCACGTAGAAAGATTCGGGCTCCCATGACGCTGCTGTGCCCGGCTGCACGGTTATGCCCCACCTGACCGGCTCCCAGTAGTCGAAATTGCTCCTCTCCACGCGCACGTCGCTGAACCCTAAAGCCCTGAGCATGGAATCCAGGTACATGATGGCGGCCTGGTCGGCCTTTGAGCCCGGCCTGCGCTCGCCGATGGTGTATAAGTCGTCGATCAGCCTCATGATATCGTCCTGTCCGGGTGTCGACCCGGGCGCCGCGCTCTTGATGGGCGGGTTGGACAGGGCGGCTACCGAAACCGGGACCAGCACCAGTGAAATTACCACCAGCAGGGACAGCGCAGTCCAGGCCAGCGGCGGCTTTGCCGATGGCCTGGCCGTGGACCTGCCGGCCGCGTACAGGGCGGTTCCTGCCACGAGGAGGATAAGTCCTGCCGCCAGGAAGAGCACGGTGTTGCCGGCGAAGATGGCGGGCAGGGCGAAGAGCCGTATAAAGACGCTCAACCCGGCCAGCGCCGACAGCAGGTACTGCAGCAGGAACCAGATTGAGAGGTTGATCCAGATGGCCCCCAGCGCGCGCAGCCAGGATACTTGCCCGGCGTTTAGCCACAGGGCGGCCAGGAAGATGATAATCGGGGGGAAGAGGGAGTACCAGGCCATGAATATGGCCAGGGGCAGGCTGGACTTGTCCAGCGTCAGCGCCGCCACGAACGGCAGGGCTGAGAATACGATGGAAAGCCCCAGTGAGATCAATAGCTGTATGAGCAGGGGACGCATCGCCCTTGCCGGGCAGGGACCGGATTCCTGTGACATGAACAACCTCCTTTTTATAAACTCTACGCGGGCGGGTTTTTAAACCCGCCCCTACAGAGGATATATGTAGGGGCGTACCATCAGGTGCGCCCGAACGCGCCTCTATGGCGTACCGCCCTTTACGGATTATACTCGAAAATCTTGATCACCGGCAGGGGTTTGGACCCCGCGCTGGCCGTCTCTTTTGACTGGTAGACGAGCTTATAACCGCTCAACGCCTCCAGCGGGACCGGGCTGACCAGCGGGTCGGTCCCGATGATGCGCAGGTTCAAGTCCTTTTGGCCGGCTATGAAAGCCGCCGCCCCGTCGTAGCTACTGAAATTCTTAAGTCCCGTGATCTCTTTAAAAGTCTGCCCGTCCGGCATTCTCCGCTCCTGCCAGGTCATGACCGGCGTTTTCTGCGGCGTTACACCCTTGCCGTCGAAGTTGTACAGCCGGCTGACCGTACTGAGGTAGAAATCGGGGTAGAAGACCAGGATGGGCACGTACTTGCCCTCTTTCTGCTGCCAGCAGAGCTCGTAAAAGTCGCCCTCCTGCCGTCCGGTCAGGCTGGCCAGGGCGTAGAACTTGTCGTTGGGTGAAGCGATGCGGCCGTCCACTATCACGTATCGTGCGCGCCAGTCCGCCATCTTCCGTGCGGCTGCAGCGCTGTCCTGTGCCGTAAAATATACCTGTTCACCGGGCGAACCGCTGACGCCCGGGTTGGATACCGGTATGCGGCGCCCGATGCGGGTCACCCAGTATCCATAGTCGTTCCACACGGCCACGCCGTAGGCCGGGTCGGGGTACACGTACCCCTTGTCCGCTCCGGGCGCCGTATACAGCTTATAATAACTTTCTGCATTGCCCAGCGGCTCGGGCGTGTTATTCCTCAGCCATTGCATGGCCTCCATCCAGGCGTTGGAGGGTGTGCTCAGGTTGCTCCCCGCCAGCGCCGCCGAGTTGACGGCGCAGGGTATCATGGCCGCCGCCGTCAATGCTATCGCAGCCGCCGCTGCCGACACCTGCCGGGAGGTAAAGCGCCTGGCGCGGGGAGCGGGTTTGCGGGCTTTCTTGCCCGGCCTGACTTCGGCCTGCGCCCCGTGGGACGCCGCCAGGGATATAATGCAGCCGGCGGCGTAGCCGGTCAGTACGGCCAGGCAGACCGCGAAATAGGCCGTGAACCTGACCATGGCAAACGCGATGAACATCCACACCAGGCTCCAGGTGGCGGTCAGGATGTGGCCGGGCTCACCCCTGCGCAGGCACTGGTAGATCAGCAGGGCCAGCCCGGCCAGGCCGGCGTATAGCGCCAGCGCGAACTCGCTCCAGGCCAGCTCTAGCGTGAAAAACCCTCCGGGCAGGAAGAGCGATTTCATCTCGCCCACCACGTTTTGCCCGCCCCGCCAGGAGAAGAATTCGCATAAGTAAGCGGTAACGGAGGAAAAGATTGCGGGGAAGAGCAGCCGCATTGCCAGCGCGCCGGCCGCCAGCAGGACGGCTGCCGCCGCCGGGAAATAGGCCGGCCTCAGCTTATACGATGACATTATAGTGGAGGCTATATTAAGCGCCACCGGCATGAGGATGATGGCCGCCAGGGCCAGCAGGGTCATCTTGTCACGGGAGACGGGAAGGAAGATGAGCAGGGCCATGAGGAAGCAGGTGATGGCTGTTTTGCTCAGGTAGTCGGTGGGCAGCCCGCGCAGGTGGTCGCTGATGAACTGCAGCACGAAAAACACGAAAATTATCAGCACCAGCATCAGGGCGCCCTGCCAGGTCACCAGGTAAAGTCCCAGGAAGATGCCGGCGATGAAGCTGTAGGGGATGTGCCGGCTGGCCGGAGGGAACTCGCCCCTGCGCAGTTGTCCGTAGCTGAAACTGCGGCTGTGCTGCAACGCCAGTATGAAGAAGAGCATGAAGAAGGATGTCAGGAAGAGCTCGGCGGCGTGGTGGTCGGCAGCTCCCAGCAGCGTGCGTGACAGGAGCTGGCCGGGCATCACGGCTATGACCAGCGCCGCCGCCAGCCCGGACCAGCGCCCGGCCAGTGCCCGTGCGATGAAGAAAACGGGGATGACCAGCAACACGCCCAGCACGGCCGGCAGGTATGCAGCGACGGTGTCCATGCTTTGCTGGGAACCTGAGGCGCCCAGCAGTTTTATTATCCCTGCCAGCATGTAGGCGAAAAAGTTGCCCTGGAGGGGCACCTCCCTGCCGCCGGGGAAGATAAAGTAGGGATCGAAGCCCGTCAGTATGGGGAAGTTGGCCACCAGGTTATCGGCCAGCCTCATGTAATAGTAGGAATCGACCCCGCTGAACTTGATCCACTGGCCGTCGAATATCACCGGGTAGGGGACGGCTATTCTGAAGTACAGGGCAATCGCCATGGCGGCCAGTATCACGGCCAGCGAGAAGAGCCAGTCGGGGATGGTCTGTTTATTCATTTCACTATCAAACACCTTTGCTCCGGGCGGGTTTAAAAACCCGCCCCTGCAGGAAAAGATGTAGGGGCGTACTTTCAGGTGCGCCCGAAAACGGCCTGCCCGTATCACGGATTATACTCGAAAATCTTGACCGCCGGCACATCCGCGCTGCCCACGCGGGCTTTTTGTGGCGAGGCGAAGGCCGGCCGGTAGCCCTCCGTCGCCTCCAGCGGCACGGGGCTGGCCAGCGGGTCTTTGCCCACCATACGCCAGTTGCCGCCCTGCTGCGCGGCCAGGAAGTCCGAGGCCTCCCCGTAGCTGCCGAAGGTCTTGAGCCCGCTTATCTCCTTATACGGCTGCCCGTCCGAGCCCGTTTTCTCCTCCCATGATATGACCGCGGTCTCCGCCGGCGTGTACTCCCTGCCGTCGAAGCAGTAGAGCCGCACCAGCATGGTGCGGTAATACTCGGGATAATACAACAATGTGGGCGTAAGCGTGTCCTTCTGCCGCCGGTAGTAGACCTCGTAATATTTGGCAGCCGTCTGCCCCGCGCTGCCCGCGATCACCCGGAACCCGGTATTCCAGTTGACCAGGTAATCGTTGACCACCACGTACCTCATGTTCCAGCCCGCGCCCGCCTGCGCGGCCTCCGCGCCGCCGGGGGCCATGAAGTATTGTTGCTCGCCCAGTTGCGCCGATCCGGGAGTGGTCAGCGGTACGCGCTGCCCCATACGTGTGATCCAGTAGCCGTAGTCCCACCAGCAGAGCACGCTGTAGGCCGCCTCCTGTTTGGGTTGACCGGTCCGGTAATAATCGTAATAATAGCCGTCCTTCGCGAAGGGCTGCTCTGTATTGTCGCGCAGCCAGTCCATGGACTGGCACCAGCCGTCGGAGGGCGGGAACAGGGCCTTTGAGGCCACGTCGAAGCAGGGCTTCTCTCCGCCCGGCAGCGGCCCGGTGTTGGGGTAGACGATTAAAAATGCCACGGCGGCCATGCCCAGCGCCGCCAGTGCGGGATTGCTGCCCGGCGGCCTTTTGCCCGCGGCTTTCTTGCCCCTGCTCTTTTTTGCCACGGGCGCCGCTGCGGCCGCGTCGGCGCTGTCGCGCACCCCGCAAAGGCTGAGTATCAGCCAGCACGTGTAGCCGGCCAGCAGCGCGGCGTTGACGGCCAGGTAATAGGCGAAGCGCCGCATGGCCAGGGCTGAGAGCAGTATGATGATGCTCCAGACGGCCAGCAGCATGATCTCCGGCCGGCCCTGCCTTAGCGCACGGTAGGTCACGATGGCCAGCGCTATGGCCCCCATCACCGATGCCGATGTGAAGTTGCCCCACAGCAGGTCCAGCGTGAAATTGCCCTGGTTGATCAGCAGCGGCTGCATCTCGGCGATGGTCACACCCGGGTTCCAGGTGAAGAAGCCTGTCACCCGTCCCGCTGCGGTATTGAAAAGCTGCGGGCTGACCGCGCTCATTGTCAGCAGACCGGCGGCGCCCAGCGCTACGACGGCGGCGGGATACAGATAGGTCTTGAGCTTGAATCGGCTCATCAGCAGCGACAGCGCGGGCAATGCCGCCGCTGCCGCGATCGCCACCCCCAGCGCCGCCACAGCCAGCCCATCCGGCGGCCCGGCCAGTGCCAGCAGCAGGGCGGCGAGGTAGGCCGAAACCCCCGTGATACCCGGGTAAATCAACGGCCGGCCCCTGAGGTGGTCGCTGACCGCCTGCAGGGCCAGCCATGAGAAGCTGATGAAGATGAACAGCGGCGCGCCCTGCCACGAGAGGATATAAAGTCCCAGGCAGGCCCCCGCCAGGGCGCCGTAAACCACCGGCCTGGCTATTCCGCCCGGCTCGCCCCGGCGCCGGGGCAGGCCGGTCAGCCCGGAGCCGGCTTTGAGTGAGAGCACAAGGAAGAGCATGAAAAGGGTGGAGAGGAATATCTCCAGGACGTGGCTGTCGGTGTTGCCCAGCAGCGTGCGTATGAGGAACTCGCCGGGCATCAGCGCTATCAACCCGGCCGCCGCCAGCCCGGCCCACTTGTTGAATATGGCGCGGCCGGTGAAGAAGACGGGGAAGGCCAGCAGCGCGCCCAGCGCCGCCGGGAACCAGGCGCCCACCAGGTCCACGGTCTGCTGTGAAGGCGACCCGCCCCCCAGCAGCCAGGCGATAAACCCCATGAGGTAGACGAAGAAGAGGGGCTGCCCGCCCAGGTCCCTGCCGCCGGGGTAGATATAGTAAGGGTCGTAGCTGCCCAGCAGCGGAAAGTGGCTGGACAGGTTGTCGAGCAAGCGCACGTAGAAGTAGGCGTCGTTGTCGGTGAACTTGACCCAGCCGCCTGTGAAGACCTGGTCCCAGGGCACGGCCGTGCGCAGCGCCAGCGAGACTAAAAAAGCCAGGGCCAGGATGGCGGCGCAGATAATAGATTGGCTGTTCGGACGGCTCATGGCCTAAATATTATCAGAAAAACCTCACGCCCGGCAGCACCACTGTCAGGCAGCTGTCGGCCGTCGCAGAGGGCCCGTTCTCGCCTTTGGTGTCGACGCAGGCCGTGGCCGCCGTATCGTTGAGGTAGCCCCAGGTGAAGGAGCCGAAGGTCAGCGTCCTGATCTCACCGGGCGCCATGGGCGGTATGTAGCCGCTGGCTGCCGCGTTGTTGCTGACGTACAGCTCGCTGCTTGACGGGTTGGAGACGGCGTCGCCCGCGTTCCTCACTGTGTAATAGACCATGGAGGCCTCGCGGAAGAGGTTGACCACGGCCAGGCTGGCGCGCCTGCTCTCGAACGGCAGCACGGTGACGCTGACGGATTTGGAGGACGCGCCCCCGCTGTTGAGCGCGGTCAGCGTGTAAGTCGTGTCGGCCGTGGGGCTGACCAGCCTGCTGCCGCCCGACTGGACGCTGCCGACATCGGGTTTGATACTGATGCTGCTGGCGCCCTCCACGTTCCAGCTCAAGGTCAGCGACTGCCCGGCCGTGATGTCGCCGGGGACCGCCGAGAAATTATTTATCCCCGGCAGGGGGACACCCGTGGCCGGTTGAACGCTGAATCCCGCCGATGATACAGCTTTGTCGTTCAGGTAAAGCTTCACTGCGTATTCGCCGGGGGCCCAGCCCCCGTCGGGCGCGTCCGCCGGGAAGGTAAGGTGGGTCCCGCCCGCCACGGCCAGCGTCTCAGTTTTGAAATTCGTCCACCGGGCGCCGTCGTTGTAAAGCCATTGCGCGCTCAGTTGGCCGCTGACCGGCAGGCCGGCCGTGGCGACCGAGCAGGTGATGCGCGGCGTGTCCAGCGTGAAAACCGTGGCCGAGTTGAGCGGCCTGCCCTGGGCGTCGGCCTGCGTGGTGAAGACGGCGGACGGCTGCGCGGAGCAGGCGGCCAGCAGGATTAGCAGAGAGAGGGAAAGCAGGAGCCTGGCAATATTACTCATATCACACTTGCCTCGGGCGGGTTTTTAAACCCGCCCTATATTATTCATTATTTCGCCAAAGACCAGCCCCTGCATAATTTTCCGTAGGGGCGTACCTTCAGGTGCGCCCGGGAATCAGTCGCTTACCTGCGCCAGCCTGGCCTCTTTCCAGACGGCATAGTCGTTGGTGTAGCTGTTGCCGGCGTCCACCTGCAGCAGGAAGTACCCGAAGGCGCCCTGCTGGTCGGACAGGTCTACCACCCAGTCCTCGAATACTCCCGGCGCCGTCATCTTCTTTTCGCCCAGCCAGCGCAGGGTGTCGGTGGAATCCAGGAAGCCGAGCTTGAATGTGACCCCGTCGCTGCCCTGGGCGTAGCTGGAAAGCCCGACCCTGGCTTTAAATTGAAGCAGGGGCGGGATTTTAATGGGATATATCTTTGCTTCTTCCCCGTAAGAACCCGTATAGAAGACCCCCCATTTGCCACGGATAAAGCCCTGGGGCTTGGCCTCGGGCACCATCTCGAGCGAGCCGTCCGACATCTTGATGTGGGCGCCCTTCTTGTCGCTCTCGTTAAGACCCTCCATGTAGCCTATCTTGTCCCAGCTGTTGTAGTAGTCGGGAAGGTGGGATACGGCCAGCAGGTCGTAGTTCCAGAGGTTGCCCCAGATCTTATACAGGCAGTTGTTGTTGTCATCGCTCTCGGCGGCCTCGTTCCTGGCGTCGGCGCACACCTTGACGGTGTGGTTTTGCAGGGCCGGGTCGAAGAACATGTCCGCATCGGGGTTCCAGGAGGCCAGCCCGCCGGTATCTTCACGGTAAGGCCACTGGTAGCTGGAGAAGGTCAGCACCTTTTCCTGCCCGGGCTTGAGCACGTCCACGAAGCTCGATCCGCCCATGGGCGGGAACAGGTTGTCGACGTACAGGTTGGTATAGGTGGCGGGCGTATCGGTGCGCCCCGCGTTCTTTATCCTGTAATAGATCATGTTGCCTTCCAGCCACACATCAATGACGGTCAGGTCCGGCGACCCGGCCAGCGGCGCGGTCACGTTCACGGTCGCCTCGCTCCTGGTGGCCCCGGCGTTGTTGGAGGCGGTCACCTGGTAAGTGGTGGTCACCATCGGTGTTACGCTGCGGGTGCCGACGCCGGGTATGGTGCCTATCTCGGGCTGCAGGCTTATGCGGGTGGCGTCGCTGATATCCCAGCTCAGAGTCACCGATTGTCCCTGCGGCACCGTGTTGGGAGTTACAGTGAACTTATTGATGCGCGGCCAGCCTTTCTGCGCAGACAGGTTCTCCACCTTGAAAGGCGTGCTGGTGACCTCCTTGCCGTTGGCCGAGACCGAGAGCAGGTAGTCGCCCTGGGGGAAGCCGCCGGGCGGCGGCGTCATGGCGAACGCCAGGTAGCCCGTGCCCTGGCCGGGCATGGTGTTGTTGTACATGGTGGTATTGGCCATGCCGGGGGCCTCGCCGCCCAAGTAGGTGAGCTTGACCAGCACCTGCGTGTTGGCCGGCGCATTGTTAAGCCTGACCGACAGGTAGATCACCTCTGCGTTCACCAGGAATGTGGTGGAGGCGTTGACCGGCCTGCCTTCGTTGTCAACCGCGTTGGCCAGCGTGGCGTCGCTGACCGCGGCCGGCGTCCCCGGCTGAGTGGCCACCCTGATGCAGCCTGCAGACGTCGTTATCAGTGTTAAAATGATGATGAAAGCTGAAATAAGATAGCGGGAATTGTGCATGAAATCCACCTCCGGTCAGCGCGTTAATGTTATGATAAGTGACTGCCTCTATACTGTCAAGGAACAAAATTGCAGCAATATATAAGGATAAATTCCAGGCTCCAAAATATAAACTTCAAATTTAGTCGGGGCGGTTTTTTAAACCCGCCCGGAAGCGCCTACCAGTTGAGCACCAGGCAGTTGTTTGCCTCGTCATATTCGCTGATATTGCTATAGTCGTCGGCGCATACCCTGACCGGTATTGTATAGGTGCGCTGCGTGCCGTAGCTCCATTTCAACGTGGGGAAAGGATACTCCCTCTCCTGGCCGGGCGCCAGTATCTCGACCCTGCTCTGGTCCGAGGCCAGGCCGTTGATGTAAATGCCGGTGCGGCTTTCCCCGGCCTGTTCGCCGCCGACGTTCCTGATCTTGTAGAAGGCCTTATCTCCAACTGCCCGGAAATCCGTGATGACCAGTTCCGGCTTGTCGCTGTTGAATGACGTTACCTCCACGCGCAGCTTCTTGGCGGTCGTGCCCGCGGCATTGGTGGCGGTCAGCACGTACTCCATACTGACTGCCGGGTTGACTATTTTATTGCCGGTGGGCTGGACATTGCCCGCTGCGCTCAGGTCGACCCTGCCGGCGGCGGTTGTGCTCCAGCTGAGCACCACCGACTGGCCGTATGTGATGGCCTCGGGTTCAGCCTTGAAAAAGGTGATGGTGGGCGCGGGTATATCGGCCTTCTGGGGCGCCCTGACCTTGAATTGGGCGTTGGCATACTCCCTGCCGTCGACCTTTATCCGGATTACATACTGGCCGGGCTCCCAGTAGCCTGACGGCGCCGGGCGCCCGAAGGAGAAATAACGCGTGCCCTTGACCGTGATGGAATCGTCGTACAGCGGCCGGTTCACCTCGATATTGTTGCCGTCCTTGAAAAACAGCCACCCGGCGGTGATCTGCGTATCCACGGGAGCGTTATTGACACGGGCGGACAGGTAAATCGTGGGTGTATCGGCGGTGAAGTCCTCCCTGGCCACGCCCATGGCCTGCCCCTGCGCGTCCACCGCCGCCGCCGTGGTTATTTCGGACAGGGAAAGGGCGGCCTGGCCTTCCTGGCTGACCATGTCCGGGTTTACCTTTACACAGCCGGCCGTTATCAGCAGAAGGATAAAAACAACTGCCGGGATTAGCCTGTTAATAACCATGGCAGCACACTCCTCAAATTTTCAGAGTATGGGCGTACCTTCAGGTGCGCCCGAAATGGTATTTACCTCCTGGTCCTCATCACCAGTATCAGCACGGCCGCCACCAGGGCGGCGCCGATGGCGATGACTATCCACACCCACAGCGGTGTGGCGGGCCCGGCCGGCGCTGCTGCGGGGGGCGCCGGGGCCGGCTCGGTCTGGAAGCTGAAGGTGGCGGACCAGTCGCTGGGTATGGGCTGTCCGTTGATCTCCAGCGCCCTCACTCGCCAGAAGTAGTTGGTGCCGTATTCCAGGGCGCCGCCGTACTCGTAAGCCGGGGTAGTCGGGTTGCCGGTGATTATAATCTGCTTGAACTCGGGGTCGGCGGCCAGGACGAACTCGTATTTCGTGGCGTCTTTCCACGGGCTCCAGGAGAAGGAGGCGGGCTTGACTTTGCAGCCGAGGCAGCCGTTGTTGGGGGCCAGCAGCTGCACGCCGTAGTAGGGCGTATTGACGATGTAGCCGGCCCTGATGGTGAAGCTGCGCGGCTCCGACCAGGGGCTGGCCGCGATCTGGCCGGTGGCGGAGCGCACCGAGCGTATCCTCCACCAGTAGGTGGCGCCTGCCTCGGGCAGTGCCCCCGGCGGGATCCAGGCGGCGGGCGAGGTCATATTGGTCTCGTCCATGGCCAGCAGCAGGGAGCCGGCCACCGAGCTGACCGCCATGCTGCTGTTGAGGGCGGGATTGATGCGCAGCGTGAAATCCCTGTCCTTGGCGATCTGGAGCTCATACACGGTGCTCAGGCAGAGCTGTTCCCATGCCAGGTCGACCTGCTCGTTGCGGCCGGTCACGGGGTCGGCCCCCACCAGGTATTGGTCCACGGCCGGGGCGCCGCTGTCGGCGTTGACAGCCGCCGCCGTCATCATCATGGAGCAGAGGATAAGCGCGAGAAGCAGTTTAGGCATTGTAACCACCTGACTTTTTCCTTCATCATATTTCAGGGAAGGGGCAATGTCAATGACACGTGTCCGGGCGTACCTTCAGGTGCGCCCGCATAAAAAGAGGGAGGGGCGGCTTGCGCCGCCCCTCCCGTGCTATCGGGTGCCGGTGAAGTGGTGATTACACCCTGCGGGTTTTGAAGATGAGGATGAGGGTGACGATCACGAGGATGGCGCCGATGGCGATAATGACCCAGACCCACAGCGGGGTTGCAGGCTCTGCCGGAGGTGCTGCCGGCGGTGCCGGAGCAGGCTCGGTCTGCATGCTGAAGGTGGCGGACCAATCGCTCGGTATGTTCTGGCCGTTGACTTCCAGGGCCTTCACACGCCAGAAGTAATTGGTGCTGTAGTTCAGCGTGCCGCTGTATTCGTAACCGGTGGTGGTGGTGGTGGCGGTTACAACCAGGCTCTTGAACTCAGGATCCGT
>Ga0268281_1001624_pt1 | contig 12602 bp, 15 predicted proteins | sample saktaG_10_FD_190134 | JGI IMG/M metagenome (GOLD analysis project Ga0268281, IMG submission 190134) | Saline water microbial communities from Sakinaw Lake, British Columbia, Canada - sak_2011_5_24_50m | ecosystem: Environmental > Aquatic > Non-marine Saline and Alkaline > Saline ... | reverse complement strand
TCTCCCTCCCCTAGCACCCACTGAATGCGCCTGCGTAATAGCCTAAACTTTTCCGCTTTTCCCGCTTGACTCCAGCCGCCAACTGTGCTATAGTTCAAACAATCAAAGGAGAACCAGTATGGACACACAAGACAATCGGATGCAAGTCAATATTGACAGAAACCACAATGAGGCAACTCTGTGCCTAGTGGACAAAAACGGTAATGGAATCATCGTTTTGAATGGGAAGATCGGCGGTTGCGGTTATATGACCGATGCAGGGATGAAGCAACGGGAAGATGTCTTGCTTTCTCTGCGCTTGGGCAAACCTGCAGATGCTCTTCTGGGTGCGCTGGAAAATCTGTTGCACTCCGTCTTGGCTGAGTCGGAAACCTCTTACACCACCCCATCACAAGACAAGATCCACGAAGAGGCGAGGGCGGCTATTGTCCATTATCGGAGCGTCAACGGCCTCACTTGACTCCAGCCATTCTTTGTGCTATAGTCTTGAACATCGGAAACAATTAGGAGGATTCTATGAACGTCCAAGACAAACTGCAGCGAGCCGCATTCATTCAGGCGTTCGTTATCTGCGCCCTCTGGTCCACCTATGACCATGCTGATCCCAGTGGTGGAGAACCGCTTGATAACAGCTTCAGCGAGTATGATTTTGACCACGTGACAAGGGCAAAAATGACGATTGACTGTGAGGCTTTCATGGATGCCAACTCTGCCGATCTCGTTGACTATCCTGCTGATCAGGCTGGCCACGACTTTTTCCTAACTCGCAATCGTCATGGGGCTGTGTTTGGGGATCGCAGTTATGGCACTAAGGAGTTGCGCTCCCGTCTCACCGAATCGGCTCACGCTTTCGGCGAAACGGACATTGAAGTCGGGGATGACGGGAAGCTGTACATTTAGCTTCACTTGACTCCAGCCTTCAATTGTTCTATAGTTCTGACCATCAAAGAAACGAGGCAATATGAAGCACAAGAAGCCAAATGTCACGCAGAGCCAGTGGAAACCAGCCCAACGACGGGCTGTGGATGGCCGCATGTGGTGGGTTGTTGTTTCTGCCACAAGCGGAAAAACTTGCACTTTGTATGACCTTGCCTATGGAAAATGGGCCACAAAGCGAGAGTGCTCCGATGCGATTAAGAAGGCTCGTGTGGAGTAACACTTGACTCCAGCCCAAACTTCTGCTATAGTCTTGAACATCGGAAACAACAGGAGAATTATGAAGGCAAAAAGCAAAGTTATCAAAGCAAGGAAATCCAAGCCGTCGCCGCTGGACACGTTTCTGGACGGGTTGGACGCAGGGACGGATGGCCGTGGATATGGCGAAGAGCATGAGAAAGCTCGGTTGCTACTGAAGGCGGCTCCGGACATGCTGAAGGCGCTGAGGGCTCTTTACAACGCCGCCCCGTGCGCAAAGCCAGCCAACGCCAAATTATGGGAAGCGTTGCAACTCACCCGTGCCGCAATCCGCAAGACTGAATTGGTTGCGACCACTTGACTCAAGCCTCCAGTTGTGCTATAGTCTTGAACATCAAAGGAGAATCAGAATGAAGGCTAAACCAGTCCCCTGCATCGTTTCAAACAAACTCCCCCCGTTTATGGGGGTTCAACTTGACCGCAAACTGACCTTCAGGGTCGACGGAAAAGATCTGCATTTCCGTGTGTTCACCTATCAGGCTTACAACGCTTTTGGCTTAATCGGGCCAGAGCTAAACGGAATTGCAATTGCCGACGATGACAACCGATCCGTCGTTTGTGACTCGATCAAGAAACAGGGCAGTGGCTATTTTGGAGCCTCCCAGGAACAGTTTGACGAGGTCGAGCGAATCTGCACAATGGAGTGGGATAAGTTCAAGGCTTATGTCAAGGCGGTTCCCACCCTTCGCCCCAATGTCAGCCTCCATTTTGCGGCAATCTGAAATACCCGCTTGACTTCAGCCGCAGTTTGTGCTATAGTCTGAACATCAAAGGAGAATCATGAAAGACACAAGTGCTAGACATCGGAAGAAGCGTGGACACGCCCATGCCGAACGAATTTACCGATATGTGCAGCGGACGGGATTGGCATCGCCGGAGAGTATCCCGGAGCGATATCGGATCGTGGTGAAGAAACGGAAAGGGAGTTGAATCATGTGGGAACTTTACACAAAATGGGAATATGTGAAGGGATAATATATGGGCGTCACGAGCAAGGAAGGCCTGGCAGTGGTATCCAGAATATTGGCCGAAGTCAGTGGGTGCAAGTACCTTTACAGGTCAATTGTTTCGGGTGCTTTTGTGGCCTGTGTTACGGATTACGGAATGGCAAAACCGGCAGAGACGAAAGACGAGATCATCGACGAAGTATTCAGGGTTTTAAACGAGGCTTGAACATCAAAGGAGAACTATGAAAACCTCAAAAAAATCAAACCGATGAAAAACCACATCGACACAAACTCTGCCTGTGAAGGTATGATGTTTGAAACCTACGGTAAAGAACTGGAGTTTGTCCAACAGCAAGACCCGAAATGCGTCTGGACCTACATCGAAGAGGACGGAGAGTTGTGTGTTGTCAGTGGGTTCCGTGTAGTCGACCGTATCGGCTATTTTGTCACCGAAGTGGCTCTGAATGAGGGGCGTGTAGTAGTTAAAGTCCTTGAGGACTAAAGGAGCAAGATGAAGTTCAAAGTAAGCGTGGAAAAGATGATGCTTTGCAGTGGTTTTGTCTTGGTTGATGCCAAGGATGCCAAGACCGCCGACGAGGCCACTGCACTGGTGCAAAAGCGAATCTTCCATGGAGAGCTGCAAACATCTGCAGTGGAATGGGACGATCCGGAATACGCCGACGGCTCCTTCTGCCCGACTGGGGATGTGGATAGCCTCACTTGACTCCAGCCCTCAGTTGTGATACAGTCTTAAACATCAGGAGAATCATTGACAGGAATCCCCTACCTTCAGGTATGGGGAGGTTCAAAAGGGGAAACGCTACGGACTGAACAACGGGCATTCCTACAGAAATGTTTACAAGTACATCCCATCACCTTAGCCCAATAAAGCTCCTCGGTAAGGCTCCCTCCCCTAGCACCCACTTAATGCGCCTGCGTAATAGCCAAAAAATTCCCTCTTGACTTCAGCCGCCCTTTGTGCTATAGTACAAATCAATCGCACAACTGTCATAACCAAGAAAGACCATATGAGAAGTTCAACTTGTTGCTTCCAACAGTCCAACCTGCTTCGCGCAAAGGGTCATTTCGGAGAAGCCTACTTCTGGTGTCAAAAAGCATTGATGGCGCGTGATGGAGAGCGGATGAGGAACAAGCGTATTGTCCGGATGATTAAGCATGCCGATCGAAGCAAGTTCCGTAAACTGGAAAAAACGATGCGGCGGCTCGGATTGGCCGCTTGACTTCAACCCCCAACTGTGCTACAGTACCAACAAAGGAGAATCAGCATGATCACCGAACCAACCCGCACCACCCCAAAAATGCTAAAAGAGGTTGTGCAACAAGCAACCCCCTCAACCCTCAGCCAAGTCCGTTGCCCCGTCTGTGGACACTCATACTCGAAGAAAATGAAGGACGGATCCATCGGCCTCTTCCGACCCTGCAAGCACCTCGTCGCACACCTCGGAACATGCGGTTGGGAAAAAGCCCCCAGTAAGGCCGTCAACCTTACCAGTGGCTACTATGCCGCCAAGGCGTTCGCCACACTCGCCGCACAAGGCACAGTAACCCATGTCACAAGCGGCGAAAATGACTGCGACCATGACTGGCTCGTCTGGCAAAAGCCGACCCAGACAACCACCCTCGTACGTCTCTCGGATGTTGCCCCACTCTTCCCCGTGATGATGGAGCATAAGGCTGCGTAACGCTGCGTAACGCATAGTAACGCCGCAACTGCTCTCAGCACGGATAACATAACCATAACACGTCAGCCCCCTTAAGGAAGGGGCTGGCTTTTCTGCTTTAGCAAAGGCTCCATAACGCAGTGACTCGATTAAACTGCAATCTTGATCGGCCAGGCACCAGGGTGATCGACGATCATGATCTTCACCCCATCGAAAATGTCTGGCATTCTGCCTTTGGGATGTAGTGGAACGCAGTGACTCGACCATAACTAGATTGGCCGCCCGTCTCGCCCTCGCCCTCGCCCGCGCCGGCTGCGAGTTTCAAGGGACTCGGAACAATTTCCACGCCCTCATGGCTCTCGCCAAGTAAGAGTGGCTCGATACAGAAGCGGCTCGACGACTGATGAGGCCGCGCCGGCTGCGACCTAACCAACAGTTAATATAGAAACTACTCAACTACCTCAACGACCTCGATAGCATGTCCACCTTACTAATTCGCATAGCAAATGCACATTTTATCCGCATGCGTTAGTCAGGCGTCATCCTAGTAATAGTGATTCGGCTGAAGACGCACAACTAATTCGCAGGCGGTCCCAGGCTTCGGACGGGATTTACATCCTGCTGGATCTCGGGATAATAGCTGCACCGCCCCGTGGCGTTTCAAATGGAGTTCGCTAAGTAAGGGTGACTCGACAAAAACCTCTCCTGGTGGCTGGTACATGCCCATCCTGAACCCTAACCCGTGAGAGCGACTCTTTTCCCCAGAATGCGTTCGCAAAGTAGCAGTGGCTCGACCATAAACGCACGCCTGCCCGTGCCCGGTGCCCGGGGCCTAGGAACCAGCGTCCTGAACCTTAGGTCGAGAGACTCTCGTACTCTGTATGCGTTCCTCCTTGTAGTGACTCGGCTTAAGTCTCATCGCATCCAGCGGGCGGTCCCTGGCTGGAGATGGCTAACGATATCATCGCTATATAGACTCAAATCGCAGTCTCATAAACCACACTCGTGACACCCACATAATCCACCCACATAATTTGCCTGCAGATCTGCCCACAGAATCGACCCACAGAATTCCCCCAATCTAATCGAGCCACTCTAACTGTCAACCTGCCATACTCGACGTCATCGGCAGAACCTGAACAGCCTCCAATACAGGCAACCAACCCCCGCCAGACGCTCTAGGGGCTCGTTTGAGGGGCTGACTGGTAAGATGACCAGAAAAGAGGCTGTGCCCCGTCTGACAATATGAGTGGTTCGTTTGCTTTTAGGCTTCGTCTCCAGTTCTGTCGGCCTTCAGCCGGATGAACCACGTATCCCCTTGAGGCCAACTGCGTGGCGGCACAATCGAGTGGCTCCACGCCTTTAGGCCGTGAAAGGTGTCCCTGGGGGCTGCAGAAGGTGTCCCTGGGGGCTGCAGGCTGCAGGCCGCTACCAAGCATCTGTGCCGAGCCACTGTGTTCATCTCGTATGTTGGCACAAGGAGTAAGCTATGTAAGGATGGCTCGACTGGTTTATGAGTGGAACACAGTGATTCATCTAGGATGACCGGCTGGCCGCCTGGCCTTTAGATGGCGGCAGTGGCATGTAGGCAGATAGCCCTCTGCCCAACCACGGGTATGCCGTAGGCAGGTCACGGGTTAGCCACTGCTATGCAAGTACCGTATGGCCTAGCCCCTCTAAAAAATGAGTTTGGCGTACCTATAACCGCTATAACAGAATTGGCTTCCAAAAAAGACGGGGGTGACCCTGACCCCTAGGGGGTATAGGGTCTTGTTTTGTATATCCATTTTCCGTAGGAATACCTTGCCTAAAAAATTTTTACACTTTTTAAAATTCTAGGTACCATAGTTGCCTAAAAAATTTTTACACTTTTTAAAATTCTAGGTACCATAGTTGCCTAAAAAATTTTTACACTTTTTAAATTTCTAGGTACCATAGTTGCCTAAAAAATTTTTACACTTTTTAAATTTCTAGGTACCATAGTTGCCTAAAAAATTTTTACACTTTTTAAATTTCTGGGATACCTTACCTTAAAAAACAAAAAGGATTTTGAACAACTTTCTAACAATAATAAGCCAATCGCCATCCGAAAACCAACAGGAGTTACAAGTCAACCACCCCACGTCTGAAAGCGGGGGCTTGTAGCCTAAGCTGATCCAGACCCATGTCTAGGGGCATCACTACGATTGGCGGATTGACTGCCGCCTGCCCATAAGGTTTGCCGACCCCGTAAGGGGGCGGTAAAGGATATGGGGAGTTCGTTCTGGACGGTCCATCTTTTAGCTATATTGATAGCCGCATTGTGGTCTGCGTCCAGAACAACGCCATCACTGGCGTAATACCTACATCCCTTGCGTACGCCTCTTTGGAGACCACGATAGTCATCCTTTGAAGTGTAGGCCGGGTTAACCGTCTCCACCCTCTTGCCGAGGGCTTGTGCCTTGTAGGTTAGAAACATTTTTGTCGTGTAGAAGGGAACCTGTGATCTTCTGGAGGAATGGCTCTTGCCAGTTGCAGATTTCTTTAGAGAAGAAAGGTCTTCAAGAACCACAGTCGTAGCCTTGGTGCTCGCGAGGATACTGTTGCAAAGAGTATGGATGTGATGTTTTGTAACCTTCGACTCTCTCCTAGACATCTTCTTCATATGTTTGGCTGCCGATTTGGACTTCTTAACCGCCATCGCCTTTCTTAGAAAGGCTCTGTCGTGGCGAATCTTGCGTTTAATACGGAGCAAACTCTTGTCTTGGAATATTATTCCTTCGGAAGATACAGCTAGTCTCTTGAGTCCTAAGTCTATTCCAACGCAAGAATTTGGAACGAAGGTCGGTTCTGGAGTTTTAAAAGTCATTGCCAAAAAAACTCTATCTTTTCTCTCGAACACTATAGGATCACACAAGGCGTACTTCTCGAAGGCGGATATCGCCTTCGGATACCACTTTAAGTCGCAGTCAATACGGTCGCCCATGGTGGTCAATCTGACTCCACCTTCCTTCATTGTAAAAACGCGATCGTCCAAGCGTATCGATAACTTGGTTTTGACTGGCTTGGTTATGTCTTTAATGACTGATTTTTTGAGTTGCTTCCTGGTTGGTAGTTTGCCCTGCTTGTCCTTCTTTGTAATAGACTTTTTTGCTTGAGCCGCTTCTTTGGCTTGATTTATAGCCAAGGATTTCAAAGTCTTAACAGTGGCCATAGCATCAATTCTAGCCTTGATCGCCATTTGGGAAGGGAGGTCTGGAATCTCGTGCCTGATCTTTTGATATGTTTCATCGTGAACCAATTTTGCGTTGTTGGTCTGCAATTCGTGATCGAAAAGCCAATCAATCACAAGATGGAACGCCTTTATGAGTGTTTAGTTTCAGTCATGGCATCTATTGGTTGCACAACTTTAAGGCCTACGCTTACTCTCACGAAACATCTTTAAGGGCTTTCCCGATAGCTTCTGCCAACTGGATTGGGACAGCATTTCCGATTTGTTTATATTGAGCAGCCACAGGGCCACAAAACTGCCAATCGTCTGGGAACCCTTGGATCCTGGCATATTCTTTCAGGTTAAGTGGTCTATCCTCATCAGGGTGGCATAGGCAGGTTGATTTTTGAGTAGGGCAACAGACGAGGGTTGGGCTTGGCTTATCCCATGACAGGCGTTTAAAGTAGCTAGTACGGCCACCGTCTCCGTCAAAGGCTCCGCCCATAGCTTCTTTCTGCAGGTTGTCTGGGAGGGTTCTCCAATTTTGGCCGGCCTTGAGGAGTTTAAGATATTTCAGTTGGGACTGGGCATATTTAGCTCCAATGGCTGGTGGCAAATCGGATATGGCATCTTTCAGGGTTAGCCACTGTGGCAATCCGAATATATCACAATTGGCATGGGTTGGCTGCAGTTGGGGTGCTGGCCCATTTAGTTGGGCAAGGATGACAACTCTTTTACGGGTTTGTGGGGCTCCAAAGTCGGCTGAATTGGCCAATTTGACTGATATTTTGTAGCCTATATCTGACAAGTTGGAGCAGAACGATTTAACCACTGCTCCTGGTTCATCATTAATGGAGGCGGTTAGCAGTCCTTGGACATTTTCCATCACCACGAATTTCGGCAGTACAATTTTGACAATTTCTATAAATTGTGGGACACAGAGCCCTCTTGGGTCATTGAGTCCGAGTTGTTTGCCGGCATAGGACCAAGATTGGCACGGTGGTCCACCCACTATGGCATCGAAAGGGCCAAATTTTTCAAGAAGCTCATTAACGGGGAGATTCATTGCATCTGGGTAGATGGTTATGTCAGGTCTATTCAGCCTGATAGTAGCTTGGGCATGTTTGTCGTTTTCTACAGCCACGACGGTTTGGAGGCCGCATTTTTCCAAGCCGATATCTAGGCCCATTGCTCCAGTAAAGAGGGAAAGAGTTTTCATACTTTATTGTACAACATTTCACTCGGCGATGTAAAGAGAAGAATGTTTTTCGATATTAGCAGCGCCTTCTAGGTGAAGAGTTTCCGGATGTTGCCCATCGAGTATGGCTCCTGTGCCTTGAACCACTGATATTAGCATTTTTACAGGCTGCCGGACACGGGAGCGGACAATTTGGTCTAAAGAGTCATCGTGGATTGTTATATCGTCCCAATTTTCGTAGTCGAGGATATGATCGGCTCTTGGCCTCCACGGAGATGCAAGGTAGTCCGGTATTCTGGCTAGTTCAATGGCGGTTTGTGGAGAACTGGGGGATGAAAGGAGTGCCATATCCCAGATTTCTCCTGGGGTCATAAGCAGGTGGTCAAGTAATGGATCTTCATCTCTGGGGACATCTGTTGGTTCTAGCATCCGGCCGGCCGTCGACGGCCTGCGCGCCTTGCTCCGGGACGCCGCCGTGAAGCACGCCGACGAGACACCCTGGCGCACAGACGGAGACAACGGCTATGCCTGGGTGTTCGTTGCCGGGCGCATCACGCTCTTTGTCTGCGAGCAGACACGGGCCATGTCCGTGCCGACGGCCATGCCGCTGACCGAGGCGGCCCCGCTGACGTTGATCGAGAGGGCCCGCATGCGGGGGGGGATGTCGTCGGCCAGGCCCCGCGAGCCCGGCGCGCCGCCTTCGATATCAGCCCAGAAGACGGGCGACTTTTGTTCAAGCATGCGAATGGTTTTGCGCCCGAACAGAAACGGAGCGTCACTACCGAGCACCGCGTGGCCGCGGACGGCGCCCTCCGGAACTTCGTTCAGGCCGAGGTCGCTCCGTTGCAACACCGTGCCTCCGGGGATGTCGCGTTTGACCACGACGATATCAACCATCCGCTGGGAGCGTCGGATCTCGGCCATCAGGCGGGCGACCTCGCTGTCCTTGGCGTTCAGGTATTGCTTGGTGATCACGGCGGCCAGGATGCCGACGACGACCGAGATGATCAGAATGAGTTTTTGTTTCATAGTTGCTTTTCCGGGGAAGGGAACGCGCAGAGCTGGACTGAGCAGGACTGGGACAGTTTAAGGCGTTTGCCCGATGCGTTGCAAGAGCGTAATGCGGGCGGTGCCGGGGATGTCTCCCGGCTGGGCCAGGGCGACACAGGTGGCGCGCCGGCGCTGGTAGAGGGCAAAGGTGCGGGTCGGAGGCGCGGCGAGCGCCCAGCCGGCATTGAGCAACAGGGCGCTCATTTCGATCGCGGCGGCTTCAGGCGGGTTGGGAACGGTGGCGGTGACGAGGGTGGTACGGGTGGCGGTGAGGGTGGCGGTGAAGGTCAACGTGGCGCCGGCGGGGCGGGGAAGATCGGGCCAGCGCGGTTCGTCGTCGCGACCGGCGCGCGGTGGTTTCTGGGTGATCAGGATGGCGAGTGTATTGTCGAGTTGCGCCGGGAGGATCATGAGATGGAGGCAATCCGAACCGGATGCGCCGGTGAGCAGGATGGCGTCGGCGGTAGTTTGCGGCGGCGCGATCCCAAGCGCGCGCGACAGATCGGCGGCGCGTTCGACGGGGGAGCCGGGGAAGCCGAAGGCCGTGATCTGGGCCGGTTCGCCGTTGACGGTGGCATCCGAGCGGTAGACGGCGGCGCCGCCGACGGCGGAGAGGCGATCGGAGGCGCTGCCGCGCAGGGTGCGGAAGACATCGGCTAGGAGTGCCGTGGCGGCGGCAACGGCGATGGCCATCAACAGCGAACGTGCCCGGCGCATCAGTAGAGCCCTCCCAAAAGCGGGAGCCAGACGGTGTGCTCGACGGTGACGATGGGCACGTCGTAGATAAACGTGCGGACGGCGGGGTCGACGACGACCGTGTCCGAGCGTTCAACACTGATCAAATCCAGTTCGGCTGTCGGCAGGAGCGATTCGTGCATGCGCAGCATGGGACTGGCGCGCGCGAGCGGATCGAGGCGGTCCCAATCGGCGACATCGCGGACGGAGTGATCGGCGATGGTGTAAAGCGTCCATGGCAGCGTTGTTTCGGGGGTGTCGTCGTCGGTGTGGCGAATCCCGTCGCGACCGGCATCCCAGGTGCGGATATAGGACGGGGTTGAAAGCTCGGGGAGATCGCTCAGCGCTCGTGCGCCGGCTTCGCCTCGGACGGTTGTGGTGAGGCCGCGATGGGCGTTGGCGACGGCGAGATACTGGATGCCGCCGGCCAGGATCATGACGATGACGATGATTCCGAGAATCAGTTCGACGAAGGCCTGGCCGTTGCGACGGGCGGGCCCTAGGCTGGGGTGGTGGCGGTTAGTGTCCACGGCGCGTCCCCCCTCCCCGGCCACCGCCGCCACCGCCGGAAGGCGGAACGATGCAGCGGGCGCTGTTGCGTTCGAGCCACAGGGCGCCGTCCGCCCGGAATTCGGGATTTTCCCAGACGGTGAGTTGCGCGCAATACCAGCAGCCCGGGTCGGTCGTGCCGGTGACGACATAGATCTGCAGGTGCTCGGTCAGGTGGCGGCGCCATCCGATGTCGAAAAATCCGTCGCTGCCGGTGGATGCGGCGTCGATGGGGATGAGGCGGATGTCGTGGAAGGCGGGAAGAACAAGTGACCAGGCGTCGGGGCGGATACGACCATCGTCGGCCTCCAGGTAGCCGAAAGGCTTGGCGGCGGCGGTCCAGAGGATGGTGTCGCTGCGGCTGGAGCCGTCCAGACCGGGGGTCATGCGGGATGCTGCGGTTTCGACGCGGATGACGGCATCGGCGCCGCTGTAATCATAGTGCGGCAGAACCGGGCCGGTGATGGGAAAGGCATCAGGACCGTCGGGGTTCATGATGGACCAGTTGTCCCAGCGTCCGGGATCATAGACATACCACGCGTGGACGGTTTGGGTCGCCTGGGTGGTGATGAGGGTGGAATCCAGACCGGCTTGCACGGCGAGGTCTCGCAGCGCGGAGGTGTCGACGACACGGTCCAGAACGAGTTCGGCCGGTGTCAGATGGAGGGCGAAAAACTCGGCGTTCATGAAGATGCGCCCCCGCATGTCGGGGAGTGGCGGCCAGAAAGTGTAGTCGGTGTAAGCGGTGAGGAGATCGGGGTAGTTGTGGTAGAACCAACACCAGTTCCGCCCCGCGACGGCGTCGTAGAAATCCCGGCGGAGGAGAATGTGACCGCCGATGGCGTCGGTAAACAGTTGGGCGTTGTCTGCGCCTGCGGCGATGCCGTCGTCGGCGAGGGCATCGAGCATGTCGGCGTAGTCTTCCCAGGCTCCCGGATAGGGTTCGGGAAACAGCATGTCGCCGCCGATGATTTCGGTGTAATCCTCGCGCACGGTGCGGGCGTGCTGCCGCACGATGTCGGTATAGTCGGGATGGGCATAGACACCGTTCTGCTTCGCGCCCTGTTGGGAGGCGGCGAAGGCGGCCATGGGGCCGGTGAAACAGAGGCGCGCCTGCATGTTGGCCAGGGCGTCGTCGGCCGGGTCATTTCCGGCGCTGATGGCGATGGCCCGCAACAGGTTGGCTTCGCCGATCAGGTTGAGCGTGGAAGCCTGCCAGCGGGCGGCGGCGAGAGCGGCGGCGTCCCCCGCGTCCTGGCTTTTGCCCTTCATGAAGACGATGCGGCGAAGGTCGACGGTCCACAGAACCATGAAAGCAAGCACAACCAAGGCCATCAGCAGAAAGATGGCGATCTGGCCGGTCCGGCGGCGTGATGTACGGGATGTGGGCATGGCTGTCAATAGTGACGGTCATCCAGGTAGAGCGAATAGTGGGTCTCAATATCGGCGGCGCCCTCGAGATGCAGTGTCTCGGCCCGCCGCCCATCGAGGATGGCACCCGCGCCGCGAACAACCGAAATGAGCATGTCAATTGGCTGACGGACACGGATGCGGATGGTGTCGGATAGGCTGGGGTCCAGAATGCCCGCGTGGTGGAGAGTCACATCGTCCCATCGCTCGTAGTCGAGGATGTAATCGGCCCGTTCCCGCCAGGGCGCGGCGAGGTAGTCGGGAATGCGCGCCAGTTCGACGGCGACTTTGGGCGACGTGGGGGAGGATAGAAGCGCCATGTCCCACACCTCGCCCGGGGTCATCAAACGCAAGGAATGGTCGAGCACGGGGTCATCGCCGATGGGGATGTCGGTCGGTTCGAGCATCCGACCGGCATTGGGGATGGCCGCCACACGCATCGCCTTGTGAACCATCCAGTTGTTAAAGCCGACCGTGCGCGCCCGCGCCGCCCGCGCGGCGGCGTGATCCAGCACGTCCCGTGACGCGAACCCGAGGCACAGTTGGAAGAAGAGGAAAAACAGCAGGCAGATGAAGATAAGGGCTATGCACGATTCAATCATAGCCTGTCCGCTACGGCGAAAGTGTTTTTGTTGGTTGGTCATATC
>Ga0268281_1001621_pt1 | contig 12613 bp, 10 predicted proteins | sample saktaG_10_FD_190134 | JGI IMG/M metagenome (GOLD analysis project Ga0268281, IMG submission 190134) | Saline water microbial communities from Sakinaw Lake, British Columbia, Canada - sak_2011_5_24_50m | ecosystem: Environmental > Aquatic > Non-marine Saline and Alkaline > Saline ... | reverse complement strand
TATAATCACTGATTCGTTCGAGGCTGTCTTCAGTCCTGATAATGTGTTCGTAGAATCGCGGTTGCCAGGCAAAATCTGCGGCACCTGACTTACGTACCTGGTAGGTCACAGCAGATTTATACGACCGGACAATTGCCGACAACGAACCGGGTTTCGGGGAAATCACCGACATCGTTTGATTATTTTTCGTATCCGTAGAGACGTAGCATGCTACGTCTTTGTTTATCTGTTGTTGTTCCTTTGAGACGTTGCATGCAACGTCTCTACAGTTGTTATCATGTGGATAAATGGTGACAATGCCGTGTACATGGTTCGGCATTATCACAAATATATCGGTATTAACATTCGGATAATGCTTGGCGATCGATTGCCAGCAATCCCGGGCAATGTTTCCGATTCCGGATAATTTCATCCGCCCGCTGTTAATGGTTCCAAACCACCAGCGCCATTTAGCCGTACAGATTGTAACAAAATAGGAATTGCTGTTGCGATAGTCATAACCGGGAATTCTTGTGGATGATATTCTGTATTTATCCCCGTAATTGGCATTGACACTGGCATTATTTTCAGACACACTTATCATCCCTTCAATAAATAAAGGTTATCATTTGTCTGTCAAAAACACCGGTAAGTAAAAACCGGGCGGTTTAGACTTACCGCAATTGCCACCCATGTTTCAAACCAACATTAATTCACATAATTGAAAATGTCAAGGATATTTATTGTTTGCAACATTAAAACGTACTAATTCAATACTCTAAGTCAAGACAGTGCATGTACCGTCTCTAGGATATGGCATTTGGAAAGGAGAAGGCCTCCCCGAGGGATAAAGGGAGGCCATTTATGAGAGGTGTTGTCACTATTTAATCAGGTGGCGGAATGCAGCATCACGGTAAAGGTCGTGCCTACATCGGGTGTGCTTTCGACATTCACAGTGCCATTGTACATGGCGGCAATTTTCTTGAGGATGGATAAGCCAAGGCCACTACCCAGGATTTCCCGGGTCTTCGCGTTTTTAATCCGCACAAATTCATTGAAAAGCCGGTCGCAGTCTTCCTTACTCATCCCGATTCCCGTATCACTGACGGTAATTTTGATTCGGTCTTCTTCCTTGTGAATATTGAAATCCACGGACCCGTTGCCTTTATTATACTTGACTGCATTGGTCAACAGATTATTGAATACGATTTCGATCTCGCCGGGATCACAGACCATTTGTATCGAGTCATTGGCCGTAAATTTTATTGAAATATTGCGCTCATCAGCTGAGGGTTGGACAGTCTCGATGGCCAGTTTCGCGATGCCGGCCAGGTTCTGTTCCGACAGTTCCCGCTTCTTCTGCCCCGATTCAATGCGGGTCAGATCCAGCAGATCGGCGATCATCTTGCGCATTCCCTTAATCCGCACCTGGCTGCGCAGGATCATTTCGTTGTAGGCATTGATGTCATTGCCGGCGACTTTATCGTTCATGATATTCAGATAACCCTCAACAGCATTGATCGGCGCCTTGAGTTCATGCCCCAGCACCGAAATAAACTGGAACCGCACCTGGTGTTTTTCCCGTTCCAATTGGCGGACATGCCGGGCCAGGTAGAGGTTCTGAACCGCTTTATAGACTGTTTTTTTCAGTTCGTCAGGCTCAAACGGTTTTGCCAGAAAATCGAAGGCTCCACGCTTGATCGCCGACACCGCCGTTTCCAGGGAGGCATAAGCGGTAATCATGATCGTGACCATTTCGCTGTCATCGGTTTTGACCTTATCCAGTACTTCCAGACCACTCATAGTCGGCAATTTATAATCGAGAATCAGAACATCGGGACGATTGGCGCTGATCTTTTCAATCGCCTCTTCCCCGCTCTCCGCCAGATCGACCTCAAAGCCGATTTCATCATCCTCATCGTTAAGTGTCGCCGTATATTTGGACAGTATCCGGCGGATTCCCAGGCGCATGCCGGGTTCATCGTCTACAACCAGGGTTTTCAGGATTTGCATCGCTATTTTCCTTCGAACAGTTTATTGATTTCCCGTAATAATTGCTCGTGGCGGATGGGTTTCGGCAGAAAGAGATCAGCCTTGATCCACGACCGCTCTTCCCGGGTACTGGCGTCAAAACTCATTCCGGTTTCGTTGGCAACCGCCGAACAGATGATCACCGGGGCTTCCGGGCAGACTTTTTTCACATGATACGCCAGGGCAAACCCACCGTCAAAATGTTCCATCATCAAGTCCAGGATCGCCAGGTCGGGTTTTAGAGTCTTCAGCAACTCCTCTGCCTCTTTCTGGCTCTCAGCTTTTATCACATCGAAGCCACTGGCTTTCAGAACCGCTTCGGTTTGAATTAAAAAATCAATATCGTCGTCCACCAGTAAAATTGTTTTGTTCTTCGTGTTCATGTCTATCCTTTGGTTTCAGGCCATTATTTTTTCTTTGTTTAAGCGTTTCCGGGGCAATGTGATTCTAAACGTTGTTCCTGTTGCACCTTTTTCCGGATCTGAATTGGATTCCACACCTATATCCCCGTTATGCATTTTGACGATTCCATAAATTATGGAAAGTCCCAGACCGGTCCCCTGACCGATTTTCTTGGTTGTAAAAAAGGGCTCGAATATTTTTGAAAGATGTTCTTTGGGAATCCCGGTTCCGGTATCTTTAACAGCAATAATAATATTAGATGAATCGCCAGAGCTGCTGATGCTTATCTCACCGCCATCCGGCATGGCTGTCGCACTATTGTTGACAAGGTTCGTAATCACCTGGATAATCTGGTCCCGATCGATATCCGCCATAGGATCTTCTAGCTTGTTTTCAACAATCATTGTAATGTTTTTAGGAGTCTGGATAATTTGCAGAATGTTATCAAGCATTTCTCCAATATTCACCGACTTATGCTGGACCTTGGACTGGCGCGCAAAATTCAGCAAACCTGACACAATTTTCTTGCAGCGATCCGCCTGTTCCACTACCATTTTCAAATCATCAGCCATTTCCGAATTCGGATCACATCCATCCTGCAATAGATGGGAGTACATCAGTACGACGCCCAGCGGGTTATTGACTTCATGGGCAATGCCGGCTGCCAGCTGTCCCATGCTGGCCAGTTTTTCCGCCTGGATCAGGGCTGCTTTGGTATCGTCCAGTTTTTCGTAGGATTGATTCAGTTCACCAATGGTTTTATGCAATTTTTCAATGGTATAGGGCAGGCACATTTCTGATTCCGCCAGTCCTTTTAATATAGCTGTGGCATGGTCTCGACAGGTTTCATAACCACAGGCGCCACAGTTGAGTTCATCGTCCTGGTTAAATTTTCCCATACGGGCCAAAATGACGTCTATCTCCGACGTTTCCGGCTCCGGAATACGCTGATCGAAAATCTCAAACGTCCGGCTAATATCCAGATCCCGGAATTGTCCCATATACTGCCGCCACTCCCCGGCATCCCGGAGGCTCATGGCTTTGCGAACAGCATTGCTGACAATTGTGCGGCGTTTGTACAATGGCTCTTTCGAGGTCATTCCGGCGCCCATGATACAGCCGTCGCAACAGAGCACGTCCAGCAACCGGGCATTCAGATTGCCATAGCCGAACTCGACAATGGCTTCAATGAAGTTACCCTTACCATTGGCTGAGACCACTTCGTTGGATAGAATGTCTTCTTGAATATCCGAGGCTTCCAGCAATCCGCGCCGGATCGGAAACAGGCTGCCTTTACCGGCATGGGGCGGGTCAAAATCACTTTGCTGGGTGTTGGTTTTATCCAGGCGTAGGTCTTCAAACATGTTGTGCAATTCACCGAAAGTCAGCACTTCATTGATTTCACCAGCCATTTCATCACTATAGGCCTCGCCCATTTTCGCAATACAGGGTCCGATAAAAACCACCTTAAGGTTATTCCCGTGGAGCTTCCGCAACACCCTGGCAGTGGCAATCATTGGTGACACCACTGGCGCCAATTTATCAAGAATATCTGGGCAGTAACGTTTGATATAGCCGAATACCGCCGGGCAGGCGGTCGAGATATATTTCTCGTCGGTTTCGGTCAGAAGCCGTTTCATTTCGCGGGCGACAAGATCGGCGCCAAAGCCGACTTCATTGACATAAGTAAAGCCCATCGCCCGAATCATCCCAACAAATTCGGTCAGTTCCATATCCTGAAAATCAGCCGGATAGCTAGGCGCGACAATTGCCGCCACCGGACTACCTAACGCCAGGATTTCATATACTTCATAGATCGAACTCAGGACCTTTTTGGCATTTTGGCTACATACCTTGACACAGTTACCGCAACCGATACACCGTTCGGCAATCACCTCAGCCTGACCGTCGATAATCCGGATCGCTTTGGCCGGACATTCCCGAACACAGGTATAGCAAACACGACAACGGTCTTTCCGGGTGATTACTAAGGGGTGATTTTTATCTCGGGTCATAATTTGTACCTATTTTAGTATATTCCGCTTTACATAATGGGTATGCAACAGGTGATGACTTTTTTCACTGAGCGGCTTCCCCAGGTACTCTTTATACAAACGCTGTATATAAGGATTGGAATGGGAAGTTTTAATTTTCGCGTCACGATCGATATCATAGAGTGACTTCATCCGGGCTTTGATTGCCGTTTTGTCAACGGCCAGCGGTTGCCCACCACCGGCAATACAACCACCGGGACAAGTCATCACTTCGATAAAATGAATATCATTCCGACCCGCCCGAATTTCATCCAGCAGTTTGCGGGCATTTCCCAGACCGCTCACGACTGCTAAACCCAATTCGATATCACCAATTTTCACTTTCGTGATTTTCAAACCGTCCAGCCCGCGCAGTTCTTTGACGACGTATTCATCCATCTCTTTACCAGTCACCAGTTGATGGGCCGTTCTGACGGCCGCTTCCATGACACCACCACTTACACCAAAAAGTTTACCGGCGGAACTCCGTTCGCCAAAAGGAGAATCATTGCCTTCGGGCTGCATATTTTTGATATCCAGACCGCGCATTTTGATAATCCGGGCCAACTCACGGGTCGTTAATACCGCATCCACATCGGCCATGCCTTTATGGATCTGTTCCGGTCGTTCGGCTTCAAATTTCTTCGCCGTGCAGGGCATTATGGACACACTGTAAATTTTCTTTGGATCAATGCCCTCTTTTTCGGCATAATAACTTTTTAATATCGCTCCCATCATCTGTTGTGGACTCTTGCAACTGGAAATATTGTCAATAAATTCCGGGTAAAAGGTCTCGACAAACTTGATCCAACCCGGTGAACAGCTGGTCATTTGTGGTAATTTGCCACCCTTAGTTAACCGCTCCACCAATTCCGAAGCCTCTTCCATAATGGTCAGATCGGCCGCAAAAGAGGTGTCAAAGATCCGGTCAAAACCAACCCGTCGCATCGCGGCAGTCATTATACCGATTACATCCTTACCGGGTTTAATCCCGAATTCTTCACCCAGGGTCACCGATACACTCGGGGCATGCTGAACAACCACGAATTTTTCAGGATCGCTGATAGCATCCATCACCTCTTTGATACTGCTGCGTTCCCTGAGCGCCCCGGTTGGACAGACCACGATACACTGACCACAGTTGACACAACTGGAAACATTCATGCCCTCATTAAAAGCCGGCCCAACCTGTGACCGACTGCCACGTCCGATAAAATCAATGGCACCAACACCCTGAATCTCCTCACAAACCCGGACACATTTACCGCAAAGAATGCATTTGGCCGGGTCACGAATGATTGACGGACTGGACGTGTCGATTTTATAATCGTTCTTTGTACCGGTATAGCGTCTTTCGCGAACACCAAACTCCTCAGCCAGGCTCTGTAAATCGCAATCACCGTTCCGGACACAGTAGAGACAGTCATCGGGATGATTGGAAAGGAGCAGTTCGATAATTGTCTTCCGAGCCCTTAATGCTCTGGGTGAATGGGTCTGGACTTTCATACCTTCAAAAACCGGAAAGGCACAACTGGGAACCAGTCCCCGTACTCCTTCTACTTCCACAACACAAAGCCGGCAGGCACCCGTCGGAAACAGATCGGGCAGGTAACACAGGGTCGGTACTTTGATCCCTTCACGATTGAGAACTGTCAGAACCGTCTCGTTCGGATTTGCCAGGATATTTCGACCATTTATTTCGATTGTTATCACATTTACCTCGTTATTTTTTAATGACCGCATTGACGCGACATACTTCAAAACATTGACCACAAGCAATACATTTATCCTGGATAATGTAGTGCGGTGTTTTCAGGTTGCCCATAATTGCGTCGGAAGGACAGTTTTTCGCGCATAATGTACAGCCGATGCATTTTTCGGCATCTATTTCATAATTCAGTAGTTCCGTGCAAACTCCGGCTGGGCATTTACGTTCAAATATATGGGCTTCATACTCATCTTTGAACCAGCGCAGAGTACTGAGAACCGGGTTTGGTGCACTCTTCCCCAATCCGCACAGGCTGGTATCCTGAATGACTTCCGCCAGACGATTTAAGTACATGATCCCTTTGAACCGTTCCAGTGCCTCCATTCCGGATTCATTGCGACGGCCACGGGTGATACGCTGCAGAATTTCCAGCATTCGGCGGGTCCCTTCCCGGCAGGGTATGCATTTTCCACAGCTTTCACGCTGAATAAAATCCATAAAATACTTGGCAACATCGACCATACAGGTATCTTCGTCCATTACTACCAGACCACCGGATCCCATCATTGCCCCAACGGTTTGCAACGATTCATAGTCAATTTTAATATCCAGATGCTGTTCCGGGATACATCCGCCTGAAGGACCACCGATCTGAACGGCTTTGTATTTTTTTCCATTGGGTATTCCACCACCGATTTTCTCAATAATTTCCCGTAAACTCGTACCAATGGCAATTTCCACCAGACCGGTGCGGTTGATTTTTCCGGACAATGCAAAAACCTTTGTGCCTTTGCTTTTTTCAGTACCGATAGACCGAAACCATTCTATACCATTAAAAGCAATTGCCGGAACATTGGCCAGTGTTTCCACATTATTGATGACAGTGGGTTTATTGAACAAACCGGAATCGGTTGGGTACGGAGGACGGGGGCGCGGCATTCCTCGCTTCCCCTCGATACTTTGCATCAACGCGGTTTCTTCACCACATACAAATGCTCCTGCACCCATTTTAATTGTTAAATGAAGATCAAAACCACTGTCGAGTATGTTTTTACCTAAAAGGCCATATTCAATCGATTTCTGAATCGCATATTTGAGCCGTTTGATTGCCAGAGGATATTCCGCCCGCAGATAGACATAGGCTTTATTGGCACCAATTGCATAAGAGGCAATAGCCAGACCTTCAATCAGCCGATAAGGATCACCTTCAATGACTGCCCTATCCATAAACGCACCGGGATCGCCTTCGTCGGCATTACAGATAAAATATTTCTGGTCTGCTTCGGTATTCAGGGCCATTTTCCACTTTTTACCCGATAAAAATCCGCCGCCGCCCCGACCGCGAAGACCGCTTTTTGTAATTAAATCACAAATATCTTCACGCGTATACTGGCTGACAACCTTGGCAAGGGCCGTAAAACCACCTTTGGCAATATATTCATCAATATTCGCCGGATCAATAATCCCACAATTGACTAAAACCCAACGTGTCTGCGGCGCAAAAAAAGTATGCTCATCCAGAAATGCTGTATTCTGCCAGGGTTCGGAATGATCCGATCTGTATTGCCCAATTAAAAATTCCATCGGCACAACGGAGTTAAATACTGAATCCAGGACAGAATCAACTTTATCGGCAGTTACTTTCCTGAAAGCCACCCGATTTTTCCCGGGCAGTTGTATTTCAACAATCGGTTCATCCACACACAGACCGACGCAGCCGACTTCGATAATATCCGCGCTTAAGTTTTTTTCATCCAAGTACTCTTTAACTCTAACCAATGTTTTTCCGGCACCTGCTCCCAGTCCGCAAGTTCCGGTACCAATAAATACAGCCGGTTTGCTTAATGTCTCACGCCGATTTTCAGACAACCATTTGTCAAAATCAACAGTTTGAGAGAACTCATGATCTTTATAAGGACCGACATGTAACGATTTTAATAATTTATGAATTGAAACATCAAGCATTGCCGGTACAGGTTTAAGATTTGCCATGATTTGCCCCATCTTTCCGATATTTTCTCAGAATCCTTTTGATATTGTCCGGCTCCACGCCGGCATAGAATTCGCCATTGATCGCGATCACCGGAGCCAATCCGCAGGCGCCAATACATGAAACCACCTCAAGACTGAATAATCCATCCCGGGACGTCTCACCGGCTTCAATTTTAAGTTCTCGTTTTACGGCATCCAGCACTCGTGCCGACCCCTTGACATGACAGGCAGTACCTCGACAAACCTGAATATGAAATTTCCCAACCGACTGAAACCGAAACTGGTTGTAAAACGTAGCCACACCATATATTTTACTGGTCGGCAGCTTCAGGTGCTCACCGATCCGGGCGATTGACTCCCGGGACAGAAAACCCTCAATTTCCTGAACTTCCTGTAATATCGGAATCAACGAATCCCGTTTGGCATTGGGATATTTTTCCAAAATTGTTTGAATTTGGGCATTCATAAACAGTATCCTTATAATGAATATTTCCGCGCTAGAAATGCAACTTTCTCAACAGCTAGTAACATGTCTCTGTTCTCAACATATATATTCGGTGGTAATTTTAATTTAACCGGAGCATAATTCAGAATACCTTTTATTCCGGCTTCGACCAGTCGATCGGCAACTTCCTGGGCGGCCGATCCCGGAACGGACAGGATTACCACATCAATCCCCTCTGATTGAATAACTTTCACCATGTCCCCAACCGAATAACATCTGCTGCCGTGTAAAACCCGGTTTATCTTTGCCGGATCATTGTCAAAAGTCGCTGCAATTTTCAATTTCGGTCTTCGCCCCTGGAAGTAATCCAAAACAGAACGTCCGAGATGACCAACACCGACAATTGCGACTCTTTGGATATCTTCAGAATCAATTAACTCGCAGATACTCTCAATCAGCTGATTGACGTTATATCCTTTTGACGATGATCCGGAATAGCCAATTGACATAATATCGCGGCGCACCTGTTCCGGCGTTGCATCGGAAAGTATAGCCAGTTGATGAGAATAGATATTTTCGAGCTTCTCAAGAGACAAAGTGTTCAGAATTCTGCGATAAAGCAGCAATCGTTCGATATTTTTTTCAGACACTTTCAAAATATACTCCTGTGAGTTATTTCACGTTGTGAATATATTCACAACTTATTATAAATGCAAGTGTATTTTTTTATCATCTACAAAAAATCCCCGTTTAAAACGAGGATTTATATATTCTTTGTTTAAATCTGAAATTTATAAGGCTTCGCGGATCTTTTCCTCAAGATTGCGTTTTGGCTGCATACCAACTATCTGACTGAATACTTGCCCGGTTTTAAATATTAACAGCGTTGGAATACTACGGATGCCGTACTGCTGTGGAACCGTTTGATTACCTTCGACATTGACCTTGCCGAATTTCATTTTCCCCTTGAATTCTTCTGATAGTTCTTCCACAATCGGAGCAATCTTCAAACATGGCATACACCAGGTTGCCCAGAAATCAACCAGCACCGGAATATCGGATTTTATCACTTCCTGTTCAAAATTAGCGTCAGTGAACTCTAACATAATTACTCCTTTTAATTTTTATCAACCCTCTATCTCAAGATATTTGAATGCTTTTCTTTTTGAAATTTAGGTGATTATATTTTTAATCACAACCGTTATTTATGCCGATTTAAACCATTGTATTATTTCCGGTAATGATGGTCGTTTTCCGGTCATTAGTATGGCGGTACGGAATATTTTACCAGCAATAATCATTGCACAAACTGCATAAAGAATTAACAAAATACTTGTGCTGATGATATGCCAGAAAGGCGGTGCTTTAATTCCAATAATCAGAATCATAAAGAAGGGTGAAACAAACGGCATATGTGAGAGGACAATCGTTAGCAGGGAGTCCGGATTAGTGATTACATATGATGACATAAGCAACGGAAATATCGAAACGATCGAGATAATTGAAACGGCCTGCTGAGCATCCTGTTCCGAAGAAAATACCGCACCGATCGCGGCATAAACACCGGAAAAAAACATATAACCTAGAATAAAATACAGTAGAAAGTACAGGATTTGAGCGGTATTGATTATCTCAATTCCACGGTACTGTGAAACAACGAATCCACAAACCATATAAAATAATAGTTGTGTCAGACCAAGAAGTCCCAGTCCCAGTATTTTTCCGGACATCAATTGCCCTGCATTCACTGAAGAAAGTAAAATTTCAACCAGACGATTAGTGCGTTCCTCCAGGACACTCCGCATTAAAACCTGGGAAGACATTACAATCGCAAAATAGAGCATCATAACAAAAATCACCGGCAGAATATAAGAAAATAGTTCATCTCCTTGCTTTTTCTCTCCACCACCGTCCATTTCGATCAGGTCCAAATTCACCCGGCGACTTAACTGCTTCACGACTTCCGGATTCAGCCCGGCATCTCTCGCCCTTAGATTCAACAACACCGAACTTATCACCGCTCGAACTTCTTCCTGTTCCCGATAATTACCAATGAAATTTGCATGATATTCCGCATGGTTTTTTCCCATTATATCAACCGGTAAAACCACAAACGCATCAATAGTCTGGGAATCCAACAGTTCATGCCCGACTGCAATTGCCTCTTCAACCGGTTTGTTTTCCAATACAATAATCTGGTATTTTGCCTGTCCGTTTTTAAGATGATATTGTTCAGAAATAGCGGTTTCAAATTCGACACTCATTTCACCATTAGCGTCGATTAACGCGATGATTCTGATATCCGATCCGGTACCCTGCATGACCACAGCAGGTAAAAACATAAACGCAACGAGCACCAGTGGAATAATCAATGTGGAAATGATAAACCATTTTGACCGGATTCGGGTCATGTACTCCCACTGGGCAATCAGGAGAAGTTTATGCACCGCTACCGCCCTTCACCAAATCGATAAAAATTTGTTCAAGCGATGGTTCGCTAATATCAACATGGGTAACCGTGACGACCGAGATGATTTGCCTTAGTATATCGTTAATTTCCAGACCCGATGCCAAATCGCCGCTGATACTATCATACCTCACCGTCCATTTGGCGTTTCCGATATTATTGATGACTTTTTCATTGCCTTCATATTGGATTCGGAACTTTCGGGTCCCGTAATTTCTCTTGATTTCCATCAGCTTCCCGTAGAGAACTCGTCGACCTTGATGAATCATACAAATATCGTGACACAATTTTTCGACCTGTTCCATCTGGTGAGTCGAGAATACAATAGTCTTTCCGGCATCGTGAAATTCCGTAATTATTTCCTTCAGAATCATCTGGTTTACCGGATCCAACCCGGAAAATGGTTCATCCAGAATGACCAGGTCGGGATTATGCAAAATGGCAATAATAAACTGGACTTTCTGCTGATTCCCCTTTGACAGTTCTTCAATTTTACGGTTTGTATAATCCTTGAGATCAAACCTGTCAAGATAGTGCTCAGTTCGCTGTTTTGATTCGGTTTTTGAGAGTCCTTTTAATGTCCCAAAATACACTATCGTATCCAGCAATTTCATTTTCCGGTACAGGCCCCGTTCTTCCGGCAGATACCCAATTTTCGGGTAATCCGCTTCATAAATCGGACTACCATTTAATAGGATTGTCCCGCTGTCCGGCTGAAGGATGTTCATAATCATTCGAATGGTCGTGGTTTTACCAGCGCCATTTGGCCCGACAAGCCCAAAAATTGATCCCTCCGAAATACTCATGTTTAAACCATCAACGGCTACGGTTTTATTGAATTCTTTTCGGATATTCTGTAAATCCAGACGCAAACGTTTAATCCTTAATAAAACTGATTAATTTTTTACCTAAATCAGCGTTACTGATGATACCATGAATCGTCTCTGATCGAGGCCCTTTGGCAAAGACGGGACACAAATTTGCGGTATGTTGCCCGGTTACAAATTTAATTCCCGTCTGTCCTTTTTTCTGATTATCCTGGACCAGAAAAATGCCGCCGGTTTCATTGGTTCCGGTAACAACAATCAATAAATCAGGATGTGTTATTTGATAATCCAGAGTCCATTGTATGACTTCGGTGAAATCTTTCATTTCAGCAAGCAAGCCGTCGTCGTCTTTTTCATGTGCCCGCCAGTCAATCTGAGAGCCTTCTACGATCAATACAAAACCATTCCTGTTTTTTTCAAGAACTCCAACAGCCTTTTCAGCCATCATTTTTAGCGAAAGACTCCGATACCTGGCCTGACGTAAGGCTTCCGTTGCGAATAGCCCCAGTAATTTATCTGTTTCAGCAGGATTTAAAATAGCCAATTGATTTTGCTGAGAAATAAATGTATATCCCTTATTTTCCATTAATGGAATTAAATTTGCATCTGCTATAGTATTCGCTTCAAAAAAACGCATTCCGCCACCCAGTAATACATCGTTGTCAGATTCAAATATCTGGTGAGCGATTTCATATTCACGGCCCCAGTTGTCCGAATGAACCATGAATG
>Ga0268281_1001616_pt1 | contig 12637 bp, 15 predicted proteins | sample saktaG_10_FD_190134 | JGI IMG/M metagenome (GOLD analysis project Ga0268281, IMG submission 190134) | Saline water microbial communities from Sakinaw Lake, British Columbia, Canada - sak_2011_5_24_50m | ecosystem: Environmental > Aquatic > Non-marine Saline and Alkaline > Saline ... | reverse complement strand
CCCTCAAGGAGGCGGGGGGGGCGGTGAATAAGGCAGTCATCTTCATGGAGGATATCACCGAGCTAACGCGCCTCGAGGAGGAGCTGAGAGACTCCTATATAAAGCTGGAGAACGCAAATGCTGAGCTCAAGGAGAACGACGTTATAAAATCGGAGTTCATCTCCACCGCCTCGCACGAGCTGAGGACACCCCTCACTGTCATGAACAGCTATCTGGAGATGTTCGAGGACGGACTTCTCGGAGAGCTCAACGAGGTGCAGAAGGAGAAGCTGCAGGTTATGCGTTCTCAGACCGATCATATGATCCGCCTGGTCGAGGATATGCTTGATACATCCAGGCTGGAGTCGCGAAGGTTCAAGATACAACGTAGAGAGCTGCAGGTGGAGGAGATCGCCCGGACAGCCATCGAGGATCTCTCCCGCCTCGCAGGCCTTCGGGAACATACGATGAGCCTGACCGCGGTGGAGGGGCTTCCCAGGGTGAAGGGGGACGAGCAGCGCATCAAGCAGGTCTTCAGCAACCTGCTAACCAACGCGATCAAGTACACCCCCAACAAGGGAAGCATCGATGTGAAGATCGAGGACCTCGGCGGGACGATATCGGTCGTCATCTCCGACACCGGGGTGGGGATCGCGAAGAAGGATCAGGAGAAGATCTTCGAGAAGTTCTTCACCGGAGGAGGGTCATCCCTGACGAGGGACGCTGGCAGGATGGGACTTGGGCTTGCCATAGCGAAGGGCATCGTGGAGGCTCACGGAGGCCGCATATGGGTGGAGAGCGAAGTAGGCAAGGGAAGCACATTTCACTTCACCATCCCCCATGATTAAGGATTTAATTAGGTGGATAAAGACCAGGCCGGAGGTCGTGCCCTCCACAGAGGCAGTGGAGAACAAGGCAATCGTCGAGCTGGGCCGGGGATGCAGCTACCTCGTCAAGGAGAGCCGACCTCAGTTCAGCTTGGAGGTCTTCGCCTCATTGGTCAAGGGAGTATGCAGGGAATGCAACCAACCAGAGGCCTTCCATTGCGAGAGCATAGGCTGTGATAGCTGCACATTTCCCTGCCCTTGCAATAAGTGCAAATACTCTCGCGCCCAAGGGCTCTGTCTCACCACAGGCTCCCCAGAGCAGATAAGGAACGATTTTCTCCTCCAGACCACCCCCATATACTGGATAAGCAGGCATGGCGAGGAGAGCGTGAACCCGGCCAACCTGGAGGTGATAGCGGAGATGATCGCGCGCTTCTTCGGGCGCAGCAAGAACCCCGTCGTCTTCTTCGATGGCGTGGAGTACCTGATCGCAACCGTCGGATTCATTCCCACGCTGAAGTTCCTACGGGATATCCACGAGAGCACTGTGATCTGCAAGGCCATCTTCATCATGCCCATCAACCCTAGGGCGATCGAGAAGAAGGAGCTTGCCCTCATCGAGAGGGATATGAGGGCGATTGCGCCGAGTTAGTCGAATTTCCTGACCCCAACCACCCAGATTGTGAGACATCGAGAGGAATATGAGGGTGATTGCGTCGAGTTTAGAGGAGGGCGGACCGAAGCGACCTTGAAGAGGCTGTAAAAGCGCTGGAAGCATATGGGCGGATTGGTTTTTAATTTATTGAAAATGTACCCCAATGAAAGCCAATTTTATCTGCCCTATTGACATGGAAAACTCTTTATGCTCATCCTTGCTAAATTAAAGATGATACCATTGGGCGAGGGCGCCGTCGAAGAGAGCAAAAGAACGAGAAAATGGGAGTTAGTTGTGATCTGATGGAGAACTCGATCGAGAGAGGGCAGGAGTTGGACATGTCCGAGGAGTGCCAAGCCTGCTTGGACAAGATCGTGAGATCCAACCGCGATGTTATACTTTTATTCATCCTTCGGGAGAGGCCGATGTGCGGCTACGACCTCATAAAGGAGATCTTCTCCCGCTACAACGTCTTCTTGAGCCAGGGGACCGTATATCCCATCCTCTACTCCCTTGAGGAGGAGGGCGTCCTCCGGGCGGAGTTCAACAAGGGGAATATGCGGTCCAAGAGCTATTCGATCACCACGGAGGGAAAGAGGTTCACGGAAGAGAAGTTCGAAGGATTCATCAAGGCCCTCGAGTATTCGCTCTCCTTATTCAGGAGATAGGAGGATCATGTTCAGAGACTCGCTAAAGGGCATCGATAGGCTTCTCGATACGGAGATCCCCGAGGGATCGATCATCCTCGTCACGGGCGCTGAGGGGACGCTCAAGTCCGGCCTGGCCTTTAGCCTCCTCGCGAGCGAACTAAAAGATGGAGGGCATGGCCTCTACGCCACCCTGGAGCAGACCAAGGAGAGCCATCTGAGCAACATGTTGAGCTTGGGGGTGAAGAGACACGAAGGACTTCACATATTCGACTATCAGGATATGCGACTGGAATGGCGAGACAGGGAGCCGGATATGCTGAAGACCACTGAAGAGGTGCTGGACTATTACTCAGAGAAGCACGGGAGCCTCTCCCTCTTCGCCCTGGACTCCATGAACGCCCTCTACACCCTATCTGATGAAACGACCAACCTGCGCCGCGAGATGTATTACTTCTTCGACCATCTGCGTGATATGGGCTTGACATCTCTACTGATCATGGAGGATAGCTCCCGACGAGGTCCGGAGCACTTCCTGGCCGATGGCGTGATCGAGCTTGGATTGGTGGAGGGAGCAGACGGCGTCAAGAGATACATCCGCATAAGAAAGATGAGGGCCACCAAGCATCGGATGGAGAGGCATCAGATGGTCGTCGACCGAGATGGGATCTCCATCTTAGGGCCAATATATTGACCGATTCATCGCGGACTCGAGCAGATTCATATGATCCAAACTGCGAGGAGGGTGATTATGAGAGAGTCAGCTCAAAGACCTCGGCAGATCCAGCCTTCCTTGGACCAGATATACCCCCCTGGCGAGGATACCCATCTGCTGCTCAGGGCTGCCATGGAAGAGGTGAGGCCCTCGGACGAGGTGCTCGAGATCGGCTGCGGAATGGGCCTGATCTCCCGAGGGATGGCGCAACAGGCAAAGGACCTTATTGCGACAGACATCAACCCCCATGCCACCAGTCTTGTCAAGGGCTATGGCATAAAAGCCATTCGGGCTGACCTCTTTCGAGGGATCAAGGGCAGCTTCGATCTGGTGCTCTTCAATCCCCCATATCTGCCCACTTTTTCCGACGAGAGGTTAGACGGCTGGCTCAACCTCGCCTTCGATGGCGGCGAAAGCGGCAGGGATACGATCGTCCAGTTCTTAAGGGATTTGAGGCCCCACCTCAGGCCAGGAGGGCGCGCCCTCATGCTTATCTCCACACTCACCGGTGTCGGAAAAGTGATCGAAGAGGCCTCCCGGCATGGGCTGGACTCTCAAGAGCTGACCTCTGAGAGCCATTTCTTCGAGAAGCTGATCGTCCTGAGGTTGACGATTTCCCAAAAGGATTGATTGCTAGATTTAAGCAATATTGCACTCGAAACAATATATTTATATGCAAAGAGAGGCGACCCCCCCCTTTGAGCAGGATGGGATCAAAGAGAGTTCGAGAGATGAAGCTCAGGGTGGTCAGCTCCAAGGATGAGATAGATGGCTTGAGCGGAAACGAACAGATGATCCACCTGGCCTTTCGGGCCTCCAACGTCGATATCTTCAGGCTCCTTCAGATCTGCCCCCAAGTACGGGCAATCCAGCTTCCCGTTTCTTATCGAAGGACTGTATCTCAAGCGGGCGAGATGTTCCTGAAGATACAGGGCGTTGAGCTGATAGAGGGGGACTTATTGGGCCACCGCAAGGATCTGAACGAGTACTTCATTATAGACGAGGGAATAATGAGGCGGATCGACTCCATGATCTCAAACGGCTGGGCACTTGAGGATGTCGTAAGCGCGATTGTTGGGGATACCAAGATGTCTGCCGATCTCGTGAGCTACGTCATTCGGATGATAAACTGACTGAGGATGGTATGAGCTCGATTGCCCCTTCCACAGCCAGGTCCATCCCTTCCCCGGTGAGGGTGGAGATGGAGAGACCCCGTTTGACACCTTCCGTGATATCGCATTTATTATAGACATCGAGCACGGGCAGCTGTATCCATCCCTTCAGGCTATCGAGCAAGTCCAGCTGCTCCTCCAGGGGATATCCGCAGTGGCCGCTTGGGTCGACCAAAAAGATCACCACCCCCTGCAGATGCCGGAGAGCAGCCATTGCCTGGAGCTCTATCTCATTTCTATCGAAGAGGGGTCGATCCAGCAGCCCTGGCGTATCCAACACCTGATACCTGAGGTTTCCCCTCGCCATATGGCCCACGATTATCCCTTGCGTCGTGAAGGGATAGGCTGCCACCTGCGGCCTGGCTCCAGTTACCCTTGCAAGGAAGCTGGACTTGCCCACATTTGGATAGCCTGCGATGATTATCGTAGGGAGGTCGAGGTCGAGGGTGGGAAGCTTCCTCAACCTGTCTCTCGCCTCGCCCAGGTAGAAAAGGTCGCCTTCCACAGACCGGAGAACTGATGCCATGCGACCGAAGGCCTTCTTCCTGACGGAGATCTTATCTTCGGCTGACCTCATCTTGCGGAGATGCTCGCGAGAGATCTGGCCCACCTGCTTTGAAGCCCAGCTCACCCTGGCAAGGCTAATGCGCATCTTGTCCATACCCACCATGACATCCAAAAGCTCCCTGTAGAAGGGGGGAAGCCTCTCGAGCGAGGGAAATTTCCGTATCAAGTTGGCCAGGTTGTCCGAGAGCATATTTCCTGCAATTCGAACCATCGACTCCTGATACTTCGCACCCTTCTCGGACCTGGAAGACCGTCTGAAGGCCCTATCCACCAGCTCCTGGGAGCGAGGGACGGTGGGCAACCTCTCGAACATATGCCCGTCTATTGGGCGAAGGGAGATAAAGCTTTACCTAGGGGATCATTAAATAAATGGTTTTCGAAAAGTATATATAGGAGAGAGCCGAATTGAAAGGGGGTGGCCGATTGAGAAGGCTTGGTATAGCGCTTCACGTGGTTCAGAATAAACTGATCCTCCGAGGGGAGGCAGGGGAAGATAGGCCAATTTGGGTGAACTCCCTTGTAGTTGACCGCAACAAGAGGAGGGTTGGGCGGGTATTTGAGATTTTCGGCCCGGTAGAACAGCCCTATATCGTGGTCAGGCCGAATCGGGGCATTGATGTCACGGCCCACGTGGGAAAGAAGCTCTACGTCGATGAGGCGTCCAGGAGAGATGGTAAGTGGAAGAGTTAGAGAGGATTCGAGAGATAGAGCGGACTGAACACGAGAAGATCGAGGAGAGGACCCGGCTCAAGAGGGAGAAGGAGAAGATCGATGAGCTGGAGAGGTTCACAGTAGAGTGCCCCGAGTGCAAGAGCCATACCCTTGTGCGGGACTACGAGAGGGCAGAGCTCGTCTGTGCCGAGTGCGGCCTTGTAATCGACGAGAACTTCATCGATCAGGGGCCGGAGTGGCGAGCCTTCGACCATGACCAGAGGATGAAGAGGTCGAGGGTGGGCGCGCCCATGACGTACACCATCCACGACAAGGGCCTGTCGACCATGATCGACTGGAGAAACAGGGACTCCTACGGAAAGACTATCTCATCCAAGAACAGGGCACAGCTGTACCGGCTGAGGAAGTGGCAGCGGCGCATCCGCGTGAGCAATGCGACCGAGAGGAACCTCGCCTTTGCGCTCTCTGAGCTCGACCGCATGGCTTCAGCCCTAGGCCTCTCAAGGAACGTCCGAGAGACGGCAGCCGTCGTCTACCGAAAAGCGGTCGACAAGAACCTCATCCGCGGGCGAAGCATCGAGGGCGTGGCAGCAGCTGCCCTCTATGCGGCTTGCCGGCAGTGCAACGTGCCTCGAACCCTCGATGAGATCGCGGAGGTATCGAGGGTGAGCAGAAAGGAGATCGGCCGCACCTATCGATTCGTATCGCGAGAGCTGGCCCTAAAACTCATGCCGACGAGTCCGATCGACTACATCCCACGCTTCTGTTCTGGCCTGAACCTGAAAGGAGAGGTGCAGGCTCGCGGGATCGAGATCCTACGCCAGGCGGCGGAGAAGGAGCTGACCAGCGGTCGGGGACCGACCGGCGTTGCCGCTGCAGCCATATACATAGCATCCATCCTCTGCGGGGACAGGCGGACCCAGAGGGAGGTGGCGGACGTTGCCGGCGTGACCGAGGTCACCATCAGGAACCGTTACAAGGAGCTTGCCGAGGAGCTGGATATAGAGATCATACTCTAGTCATCATCCCGCCTAATCGAAGGATGCTACCATATCAGTTCAGTATCCCAAAAAGGTGAGAGCGTCCGGATTGCGTCGCCGAGCCCTATTAGGTAATGCGAACGGCGGTGGCGCATCCCGCAGCAAGCTGCGGGGTATTCGTTTTTAAGATTTGGCACAGTGGATCGCTATGACCCGATTCTATGTGCCTAAAACCTGAGTTCCCAATTGAGGTTCCTCGCTATTCAATGTGGGTATGGGGTGGCAAGTGTCGGCGCCTTTCTGCCTTCATCTCACCATTCCTCCATGATTATCGAGATGTGGCGGCTCATCACATACACCTTGACATAACAAATGACTCATGCCGGAAATCTCCCATGATCCATACCCACTCAATTCAGCGAAGAACCAATATTCTCATGTTAAGGCGCCGGGAAATCCCCTATGTGATATCGGATCTCCGATCGATTGGGAGCGTTTTAAGTTTATGGGGCGTGATTTATATAATAACAAAACGAGTCGCAGAGGCCGCCCGAATATCGATATTGTGATTATGGTGAAGCTGCTCGTACTTCAACATTGGTTTGGCCTATCGGATCCTGAACTGGTGTCAATGGCGGTCTATAAGTGTCCAAAAATGGCGGTAATAAACTATCCACCTGTCAATTCCTGAGTGACACTCTCGGGGCTTGTGCGGATGCTAGACTCAGGAAGTTCATCGAAATGATAGACATGTTCAACCAGGGTTTGACTATCTCCGAGATCGCTAGAAGGACTGAGAATAGTCGTGTATTCGCCACGACAGCCGCGGTCGAACTCATGGCAGTTGTTGCATCAGGCCTGGGGGGCGCGCGCAGAGGGCGAGCCCGTTTGGTGTGGCTTCGGCGCTGTCCCCGCCCTCCTCTCGCTACTGGCGGAGGCCTTCGGCATCTCCCCCCCGCCCGGCCCGGCGGCGGCCTACCTGCATGGAGGCTCACGGCTGCAGCTGGCTGGCGTCTCCTGCGCCATCGTCGCCGGGGTGGCTGCTGCCCACCCGAGGCCGAAGGGCCCCGGCATCCCCCCCGCCCGGTCCGGCGGCGGCCATCTGCGGGGAGGCCTTCGAGGGGGGCCTTGTCAGCAGGTCCGCTTCTTGGAGGCTGGGATCGGGTGAGGTTCTGGAATCAGGGGGCAATTGCCAATTATCGGGCTTGCATCTTTTGATGACTTGCTGAGGCAATCCCATTCCGGCTCATGCAGAGAGCAGGATCTCTCCCACCAAGGTTATCCGGACCTCCTTTGACTTCCCTTTAGCGATAACATCTACCGCATTTAGATCCTGAAGCTTATTGATCCGCCTGGATACAGTGCTCTCGGAGAGAGCATTCCTTCTTGCGATCTCCGTAATGGTTGTTGGCTGGTTTTCCAGGATATCGCTTAATACAGTCCGCAATTTATCGTCTATCAGATTGGGGATTCTGATTTCCGGCAGGTTGACATCTCTAATAGCCCTATCGATATCGCTGAAATTGGTGGTCTTCGATATCCTGCTCGCCTGTGCAATGGCAGCAACGGTCAAGGCCAAGAAAATCTCCCTCGGCCCGCCCGATAGATTGACCACGATCTCCCCCTCAGATCGCCTTATAAGGTCGATGAAGGAGATGACCATTCCCTCGAAATCCCGATGGTCAACACGGTGTATATCCACAATTATGGTGGTGTTGATCTTCCTGGATAGCTCCTGGATGGCCTGAATAGCGGCTTCTCCCCGAAGGTCGTCCTCCTCCCCCTCCGGCCTTATGAGCACCAATCTATCGTTGCCCTCGATTCCGAACTTGACCATCAGAGAGACGATCTGGGATGTGTCGAAGCCGGAGAGGGAGATGTAAGTCTTCATCTCATTGATAAGAGGCATCATTTGCATAAGGATCTTTCCATTGCAGAAATAGGCCAGACAATCAATATGATTTCACAATTGTGCAAATATTGCATCTATCGACACCTTTAAATCAAATGAGGCATGTCTATGTAATCGATGCCCCAAAAGATCTCTTTGATAATGCGGCCTCGCTCCAGATTTGCGATTCCCAACAGCTCAGGATACCAGATCTACTCGGCAATGCTCGCGATCATGGGGGAGGCGGACGAGGGAATAGCCAAACACGCTCATGATTCTCCAATCAGTTCCATCTCATTATGCCCAGCGGAGGGAAGGTTCCTGCGCAGCATAAGGCCGAAGCATAAGGATGTCAATCCTGATGAAAGGTATCGGATCCGGATAGGTATAACCGATCCCAAGGAGGAGGCGATCTTCAAGTCCATAATCCAGCCCCTGATACTGAAGGAGAGGGATCTTGAATTGGATGGGGGGAAGCTTTGGGTCGAGGAGATCACCAGCAAGACCGCGAGCTATGATGAGATGCTCAAACAGGCAGGGAATTCTAAAGATCCAACAATAGACATTACCTTTCGCTCCCCAACCTGCATCCAGTACAAGAATACCAAGGTCTTCGAGATGTTCCCTCACAGGGAGGCGGTCTTCTCCTCACTGGCATCCAAGTGGAACGCGGTCTGTTCCGATGGGATCAGGTTGGCGCTCGATAGGGACGAGATCGCGCGCCATGTGATGGAGGTCCCTGACGCTTCCTCTTACAAGACCCATAGCGTGGCGATCGGAACTGTGATTGACAAGAATAAGGGCCATCCCAGGCCCATCCTCCGGCAGGGATTCACCGGCAGGTGCAGGTACGTATTGGCCAAGAACGCCCCGGCCGACTTGAGAAACGCGGTCCTTGCGCTCTCCCGGTTTGCGGAGTTCAGCGGGGTGGGCAGCGCCGTGAGCAGGGGATGTGGGGCGGTTGATGTGGGAATAGGGGAGAGGTGAGGTAATGATTAACATTTTAGATTCAGACGATTTGGAAGAATATAGCTTAGATGAGATCGAAAAGATCTCAGAAGAGAAGGCAGATAGCTATACAGAAATTAAACGTCGTATCAAAGAGTATGTGTCGATAGTCCTGCCACACCTGTTTAAGGAATCCGCTCAATTAGACGCAAAATTTAACAAAGCATTGAGCTTTTCCGCCCATGTAATTACAGCGGTTTTTGTTGGATCAATTTTGTATGTATATGATAGGATATCGACTGAGCAACCACTCCCAAATTCTCATGACATGAGACTACTTTGTACAGCACTTACCCTTCATGATGTCAATAAATATTGGAACGAAATAACTAATTCTAGATATCAAGGCAATTATTATAAATTAATTCAAGATTATTTTGAAACAGATCCCTTCAATATAAAGACATACTTCCCCGAATGGGAAAGTGAGCTGGATGAGATCATTTTTCTAGTTCAACATGCTGAGGAAAAGGATGTTTCGCAGTGTGAATCTAGATTCTTTCAGCCCAAATACGCTAGACTTTTGCCATACGTAAAACTCGGGGATAAGGTCGCGAGTTTAGGTAAATCTGAATACCCATTGCAGGATATTCAAAAGCTACTGAACAACAGTGGATACAACGTGCACATCTTGCTACTGCCTGAAATGCCGCAGCAATTAATATCTCAGATTGTATATCGAAGTGCTAAGCAATTTTTGGTCCAATCCAACGGAATTCCGCTACTCATATCTTCCTATGGAATATTATATTTATCTTCAAATGTGATCGACATTAATGCATTGGAGTTAAAAAATATAATTAACGAGGAACTTGTAAGAAATACGAATGCTAAGCCAACATTAAATAACAAAAAATTCGATCTCTCTCCGTTACTATCTATCCCGCTTGATACACAGACACGTTTTAAAGTTTATGTAGGATCAGTACGAGAGAGGACTGAAGCAGGTTTGTTGAGCGTTCTTGGAAAGACAATTTACCCACCAGAAGAAGATGTCCAAGAATCTCTAGCATGTATTTCATATTTTATATACAAAGATAAAAAAGGAAATGATTGGACGACGTTTCCCAAATTGGAAAAGGAACTAAAAGATGAAAAATTGCGAAATGAGCTTAAGAAGATAGGAGTAATTCGAGATGCATTCGCGAATCAGGTCGATGTAGGTGGGCAGAATTGCAAGTCATACACAGTTCATGAAATTGTTAATAATCAGAATAATTTGAAAGATACCTTGAGATTACTACACGATCCTCTTAAAAAAGTAATTTTATCTAAATTAGAGGATAACTCATCTGCTCTAGATTCAATAATCGAATTACTACGTGCTCAAAATGGGGAAATATCCTCGGGACTTGTTGAGGTAAGCTTCCCAAAAGGAAATGAAGAAACGTGCTTCAAATGTGGTGCAATTGCTAAGAAGGAATACAAGCCAGGAAAGCACTTTATGCGATCAGGAGGATTCACTAAACGTGCAACATTGAATGATCAATATAAGCGAGAATGTGACATCTGTCAGATGGAACATTTATTGATTGATAATTTAATACAAAAAAGTGGATTTAGATTAACAGATAATGTTATTTTCTTCTATTTCTATTTTGATTCGATATTTGTGAATGTGGACATGTTCCACGAACAAATGAGTAAGGTGCAAATAAGCGTCCAAGGAACAAAAACTAAGAAACTCGGCTTAACATTTCGGCTGGGCGACTTTGAGACACCGTTTCATATTGAGCCTATGGCAATCAAATTGCCACCGGGGATGCAAGAGCAATCAAGCAAAAGCACTCGTAGAGCACGAGCAATCCACACAGCCATAAAAGCTTGTTTGGACTGTGGCTGCAAATGCGTAATAACCAGTCCGTATACGCTCATGCGCATGTACAACGGGGTGTTTTACAACGAACGGCCAACAACGCTCGAAAAGACCATGGAGCTATACAATATTAAGAATTTTAGAACTGCAAGACTTATTGATCATAGGCTCGACTTCATAAATCAATTAGATGGCAAGAAAGGATTGCACCGAGTGCAGAGCTTCGAACCGATCACCGTGATTCCTTTTGTAAAAAGATCCGTTGAGAATTTCGAAGCTTGGATAAACAAAAACGGAGATTATTTAACCACATTATTTGGAGATGGGAGTATGGATATGAAAGAGCTTGCCGAAAAGGGGGTTAACCTTTTCGGAGCACATCGATTTAGTGGCTCGTATAAGCGTGTGAAAATCTTCCGAACTGCAATGGATTCATTGGTGGCGTTTAAGGCACAAAACTATCCTGAAGAAGAAGCAATACGTTTTGCCGCAGCGGAAGTCTGGAAAGACGTATTACGTGAGCAGTACAGCCCTAAGAAAGGAAAAGACATCCCTGCAGAGTGTCTTGATTTTGTTGAAAGCATCGCAAAGTACCTGAAAGAGCATGGACTTTGGAATGTAAAAAAAATATCACAATGGGGAAATCCATTGACGGATATTTATGAATTTGAATATATCCAGAATATAAAAATTAAGGGTGAGAAACAATGAACTGGTCTGAGCTTAAGAATAGCATACCAAACGATGGATTTGCTCAAAAATATGAAGTCTACAGAAGAGCAAGACCAACTGTAACCTTGGTGATACTGAGGACTGTCACAGACCCGATCCTTTTCAGAAGCTCGGACCCGGAGAGAGCCGAGACTCAAGAGTTCAACGGGATAATTCATGCCCAAGTAAATGGAGAGAAGTTCGTAAGCAAAGAACGGTTGGCCGGATTGAATCTTTGCCGAGAGCTTGATGAAAATGAAAATATTATCTCAAAGGAATATACATACAACGAACCGATAAAAAGCCTTCCAAAATCTCAAACGGCAGATATGCTGACTTATGGGCTTGCGGGCACTGTTTCTGGTGCTACATTCTCACAAAAGAGTCACGTGATCGAAGGTTACACCTACGGTTTAGAGCCCTACGATTTGATGAACCGAGAAGCACACAATGCCCTTTACGAAAGCGGCACGATGAGAGACGAATCCGGCAGACAATCCGAGAGCTTCTTCCATCCAGTAAAAGTACAGCCAGGTACTCATTTCGTCCATTTTGTCACACTCGAAGCAGGCACAAAAGAGATGTTATTATATGTAATTCATAACATTCTTGGTACAGGTAGATATGGGGCTAGGGAAACGCGAACCGGCAGGGACATGAAAAATGAGATAGTCGGCCTAATAACATCCTCGGCGGATAGCAGTCTGAGTTGCGGAGAGCTAATCCGAGATCACATTACTGAATCCAAGGACGAATTATCACAGGCAGATCTCAAGGCAGCTATCTCGATATACATAGGCAAACATAAAAGATCAGATTGGAAAATATATCACACGGAGAACTTTGAAATAAGTGGCGGAGAAAAGAATCCGGTCGTGAATCTCTAATTAGTTGTCTTTTTATGATACGGGTATGTGAGGAGTTCCGCCAGGCTCCATATATGGTCAGTCAACCCTTGAGCCCATGCAGGACATTTGTACTTCGTCACTCCAACTTC
>Ga0268281_1001607_pt1 | contig 12712 bp, 9 predicted proteins | sample saktaG_10_FD_190134 | JGI IMG/M metagenome (GOLD analysis project Ga0268281, IMG submission 190134) | Saline water microbial communities from Sakinaw Lake, British Columbia, Canada - sak_2011_5_24_50m | ecosystem: Environmental > Aquatic > Non-marine Saline and Alkaline > Saline ... | reverse complement strand
CGGTAACGATCGTTTTAAAGCGCAGAGCTCCATCACCAACATTGGCCGGATGAAGGTCTTTGGTCTCCCAGATAAAAGTGTGCTCGGTGCGGTTCGGCATCTGTCGCGAATAATCTTCCACAATTTCAAAATCTGACAGGCGCAGGTCCCGTCCGCTTAGAAATTCTTTGGCCCTGAAGCGGGCGGCATCTTTGTCCAGCGAAAATACTTCCGCCGACTCCGGGAGAAGATGCTCAAAACTGATCACGGATTTTTCACCGGGATGAATGTAAATCTTGTATTCTTCTTTATCCAGCGGACGATAAAAGCGGACCATCCACAGAACCGAATTATTCAGATGGCGAGCCAGAATGGAATTGAAATTTTTAACCGTGCTGTGCTCAAGAATATAGCGCCCGTTCAATTCGGAATAATTATTGATCAACACCATCGTATTTTTGAAATTGTCCGCATCAACACCCCTGTCCCGCAGAAAATCTGTCGCGGTTTGTCTGATTTCTGCACGAGGTACAGAATACTTATAATAATCGCCGATTTTTTCAAAGGGGATCCATTGCACGATGATAAATATCAGAATCAGAATCAGAATTGTTTTCAATCGTCGCGGGGACAGTTTTTGATAGGCTGTGACATAGGAAGGACAAACCTTTTCCGGTTCGGCTGGCGCTGATGTTGATTTGGGAAATGGGGCGGATAAAGACAACAGAGATTCGGGGTCGGCAAACTTTCCGTTTTTCAGATACAAGATAATGTTGTACAACAACGGGATCAGAATAATGCCCAAAGCAATTGAAGCGCTGATAACGTGATAGGGTTCTCCGGTCCTGAGCAGCAGCATGGACGAATAAATTGCATCGACCATATAGTGCCAGATTAGGACCGTCAGAATACCAAATTTCAGAAAAATAAAACCGATTATAATACCGAAGACAGATACTTCAAAACCGCGAATCCAGAAGGGTTGGTTGGGATAATTTGCATGGGCAAATCCCCAGATAATTGCCGGAATCAGAATTGCCAGAAGTTTGGATTTGAGCAGTTTTTCAATGAACGGGATTGCAAAAAGCCGAAATGAAAATTCTTCAAGCACGGCTGGCAGAAATCCGCCGATCAGAATCAGTATCCAGGGAAACGCCGTATTCAGTGTATCAGAATACGAGATATTGGCCGGGGCCCAGGCCCCAAATCGTTTTGCGGTCAGGTAAAAAAGTGTCTGAAACGCCATAAACACAACCGCCAGCGTAATCCCGACTGAAATGCTGAAAAAGGCATGTTTTGTCTGCAGGCCTTTTCGTGAAAACAGCCGTGCCAGCGGAATCCGTTTGGGATAACTCCGGGCATAGATAAGTTCGCCGGCTCCGGCGAGAATGGTAATAATTAATGCCAACAGCAGTGATTGTATAAAAATACCGACGAAAAAATCACTGTAAAATGCTCCCATACTTTGATTGATGTCGAGATGAAATTTATAGAGAGGTAGCAGGTTTAGTTCGGATAAGAACTTTAGAACAAATGTAATCAATCCGAAGCTGACCGATGTTTTAAGGTTTATCTGTTTGCGGCTCAGATATATAATAAAAAACGTGGCGATAATAATCATCAGGATGATAAAGAAAACATCGGCTGTGGTGGCCGTGGTGGCGTTCAGTGAACGCAGGCGCTGATAACCACGTTGCCAGTCTTCGGGAACATGTAGGTATTCCCGGTATTCGCCAATTTTATCGCCATGAACCGTAACATCAAAGCGGTAGGTGGCGTCGTATATTTCTACGGTTTTATTTTTATAGGTAAAGCGATAATCCACCCGATTGGGCTTTACTTCGGTTTTATCTTCGATGAATTCCCACTCATTGGGATTAATCTGAAGGATGCCAGTTAAAAATTGATGACATAATCGCCGGGCTTCATCTATCGACAAAAGTTCGGCAGAAACCTCTTCGGGTATTTTATGGAGGAATTGGGTAATTTCGCCTTTTGGAGTGACGCCGATAAAAATTTCTTCACGATTCAACGGTTCAAACCAACGATTGGTCCATTGCCAGATCCGAAAGTGATTGGTCAGTAAATCTTCGGCATCTTCCAGCCCGACCTCTTTTTCGATAAACGTTTTAGCCGTGTTGTCAAATTCAAATGCGGAAGCATGAATTTTTGTACCGGGATCGATATCCATTTTTGCCAGAAAGTTCAGCGAAATATTCTTGGCTTCTTTCCGATTAACCTGGAAGTCAATGGCATGCTCGGGGAAGGCCCGATGATAGTTGGACAATTCAAAATATCCAGCGCTAGCGATTGCCAGCAGGCAGATTAGAATCAGGAAGAAATCTCTGGTTTGTAATCTTGTATTCACGCTAACTAATATAATAAATTTTGAGAAAATAACATGTCAATAAAATGAAAGACTCCGCCGGAAAGCGGAGTCTGATCGATAATATTTTTGTTGCGAAAGAGAAGGAATTATTTTCTTCCTCTTGCCATTTTTGCACGAGAAACATCACCGTTTTTGTCGATGAAATACAGGAAACCGGTTTCTCTTTTTACGCCACATTTGTTGACGACTTCAGCGCCGCCGCCTTTTTCGCCGCCGCGGGCCATTTTTGAACGGGCGACATTACCATTTTTGTCAAGATAATAGAGGTATCCTTTTTCCTTCTTAACGCCACATGTTGCTACTTTTTCTGCCATAATAAATTCCTCCTTATTGGTTGATTGCTTTTTTTACAAGTTGACCCTATGTTACACGACTGAAAATTAAATGTCAAGATATTTCCGTCGGTGAGATGTTAAATTCTCCTGAAAAACCAATATTTGTATAAAAATACTTAGTCATTAATCATTTTTTCGATTTCCAACGCTTTTGATCGGCGACCGGCCCGGATATATCGATTGATGGCTTCTTCAAACAATTCATTGGCCTTGTCAGTGTTTCCTATGGTCTTTTGCTCAATGCCGGCCTCTTTCAAATAGAGCGCGGATTCTTCCCAGCGACCTCCCTTTTTCAGTGCGTCCGCTAATTGGATAAAATCCGGCTTGGCCTCAGCGGTTGCGTGTTGTTCGCCTTTCAGGGCCGCATTCAATGTTGGGATAAGTTTTTCGTAGATCGCGGATTTGGCGTGAATATCGTAAGCCCCCATGGATAAATATTTTTCCCGAATTTCTATGGTCAGTTCTCCGGTTAAGCCAATGACGGGAATATCGGATTTGGTTTGTTTCATCAATTTCAATGTTTTATATCCGTCAATTCCCGGCAGATTGTGGTCCAGAATTACAACATCAAAGTCATTTTCTTTAAATAGAGCGACAGCTTTTTCACCATCTTCTGCTTCAATGATCTCATATTCCCCAGAGCCCAGATATTCGATCAGAGCATCACGTAAAAGAGCTTTATCGTCGACCAGAAGAATTCTTTTTACAGCCATTTTTGGATCCTTTCTATATCAGTTTGAATTTTATCGTAAAAGTAGTTCCCTGTCCGGCAACACTTTTAACAGTTATTTCGCCTTCGTGATTTTCGACGGCTTTTTTACAGATCATCAGGCCCAGTCCGGTGCCCTGTTTGCCGGCCCAATGCGTATAGTCAGGGCGCCAGATTTTCTCTAATTTATCTTCAGGAATACCGACGCCGGTATCAGAGATTTCGACAACCGCAAATCCATTTTCCCGATAGATTTTTACTGTCAGGGTCCCCTTGCCGTCCATGGCCTTGAAGGCATTTTCAACAAGGTTGACAAACACTCTGATCAGATCTTCTTCGCTGGCGCTGATATTCAACGCTTCACCGGAGTATTCTTCAATCAGATTGACCTCAGGATTTGCTTCCAGTTGTGAGTCCGTAAACAGGTGGATCGCTTCTTTGACCAGAGCGTTCAGATCGACGGTTTTTTTATGACTTTTATCTATGTCGATTGCCTGACCCAGATGTTTGAGTTTTTCTCCCAGCTCTTTAAAAAATCCCATCAGTGTAATGATTCCGTTCCCTTTTTCGATGCCCTCTTCAGCAATTTTCAGTACTCTGTCCCGGCACTCTGTCATGGTTTCGGTGCTGTTTTTATTCTGGATAGTGTCAAAACAGTGTTCAACTTCATTCTTGAAGCTTTCGATTTTGCGTTGCAGGGTTTGGAGCCTCAACATTAATGAAGCATAATAGCTGCCGGACATATCGTGGCCGACACTTTTTACAATTAACCGGCTTTCTTCGATGGCCCGGCGGCGTTCTTTCGCCAGTTTTTCGTTCTCAATCCGTTCTTTTTGCCAGGCATACCCTTTTTCAATTCGTTCCAGAAACAGATCCGGGTATTCCACAACCGCGTGTTTTTGAATAAAATCCCTGGCCCCGAGGCGCAGAGAGTCTACCGCGTTTTCAATCGTAATTTCGCCGGTTAATACAATGACGTAGTTCCGCTGGACCAATTGCTGCTTTTCAAGTTCTGCCAGAAAATCAAGGCCTGACATATTCGGCATGCGAATATCCAGCAAGACGACTTTGAACTGTTTTTCCCGGAGAAAAGCCAGCCCGGCTTCAGGGTTGGTATTATAGATGATGGACCAGCCATTGTCTTCCAGGGTTTCCTGAATACTTTTACAAAATGGTTCGCTGTCATCGATCAGTAAAATATCTTTGTAAAACATAGATTATCTTTCTATTGGTATTTCCAGCGTTAAACGCAAATTTGAATCGTTTTCATGCAGGGTTATTGTGCCACCGTAATCGTTTCCAACCAGCTCCCGGACCACTTCAAGGGAAAACTGGTATGGGCTGTAGCTTTTTCCGTCACCGAAAAGTTCGTTCATGGATTTTTTATGAATTTCAACACCGGCTATATTATCGGAACCGGCGATATTGGTTACGAGCGTTTTGTGATCCTTTATCTGGGTTTCGATCCACAATATTGAGCCGTAATGTTCAAAGCGTGAGATAATCAGCGAGATCAGTGTAACCAGAACTTCGGTAATTTCATTGGGGTCCACAACCAGCTGGGGCATATTGGGTTCTTCACTCTTATTGCGCTGGACAACAATTTTATAGGAAAGAATATCATTAGTCAGGTAAAGCAGGGCTTCATCAAGCAGCTCCTGCCATGTTCGCTTGACATGAATGAACCCGGCTTTTGTGGAAAATTCCTGCAAGATACGGACTTCATTGGCTACATTTTTAAGATTATTCAGAATCTGCTCAAATCGTTCGATGCTGGATTCCAGGGATTCATTTTTACCGGCTTTGATTTTTCTCAGGTAATTGCCGAGACTCAACTGGGCCTCAGTCAAGGGGTTGACAACATCGTTGGGGATACGCATGGCCAGGGTTCCCAGGGCGGTCAGACGCTGGTTTTTCATCGTGGAAACTGCCGAGTACTTCATTGAATCCAGATACTGGACATTTTCAATGGCCACGGAAATCATATCGACCATAATCTGAAGATACTGTTCATCATCTTCGGTGAAAAATTTATCCCGCTCGGTTCCCGGTAATTTATTGTAGAGCTTGACGGCCCCCTGGGTTTCGTTCTTGATATTGATCGGCATACCCAGGAATGTCAGCCGATCGCCAAATTTCAGATGATCTTTAATGGCTTTCCGGTATTTCCCTTTGTATTCCGGTAGGGTCAAAACATTACGGGAACGGATCGTGCGGTTCTCTTTTACGATGGTTCCGGTCAGTCCTTCGCCAACTTTATGTTCAGCGACATTGATCAGATCTTTGGGAATGCCGTAGCCACCCTTGAGGACCAGGGTGTCTTTGTCGGTTTTTTTGCGCAAATAAATTTCGCAGGTTTCTGAGCCGATGGTTTTGGCTGTATTTTCGGCCACGAATTCCAGAAGGTCGCTCAGTTCAAAAAACGATAGCACCTGGGTACCGACTTTCATCAGCAGTTCGAGATATTCAGCCTTCCGTCGTTCCCGCCGCAAATATTCGGAATTGTCAATCGCCATTGCCACATAACGGGCAATCAGCGAAAAGACTTCGAGATCGGAATTTGTAAAATTCTTATTATCAGAGGCCGTTCGGATGAGGCCGATAAAACGTTCCTGGTAACTGAGCAGCGGAACCGCCATGAATGATTTGGCTTTCTGGTGGTCGGATTCAGTGAATTTACCAACCCAGCGCAGATTTTCGCCAAGTTTTTCCAAATCTATATCGGATTTTTTATTCAAATCACGAATCAGAAGTGGTTTCTGGGTATCAAATACCCAGCCGGTAAGTCCTTCGTTCCGTTTGTAAATGACTTCATCAGTTGCGGGAGTTGACAGTCCGCTGGTTTTGACCATTCGAACCACATCTTCCTCATCGTCATAAAGGAAAATAGAACAGCCCTTCCATTTAAAGATCTGTGGAATTAAATCAACGCTCTTTTCGATGATACCGTCCAGAGACCGTTCCCGAAATATTGAAAGGACTTTAAGGACCTGATCAATAGTCAGTGCGCTGATATCTTTTTTTCCGCTCATGATGATAAAATCCGGTAGATTTTCAATAATTCCGGATCCAGAGGTTTTTTCTTTTCCCAGGATTCCGGCAGAGAAGTATAGGTGACATGATTATTGGACCAGCCAACCATAATATCGGTTTTACCGTTTAACAAAGCGTGGATGGCATGGTAGCCTAAACGGCTGGCCAGTAGACGGTCGGTGGCCGTTGGGCTTCCACCTCGTTGGGTGTGGCCCAAAACACAGACGTGGCAGTCGACATTAAAATTATCTTTTAATTTGGCGGCGATTTCATTTGCCGAACCCAGCTTATGTCCTTCGGCGACAACTAAAAGGCTACTCGTTTTACCCGCCTTAGACCATGTTTTAATCATTTCACCAAGGTGCTCGAGAGATGTTTCGGATTCGGGAACAAGAATTTCTTCTGCGCCGCCGCAGATACCGACTTCGAGAGCGATGAAACCGGCGTGGCGTCCCATGACTTCGACCAGAAAAATCCGATCGTGGGATGCTGCGGTATCCCGGATTTTATCAATGGAATCCAGGGCTGTGTGGACGGCTGTATCGTAGCCAACAGTCAGGTCAGTACCGTAGATGTCATTGTCTATGGTGCCGGGAATGCCAACCACATTGATTTGGTATTCTTCGTAAAGGGCATGGGCGCCGTGGAAACTTCCGTCGCCGCCGATTACAACCAAATCATTGATATCCCATTCTTTAAGAACATCGGCGCCACGCTTCCGACCGGCTTTGTGCCGAAAGGCCTCACTGCGGGAGGTTTTTAAAAAAGTGCCGCCTTTTTGAATAATATTGCTGACAGAACGCCGGGACATGGGCATCACTTCTCCTTCGATCAATCCCTCATAACCGCCGTAAATGCCAAATACGTAAATGCCTTCGTTAATTGCCGTACGAACCACGGCCCGGATGGCGGCGTTCATACCAGGGGCGTCTCCCCCGCTTGTCAAAATAGCGAGACGTTTTATTTTTTGCATATATATCCTGTAGGTTAATCTAAAAAGCGCAGTAATATACATCGAAACAGCTCAATATTTCAATAATACTGATTAAGGGGAGAAATTATTATTCGTTGGAGATTGTTGATTAAATGATTCCTTATCAGTAAATTTGCCCGATACTTTTACAAAAACCGAGTAACCATAAAAGGAGTTTTAAAATGAGTACAATAATTGATGTAAATGCCCGGGAGATCTTAGATTCACGAGGCAATCCTACTATTGAAGTAGAACTGTTGACCGAGAGCGGTTTTTACGGCAGCGCAGCTGTGCCGTCCGGGGCATCCACTGGTGAGCATGAAGCCGTGGAGCTGCGGGACGGTGACAAGAATCGCTATATGGGCAAAGGCGTTTTATTGGCCGTTCAGAATGTCAATGAAATCATCGCTCCGGAAATCATTGGCGAAGATGTACTGGACCAGGCATATATTGATAATCTGTTAATTGATATCGATGGAACACCCAATAAGGGCAAACTGGGCGCCAATGCAACTCTCGGCGTTTCGTTGGCCGTTGCCAGGGCCGCTGCTGACGTTGTCGGTCTTCCACTTTATAAATATATAGGCGGCACGAATGCCCGGGTTCTGCCGGTTCCGATGATGAATATTCTGAATGGTGGCAGTCATGCGGATAATAATGTTGACTTGCAGGAATTTATGATTTTCCCCGCCGGGGCTACATCTTTCGCTGAAGCCCTGAGAATGGGTGTTGAGACCTTTCATCACCTGAAATCCGTATTGAAAAAGAAAGGCCTGAATACGGCCGTAGGCGATGAAGGCGGATTTGCACCAAACCTGCGCTCCAACGTAGAAGCCATTGAAATTATTCTCGAGGCCGCAGAAAAAACAGGTTATAAAATCGGCAAAGAACTCTTTATCGCTCTGGATCCGGCTTCTTCGGAGTTTTACAATAAAGAAACGAAACTCTATGAATTAAAATCTGAAAACCGCTCCTTATCGTCGGAAGAGATGGTGGCCTATTACAAAGATATGGTTACGAAATACCCGGTTGTTTCTATTGAAGACGGATTGGCCGAGGACGACTGGGACGGATGGAAATATATGGTAAAAGAACTGGGCGATAAAATCCAGATTGTTGGTGACGATCTGACGGTGACCAATGTGGAACGGCTGGGACGCGCCATTGAAGAGAAAGCGATTAATTCTATTTTGATCAAATTGAACCAGATCGGCACCCTGACGGAAACGCTGAATGCCATTAATATGGCTCATCGCAGCGGCTTTACCACTGTTATCTCGCACCGCTCCGGTGAAACTGAAGATACAACTATCGCCGACCTCGCCGTAGCTGTGAGCGCCGGCCAGATCAAGACCGGCTCCGCCTGCCGGACCGACCGAATCTGCAAATATAACCAGCTCTTGAGAATTGAAGAGGAACTGGAAGATGAAGCCATCTTCTGGGGATTAAACATTCTGAAATAATGGCAAAAAAAACATCCAGAGTCCGGTACAAACACAATCCTGAGGCTGAAAATATCAGGCGTTTGTACTGGATTCTGGCTGTATTGTCTTTTGTGACCCTTTTTATCATTTTTTTTGTTATCGGCGATTATGGTCTTTATCAGATTTATGTACTCAAAAAACAAAAAAACCGGATAACAGGCCATATTACTGAATTAAAGCTGGAACAAGGCTCAATGCAAGCCGAACGGAACCGCCTGGAAACAGACATGGAATATATTGAAAAACTGGCCCGTGAGCGGTACAGGATGGCCAAAAAGGGAGAGAAGGTTTTTCGGGTAATCGAAAGACCTACCCAAAAATAATATTGCTTTATCGAATATTATTTTTAATTTCTCCCTATAACGGTTATGCGTGGATTAAGATCATAGAGGACTGTTTATGGATATCGCCACTCTCTTCGGACTAGCTACTGGAATTGCTTTAGTTGTTTATTCGATTACAGCCAAGGGTGGATCGGCGGAATATTTCTGGAATTTACCAGCCCTGTTGCTGGTTCTGGGGGGAACACTCGCAGCAACCTTTGTAAATTATCCTCTGAAAAATATATTAAGTGTTTTCAAAGTATTAAAGAATGCCTTCCGAAACACCAAGGGTGGATATCAGAAAATTATCGATCAGTTTACGGACCTTTCGTCAAAAGCGCGGAAACAAAATCTCATGTCTCTTGAGGGAGAACTGGACAAAATAGAAGATCGCTTTATGCGTGCCGGCATCGAACTGGCCATCAGCGAAAAAGATCAGGATCGCCTGCGCAATTATCTGAACTTAGAGCTGTCTAATATGGGAAAACGACATACGATTGGCCAGGAACTGTTTTTCTATATGGGCACCTATGCTCCGGCCTTTGGGATGGTTGGTACTATTGTAGGTTTGATTGTGATGATGAAAAATTTTACCGGTGGCGGTTTAGGAGCGGACATGGGAGCCGCGGCCAGCTCTTTTGAATTTGATATTGCCACCAAGATGAAAGAACTTCTTAGTGGTATGGGCCTGGCCCTACTGACGACATTTTATGGCTTGATTCTGGCAAATTTACTGTTTATTCCTCTGGGTGGTAAATTAAAACGGCGCTCTGATGAAGAAATAATGATGAAAGAATTCATGATTGAGGGAATCATTTGCTTGCACAATCGCGATCACCCCATGATCGTACGGGAAAAACTAAACACTTTTGTTCCCAGCAATGAACGCAAGGCCGAAAATGCCAAAAAAGGCAAACAGAAGAAAAAGTAGTCTGGATTAATGGTATGTCGGGTGATATTTAAAATTAAAACCAACTGACAGACCACGACGATAAAAAACATATTTATTTTGATGCTGTTCCTAGCAGTGCGGTTTTTTTATTGGATTGAGTTTTGGATATGAGTGTAACAGATGGAATGATGACCTTGCTCTGACGATGTATCGAAAAGTGATTATAGTACTGATTCTATTGCAGACATTTTGTTTTGCGGCTTTTGAAGTACAATCAATCAACACTGCCTCAATTGCCCTGGGGTCGATTACTTCATTATATCCCGGTTCGTTGAACCCGGCATTCCTGGCTCGGCCAAAATCCCTGGTGATGCGGGTCGATTATGCCCGTTTATTCGGCCTGACCGGTCTGGATTACTATCAAGCACAGTTGGGTTGGAGTTCTATAAAACAAAAATGTCTTGGCCTCCATTTAAAAAATTTCGGGAATACGGTTTACCAAGAGAAAACTATCGGGATTAGCTATGGCCAAAACCTGAAGGATATATTATCTCTTGGTTTATCTGTACACGTGTATAATATTGCTATTGCAGGGTATCAGAGTTCGACGGCAATTGGCCTGAATTTTGGCTCTGTTTGGAATTTAAATGAGCAAATGCAAATCGGACTTTTGTTTCAAAATATCAACAGCCCGTCTATATACAAATGTTCCGATCCATTGCCGGAATGTTTTTCACTGGGCGCCCGCTATGCTCCGTTTTCAAAAATGGAGTTGTGTGGCGAACTGTTTAAAGATACCGAATTCCCATTTTCGCTACGAGTAGGCGCAATTATTAAACCCTTTGATTTTATGGATCTGAAGTTCGGTTCCCAGCTCAATCCGGACCGCTATTCCGGAGGAATTTCAATATACTGGAAAAGTCTCTCGGCTGATTTCGCGTTTCAGCATCATCAAACATTGCCCTATACGCTCTATTATGGTCTTGGGTTCGGTTTTTAATGAAAGCACGCTTTCTGGGGATTTTGCTGCTTTGTAGCCTGATGGTTTTAAATGGGGATGTTTTATCTGTTGATGCATTGAATATTTCATTATTCCCGGAAGATATTTCCGAAGAAGACCTAGAAATATATCTCGAAACGTATCTAAATAATCCATTGATCTGGAATCGTTGTAATCCGGCAGACATCGAAGCATTACCATTAAGTGATGATCTCAAAGAGCAATTAACTCGCTTGAAACACCAATATCCGAAAGTAGAGAGCTGGAAAGAATTCCAATCAATAGCAAAATTGGAAAAGCAAGAATTGACTGTTGTACAACTCTTTTTTATCTTGGAACAAAAGCGGCCAGAGCGAGACATTCAAGTCATGAATTACACGTCGGTGAACAAGAATAATTCGGTGGATTTACATAAAAGTTTATTCCGTGGAAAAGTTGAGATGGGCAGACGATTATCGATTGGGTTCATTACCGAGAGAGATCAGGGCGAAAGAACACTTTGGGATTATCGAAACCTCAGTGTGACAGCGAGGCCTTTTTCCGGTCAATGGGTCCTAGGTTTGTCATCATTCAAGTTGGATTGGGGGCACGGATTGCTGTTTGCACGGAGCAACATGGCTTTTAAGGGCACGTCGGTTGCCGGAAATATTCTAGCTGGGACACCGCGGTTTGGTGCGTATACCGGTTCTGAAGAAAACCGTTATCTCCGGGGTGCCTATGTCAGTCAGCAATGGAAACATCTGGCGCTGTACTCCGGTGTTTCAAGCCATCGGCTTGATGCGACGATTCAAGATTCAACCGTACAATCGTTTCGTGAAACCGGTATTCATGGCACTGATTCAGAAATAGCTGCAAAGGATACACTGGTAGAAAATACTGTGTGTGGCGGGCTGGTGTATGCAGACAGCCGATTTCTAGGTGGAATTCTGGTTTTTCAATCGCGCTACTCCTTCCCTGTCCGTGATTATTTCAACCAGCATAGCCAGGGCGGTTTCTCGATCTATCAGAAGATTGATTTAGGTGACTGGCGGTTTTCGGGCGAAGTCGCTGCTCTGAATTCTGAGGAATATGCGCTTGTCCAGGGTTTTGTTTTTCAATCGAGCCAGTATACTCTGGGGGTTCAATACCGTTATTTTTCTGATTATTTTTCAACCCGCTTATCTTCAGCCATGAAAAAGTTTTCCGGTTCCGGCGGTAATGAGCGGGGACTCTACTTGGGATTACAGTGTAAAATTAATCAACGAAACCGGGCGGGAGGATACCTTGATTTTTTCTCTGAAAATCGATCCTTTGAAAAGGGTGTTGAGCCACATCGAGGTTCGGACGCTGTCATGTATCTGGATCACCGTTGGCCCGCCAGACATTTTATCAATATCCGTCTGAAGCGGGGCCTGTCCGTTGGCAGTAGTATAAAACACCAAACGACTGTTTCGGCACGGTATTATTTTCAAAAAAATGTATCAATGTCATTCAGGAGCATTGTTAATGAAATCAATCACAATAGAGGCGTCGGAACCAGTCTATCGTTTTCTGTAAGTGAAATAAAAACGATGGGTATGACTGTGGGTACAACGCAGTTTTATTCACCGGTCTGG
>Ga0268281_1001606_pt1 | contig 12714 bp, 20 predicted proteins | sample saktaG_10_FD_190134 | JGI IMG/M metagenome (GOLD analysis project Ga0268281, IMG submission 190134) | Saline water microbial communities from Sakinaw Lake, British Columbia, Canada - sak_2011_5_24_50m | ecosystem: Environmental > Aquatic > Non-marine Saline and Alkaline > Saline ... | reverse complement strand
TCTTTTTCAGGATAGTCACCTCTAATACCCAATATCACTAACCAAAGCAAATGAGCCATATTAACTGATAAACCTATATCAGAAGCCCAAGCGTGAAAACAAGTATTACAAGGACAACCATTATGTTGTATATCGCAACCTGCTAAAATTGAAATTTCACCAATTAGTTGTTTTATATCTTTATGTATTTTTTTAGGCATATACTTGGTTTTAGTTATTTAATCCTCGTATTTCTTTTTTACTTCATCTATCCAACTTTCAACCAATTTAACATCTTCTAAACTAACTTTAATTCCCCAATTTTTTGCTATTTTTTTAGGCACACTCCATTGTTTGCCAACCTTAACCATTTTTTTTAATGCTTCGTATGTTTCTTTGTTCATATTGTTAAAACTCATTATTATTAAACTCTACTTTTTGCTCTTTGATAGTAACAATGGTTCTTATTGTATCTTTATTTATTCGCTTGCTTTCTATTTTCTTTATTATCAAATTGCCATACTTTTCCTGAAACTGCTTTAAGTTATCTTCCTCGCTATATTTAATTATTATTCTTTCCATTTCATTATTCATATTCTTTGAAACTATGTTTCATTTATTAGTGAACCTGCGTGCAATTTTTTCTCAACTCTTTTTCAACCTTTTGGTTCATAAAATAGAGGCAATTTGGCTTTATAATTAAAGGTTTCTCATTATTAAATGGTGCTAGTTTTACTTTTCTTTTTGGGCTTTTTTTAATATAATACTGAAAGAAAACTAGCAAAAGAAATCATTACTGCTCTTTGAAATAGGATCTCACTATTTCGCACTTCCCAAGTGATTATACGGGTAGAAAAGGAAGTTATAATATCAGTAGGAAGTAGAACCTCTTTTTATTACTTTATAGGTACTTCCAAGATATTTTATATTAACCACTTCGCAATCGTTTAATCATTTGATAGTTAAAGAGCATTTTTCATTATTTTATTAACTCTGCTTCTAAAACTTCTATAAATTCCGCTAAATCAACCTTTTCTGGTTCAAAATAGGCGCTATAAGACATTTTATCGCCATAATCATTAAAAGATTTAGTAAGTAGATCCAGTAATTGTTTTATCTCTTTTTTAGTCATAATTCACTTTTCTTAATTTTTCGCCCACTTTAATTATTTCAATAGAACATAAACTATTTCTACAAGGTATATCTTCCCCTTTTTCCCATATTGTATTTATTCCCTTTACTTCTTCATCTTCTACTATTATTGGATACCACTCATCATTAGTATTAAAATCTTTAATTGCTTTACCAATAAATGTTCCTTTTCGTGAGTGTTTTATTTTTAATATAGTATCTTTTTTTATATTCATATTATTGATTATTAACTAATTTGGTAGAGGTAGCAAGCATTTCAACGCCCCCGCCCCCTGCTTCCCAGACACGCCAGACGCTTCCCAGACGCTACCGATATCCAATTAAGTCCCAATATACACTATCTCTGCTACAATACTGATAAATCTAACTATCTCTACTATTAAACAGACACTTAACACTATACTTATCAACACTAGACCTTTTATTATTGTTTTTGTTTTTATCATATTATCTACTATCCATTATACTCTTTTATAAGCACCTTGTCAATAGCACGGAATATAGCATTTTGGCGGATTCAATTATAGCAACAAAAAGGTATGGTTCCTTCTTAATGGAGCAAACAATGACTTTAGCAAATAGACATCAAAATCTCTTAATTTTCCTCAATATACTTTATCATTTTCTTTAAGATTTCTATATCCTCTTTGACTAAACCTAAAGCCGTATTACAACTATGACATAATAAACCCCGAACCTTGCCCGTTTTATGATTATGATCCACTACTAATTTTTTACTTTCTGTTTCTTTTTTTCCACAAATTGCACAAGATCCATTTTGGATTAAAGATAATCTTTCATATCTTTGTTTCTTCAACCTCCTAACACTACATCTCCCCTGACATTTTGTAGAGCAATACCTTTGATTTCCGTGTCTGGATCTGAAAATCTTTCCGCAACCTTCACATTTTTTTTCCATAAACCTATATTATTAAATTGCCTTATTTTAATCGCTAATATCAAAACTCTTAACAAGCCAACCAAACTCGTCTGATAACCAATCAGTTATAACATAATCATTTCTGTCCTTTTTGTATATTTTAGCAATTTCGGTTGGTATTTTAACTTCGGTTGGTAAATTAACATTTTCCCGTCTGTTTCCCAATTTATATTTATTGCTTTTAACATTTTATTGTATATTATTATTTAGTTTTGACCTTTACCCAATAAAATCTTTAACCTTTTTTTCGTTCTCTAAAATATCCTCATAACAAATCTGACAAATGTTAAATGCTATACTGCTACCATCAATAAAGATTAAATCTTCATCTGATCCACAAACATCACAAGTGGGTTTTAATTCTTTTTCTATTTCTTTTTTAGACATATTTTTATATTATTATTTAGCTTTGACCTTTTTAATTCCCAATAAAGCATTTTCCACTCTTTCTTTGGCTTCATTATAAAAGATATTATAATTTAGCATTGTAAAGCCAATTATCTGTTCTTTGTTATAATTCCAGCCAAGACATCGCATAACAAAAGCAATAATTTTACTTTGTAATTTATCATTTTTCATTTCATTATATTATTTATTGCACCGACCTTTCAAAATAAATTATATAACCTTTGCCTATTTTCTTTGCTATCAATCTGCCATTGTTTATCTGTTTCAAAATCGCCTGTCTGCTTATTCTTAAAATCTTTGCTACTTCTGACACGCTTTTTAGATCCTTAAAATAGTTTTTCATTGTTTTTTTTAATCAAAATCTTTTTCCAAGCAACTTTCAGCAACCTGATATAAAGCATAATAAATCGCTTCCTGCCTTGTTATGTCATAATTATCAGCAAGCACTCCTGCCAAATCCCAAAATCCTCCAGCGTATTTCTCATCTATCCCTCTATTCAATTTTCCCTCTTTTAATTGCTTTACTATATTTTTAATTTCCATTTTATTTTGTCTTTGTATTATTAAACCGACCTTTGAACCAGCGTTCAATTTTAGCCACTCATTATAGCCCACTTATGCCATTGCGGTAAATGGGCTATATCAATGGCTAATCTGTTAATTCTTTGGCTTTTTTTGATAATTCTGCAATTTTGCAAGAATTATTGCTTCCGCCTGTATAATCTTTTTCATTTTCAGCAGTCCTAATCAATAAATCATCATACCAAGCATCATTAAAATATCTTATATCCGAGCAAGAGAAATAAACAATCTTTTTAGTTTTCTTATTTCTGATAAATCCTGAAAACTCAAAATGCATTCTGTTCCAATTTACTAGTTCAAGAGTAGAATCCAAGTTTTCTTTGATATATTTTTTTATCTCTTTGTTAAAAAGAGAAAACTCCTCCGTCAGTCCAGATGAGCTTTCAAAAGTAAATCCAAGCCATTTTTCAATTCCTGTTCTTTTTTCACTTTCTTTTAATTCTAATTCTGCTAATTCTAATTTTTTTCCTGCTAACTGATAATTTAATTTTGCTTCTCTTAAATTGTCCTCCCATATTTTGTTAGTCATAATCTTTTATTAAGTTATTTTTTGCCGACCTTTATGTCTTTTTCTTTAATTTTTGCTTTATTCTTTGACAAGGTATATTATATCAACTTTCATTTTTAATCGTCTTACAACTCAACCTATGAGCCGTTTTTTTCTCAAAATCTGATAAAATATGCTTTTAGCCACTCATTATAGCCAACTTACGCTTCTTAATAAATTGGCTATATCAATGGCTAATTTATCATTTTCTTTATAATCTTTTCTATTTCAAAAGATAAATCCGTCCTTGCCGTAAAGAATGCTTGCGTCATAATTGCGTCCTTCGGATCTTGCCCTTCCCATAATCCGCTATCAGTTTCAACTTCGTTACTCTCATCTAGAAGTTTCGCACAGCTAGAAAACTCCGTGTTACATTCCTCGCACCAATCACTTCTTAAAAATCCATACCAAGCACTATCTAGCCACTCGTGCAACTTATCATTCAAGTCCCAATTCTGATAAATCGCCTCATTAAAGATGTAATCTGCACCTTTCTTTTTATTCTCTTTCATAATCTCGTTCAGTTCGTCTTTGTAGTTTTCCACAAAATCATCAGCCATTTCATTTATAGATTGATAATAAGTTTTAGACATAACTTTATTATAAATTATTTTATGGACCCGACCTTTATAATTGCGATAAATCAAAAGTCCCCGCCCACTCGTTTAATTCGTCTATTGTATTCCTAACAAGTATTTCTCGCTTTGTTAAGCAGTCATCTGACTTTAATAAATCATTATAATTGTATTTATCTTTTAATTCTGATAATTCTTTCCGCCCAAAATCCTCCCATATTCCGCCATTCTCCTTTGCTTTTTCTATCATTTTTTGCTTAAAATTGTTTATAGTCATATTTTCGTCTATATTATTTTATTGATCCGACCTTTATTGATATAAAGAAAAAGCAATGTTTAATAACATTAAACAAGCAACAAGCCCAATGGCTAGAATAATTTGTATAACAGCACCAATTATTGCCTCTTTTATATCTTTTTTTCTCTTTTTATCCTGTCTTATTCTATACGCCGATAAAGAATTATAAATCATTTTATTTTATTATTTTATTTTGCCGACCTTTTTATTTTTAGCCACTCATTATTGCCGACTAAACTTTTTAATCAGCAATATCAATGGCTAGATAGTTTTAATCTCTTTCAACAATAATAGTTCTTCCGCTTCCAGTTTTGAAAAATGCTTTTTTCCAAGGATCCCATCTGCCTTTCTTACTAATAACAAGCGTTGAAATCTCTTTTTTATATTCTTTAATTGGCATTGCACCAAGCGGTAACTCTCCAAATAGATTCCCAGATTCTTTATTCTGATAAATGATTGTTCCATCAGTATATTTAGCAGTATATGTTTTAGACATTTTATTCTATTTATTTTATTTTTAATCTGCGACCTTTTTATTTTTAGCAACTAATCTTTATTCTCAACTAACTAGTTAAGAATAAAGTCAATAGCTAACTTTCTTTTTATATTTCAAATCCGCACGCTATCTGGAATTTACTTGTATCAAAGTTTATATTATCATTTCTTAGAGCAACACATAATTCAATAATCAACTTTGATAACTTTATATTCGCTTCATAATCAGAATAATAAGTTATGTTCTGTTCGTAATGTTTCTTAATAGTTTCAGCAATTATTTTGTAATCTTTTTTAGTCATACTCTTTTTTTATTTAGTTTTTAATTGCGACTTTTCTATCTCTATTTTCTCATTTTTTAAGCACCCTGTCAAACAAAAGTTATCCACAGTTTGACAAATCTACCTTTTAATTTTGTAATAAGATATTTCAAGACCAGAAAACAACAAGAGAAAAAGCGCCAGACATAAAAACAAAACAAAACAAGAGCAAGACCAAAACCAAAACAAGAAAACAGCGGGACCAAAAACTATTTCAAAAATTGCGACAGAATAAAAACAAGAAAACAAAAAGCACTAACAGAAAAAGATAAAAGATATTAAAGAAGCAACAGACAAAACAAGAAAACCTGAAAAAAAAAGAGAGAAGCCCAGATATTAACTCTTGCTCCTCCCCCGCCTACAACCAAAATCCCAAAATCGCTTCTATAGTGTCTTGACTTCTTTCTATAATGCTTTATAATGAACTGGAAGCACTCTATAAGACATTTAATAGTAAATGTTGAGTAATATAACAAGATGATAAAAACTTTTTTAAAATTTTTTTTTGGGTCTCTTATGTTCTTCTTATTCTATACTATAGCTGTTTATAATCATGAGGTTAAGTTTGCGATTTTGTTTGGCTTTATCTTTTTTGTTCTTTTAATACTTCATTTATTGCTTTTTGCGACTAAACATATTACAGGATAATTTATTTTTAAGCAGGGATATAATATCGGTTGACTCAATGTAAAGGGGTTTTGGGCAATCAGGCCAATTACCCACCTAAAGCAGAGACAGAGCCAAAAAGTATATTATTTGTCCGCTGTAAACTCAGCAATATTTATGTCTCTGCTTAAGAATAAGACAATATCAGTGAATTCTACAGGGAGTGGTGCAACGGTAACATGATGGTTTTGGATACCTTCGATGTAGGTTCAACTCCTGCCTCCCTGACTTCTTAAGATGGGGTAGTGAAGTAGTATCATTTTGGTCTCATAAGCCAAAGTCGTCTGTGCAATTCAGACCTCCATCACTATAAATGCGAGATCGTCTAACGGTAAGACACTAGGCTTTGATCCTAGAGATTGAGGTTCGAATCCTTATCTCGCAACTTGCCTCTTTAGTTTAATGGTAAAACAGTAGTCTCTTAAACTATCAACATTGGTTCAATTCCAATAGGAGGCACTAGTGTATGCCCCTTTAGTTCAATGGTAGAACAATAGTTTTTTAAACTACCGACATTGGTTCGATTCCAATAAGAGGCAAATTCCTAATTATAAATGCGAGATGGTTTAATGGTAAAACTGTGGATTGTTAATCCATTAATCTAGGTTCGAGTCCTAGTCTCGCAGCTAATTCTGGACAATTAGCTCAACTGGTAGAGTATCTGTTTTACATACAGAGGGTTGTAGGTTCAAGTCCTACATTGTCCACTAGACTTAAGGACAATTAGCTTAATGGTAGAGCATATTGCTGATAACAATAAGATTGTAGGTTCGAATCCTATATTGTCCACTAAGTTGGGGCAGTAGTGTAGTAGTAGCACTAGAATCTGTGGCATTCTCAGGGGAAGTGCAAATCTTCCATGTCCCTTGTAAATTAAATATAGCTACGGTAGCCAAGTTGGTCACGGCACTGGTTTGAAAAACCAGAGATTCTGGTTCGATTCCAGATCGTGGCACATAAGATTGGGGTAGTGGCTCAATAGCAGAGCATTCGTTTGTCAGGCGAAAGGTTGTGAGTGCAAATCTCATCTGCCCCGCTTGCCTTTTTAGCTCAATGGTAGAGCAGTAGTTTTGTAAACTTCAGACGTCAGTTCGATTCTGACATGAGGCTTACTACTGATTAAGATACTAATCAATTTGACTTTTTTATTTTTCTTAGTATATTAGATAATATGAAATGTCCATACTGTAAAAGAGAAGGTGGAAGAATACATAAAGATGGAAAAATCTATTGTTCTCTTTGTGATGGTCTTCTTGAAGATTCTTATGTTAAAGAAAAGCCCACTTTGAAATGTCCTAAATGTGGAAATTATTCTAGAAATGATTATTGTAGTACTTGTGGGTATAAATTTCTATCAGGAGTAGATTATTGATTTAGTACTTGACCTATAGAAATAATATATTATAGTTAATGTTGAACCTGGGTGCAATCTTTAAATTGTGTCTTTCTTTGATTTCATAAAAAAACAAAAAAAGGAAAAAGTGGAACCAAGTAAAAGGATTTTGAAAATTGGAGATCTTGTTCAAGAGTTGGGAATTGCCAGAGAAGGGGTAATAACGTCATATGATGCAGAAGAAAATCCTGATGATTTAGGACCCGAAACTTATATTGAAATGCAGGGGAATGATGGCGAGGTTCAATCCATTGTAAGACTTCTTTCACTCCCTATTCAAGCTACTCCATTTCATGTTGTTCCTGCCAAAAATGATAAAGGTGAAAGAGATTTTATAGAAACTGTTTTCACTGCACCCTTTAATTTAGGTGGTATGACTACACCACTTCCTTTTATTATTGCTGATATGACCAGAGCTGTTTTTGAGGGTTTCCGTTTATATGAAAAAGTAGCTAGGATTATTACCGATGGCCCATATAAAGGAAAAGTTGGTTGGAAGAAATTGGCACCTAGAGATGCTCAAACTATTTCTCTTCAATCAGATAAACATGGTGGATTTGATGGAGCTAGGCAGGAAGCTACCTTTGGTGGAAAATCAATATCAGTTAATATTCCTCCTGAAAAGTGTATGCTCTTTACCTTTCAAAAAGAAAAGCATTGGTTATATGGGGAATCTATACTTAAGACTGCTTATTATCATTATGACAAAAAACATAAACTTTATTATATTGCCCACAAGAAAGCAGAACTCGAATCAACTGGTTTAAAAATTTTAAAAATTAATCAAACTCTTACTCCAAGCGAAAGAGAAGCAGCCGAGGATGTAGTTGATACTATTGGAATAAATTCTAGAATAACACTTCCTCCTGGGATTGAATTGGAAATACAAAGAGGCGGAGGATCATATGACCCATTGCCACTTATTGAACATCACAATTTAATGATGGCTCGTTCAGCACTAATTCAGGCAGTAGACCAAATGAAATATGCCTATCCTTATGGTAAGGGGACTACTTCTTCCCAATTTTTAGTTTTATCATTGGAGTCAATTATGTTGCAGATGGAATCTACATTAAATACATATGCTGTTGGTCCTCTTATAGACTTCAACTTTAATTCTTTATCTTATCCTCAAATAAAATTCGAAAAACTTTCTGATGTATCTCGACAATTCTTAATGGAAGTTTTTGATAAAATTATGAAACAAAAAGTTGGACTTCCACAAGAATTTATTGATGAGGTAATTTATGAAACTGCAAAAAATCTAAATTTAAATTGGGCTACCAAAAAAAAGAAAGAAGAAAAAGGAAAGAATAAAGAAGCACTTATATCTTTTGAAAAAGGAAAGATAAAAATGGCAGATAAGTTAGGCATTGATGCTCCTTCAACTCCTAAAGAACTTAAAGAAAAATTATTAAAGGTCGAACACAAAGTAGAATTAGAAAAAAAATGTTTTAAGTTAGGTGAGGAATTTGCTTATGTCGGAATCAAAAAGTAAAAAAGTATGTCCAAAATGTGGATATAAAAACAAAGCAAAAAATTCACATTGTGAAAAATGTGGGTGGCCACTTAATATTAAAACTCACGCCGATGATTAAAAAATATTTAACTTCAACTGATATTGTAGAGTTAGGTGAATCTGGAAAAACTATTTTAATACCTGGTCGAATTTTGGATTTAAAAAGTGAAATTGTTTTAGGCAAAAGAGCAATTTTAAGTTCAATACTAACGAAAAAGTATTTAGATAGTCCAGTATATCTTATAAAGGGAGGTAAAGCAGTTGGGATTGTGATAATTGAAGAACCAAAAGAAATATTAGAACAAGAAACAAAAGATTTGTCTAAAGAATACAATTTTAAATTGTTATCAGGTTGGGAAAGTAATTCTTTATATATGTATCCAATAGAAGTTATATCAAGATTTTACCCGCCTAAATTAGTTGAAGGCACAGAGAAAACATGGTCAGATGTAGTTACTTTTAAGAGTATGGACTTAAGGAGTCCAAAAAATTTGAACAATTCAGAATTATTAGATACGCATGGAAAACTACATAAAATGTGGCAGATATTACCAGATCCTGCCGAAGATATGTTAAATTATCATATTTTAGTTGTAGATGAATTAGGGAAACGAAAAATGGAATTTAAAGAATATAATGATAATTTAGATGAAATGTCAGAAAATATTTCTAAAGATTTCGAAAAAGAATTAGCAAACATAAAGAATACGAAGATGTCAGTTAGGGCTTTTGCGAAAAATGTTGATGGTAAGTTGGTTGCTATTGCTTCAACAGAGGAAAAAGACAGAATGGGTACTATTATTAGGGCGAGTGGATGGAAATTAAAAAACTTTAAAAAGAATCCAGTTTTACCGTTTGCTCATAGGTACAATGAATTGCCTGTTGGTATTGTTAAAAATATTAGGGTTGAAGATAAAAAACTTATTTTTGAACCTGTGTTTCACGAAATTACCCAGTTATCAAGAGAGGTAAAACAGATGTATACATCAGATCCACCAATAATGCGAGCATTTTCAGTTGGATTTATGTTATTAGAATTAGATGATAAAGATCCACATATTATTGTGAAACAAGAGTTATTGGAAATTTCAGCAGTTCCTGTTCCAGCTAATGCAAGTGCCTTATCTCAAATATCAAAGTCAATTACAAAAAATCAAGAGAGAGAAATTAATGAATGGATTGAGAAAAATACTATAGTTAAAAAAAAGAAAAATTATACTTGTGAATGTTTAGATTGTGGTAATACTATAGGAAGTGATAAACATTGTAAGGATATTAAATGTCCTAAATGTGGAGGAGAAATGAGGAAAAAAGAAAGACCAGGACAAGGAAAAGAGTATACGATAGAAAAAGAATTAGTTGTCAGACCGTATGAAAATGAACATTCTTGTAGGTTAAATTCACCAGATAAATATGATAAGTTTGCACGCAAAAATTGTGCTGTTAAGAGTGATGGAAAATGTATAGATTTTATTTTTGGTATTTTATCGACAAAGAAATCAGAACTTCAGGCAATGAGATATAAAAAATCTATATGGAAGGCAAGTTCAGCAAGAGCACATTGTAAATCCAAAGGAGGTAGTTTCGAGGTCGCATCCCCCAGTAAAAAATAAAAACTTGACCCAATTTTATATTATATGTTAAAATACACTTTAATAGAGTTTAGTTTTCCGTTATCTTTGAGTGAAAAGAAAAAAGTAGAAGATCACTTTATATTAGAGGGCTTTGCCGCTGCGAATGATTTTGATTTTCAGAATGATATAATCTCTGATTCTGCTCTACGAAGAGCAGTAAAAAATTTTCTTGAAAAAGGCAAAGTTTGCTTAAATCACAATAAAGGAGAGATTGGTAAATTACTTGATTGTCATTTTGAGAAAGGAAAAATATGGGTTAAGATGGAAATAACGGAACCCGAAATTATAAAAAAAATTAAGTCAGGAGAACTCAATTGCCTTTCGGTAAAAGGAAAGGTACATTATCGAACATTCGAACGAGTTTTTTTTCCTGAGTCCAGTTTTATTTCAAAGGTCGTTGATGATTTGGATCTTGAAGAAGTATCTTTAGTTCCTCAAGGTGCAAATCCAGAAGCAAAGGCTATCCGATGGTATATTAAAAAAGCTGTCGAGTTAGCCGAAAAAAATATGTCAAAAAAAATAATAAAAGAAAAAAAATCTAAAAAAGAAGAGATTGAATTAGAAGAAGTTGAAGAAGAAAAAGAAGAAGAAAAACCCGAAGAAAAAGAAGAAGAGAAAATAGAGGAAGAAAAGAAAGAAGAGATAAAAGAAGAAGAATCTGAAGAGGAGTCCGAAGGGGAGACTGAAGAAAAAACAGATTTAGGTTGTAGTTGTGAAGAAAAGAAAGAAGAAAAAGCTGAAGAAAAAGATGAAGAAACTGAAAAGGAGGAAGAGAAAGAAGAAGAAACAGAAGAGGAAGAGAAAGAAGAAACAGAGTTATCAGAAAAAAAAGAAGAAAAGATTGTTTATCAGGTTATGAATTCTGGCGATGTTGAATTAGAAGAGAAAAAGGATTTATCTGAATTTAAGAAAGAGTTATTGAGAACTGGTAGTTGGAAACATAGTGCTAGTAAGGATGGTATGTTAAATGTAACAAAGGATATGTTAAAAACTATTGTAAAGAACTTTAAAGACAAAGTTCTTGATAATGTTTTTGTTCCTTTGGGACATCCTACTAATGATGACCCTTCAAGTAATGTTGGTGAAGTTGTTGATTTAGCCATTGAAGATGATAAGTTAATGGCTACGATTGATGTAAAAGACGAAACAATTGTTAGCAAGATTAAGAAAGGACTTATCAAAGGAATTTCAGCTAGTCTTGCCGAGAACTATACGAAGAAAGATACTGGAGAGAAAGTTGGCACAACCTTATTTCATGCTGCTCTTGTTGGTGAACCATATATAAAGGGTATGGGTTCATTTGCTACTATCCCATTATCAGAAGAGTGGAAAGATAGTAAAATAATTCAGATAGTCAATTTGGAAGAAGTTTTAACATTAGATGAAATGAGTAAAAGACTTGATAAATTAGAAAAGAGATTAAAATTAAGTGAAGAAGATGAAACTTCCGAAGAGGAAACCAAAGAAGGTGACTCAAAGGAAGATGAATCGAAATCCGAAGAAGAGGAATCTTCAAAGGAGGAAACTTCAGAAGAAGAAGAATCTGAGTCTTCTAACCTCGGTGAAAAGACCGAAGAAGAAGAGGAGGAAAAAACTGAAACTGAAGAATCTGAGACTGAAGAAACTGAATCTGAGGCGGATGAAGCCGATGAAGGAGTTGAGTTGGCAGAAGCCGAGAAAATGTTTGGAGAACTTTTACAGGAGGGGAAAGTAACCCCTGCTGAAAGAGAACTCCTCGTTCCATTACTGGCTTCAGGTACCACAATTGAGTTATCAGAGGGCAAAAAGGTCGCCTCTGGAAAGGCTCTATTTGAGTATTTGAAAGACCAGTCTCCTAAATTTTCACTTTCCGAAGAAGGAACTTCAGAAACCCCAGAAAAGAAAGATAAAAAAGAAAAGGAAGAAGAAATTCCCGAAGAGATCAGTCAGGAATTAGATAAAATGAATTTTACCGAAAATAAAGGTGAAATTTATAAGGAATTTAAGGAAATGAAGGAGAAAAAAGAATCGACTCCGTTTTAAATTCATTAAAATTAAATATGACAGTTTTAAGTGCAGACTATGAAGATAAACGACAAGATGGACATATAATTGAAAATCCAATTAAGAATGGCGAAGATATCTACAAAGGGGCGATAGTAATGTCTACAGATGCTAATGGTTACCTTTATGCAGGTGTCGATAGTGCTTCTTGTACCTTTGAGGG
>Ga0268281_1001605_pt1 | contig 12719 bp, 10 predicted proteins | sample saktaG_10_FD_190134 | JGI IMG/M metagenome (GOLD analysis project Ga0268281, IMG submission 190134) | Saline water microbial communities from Sakinaw Lake, British Columbia, Canada - sak_2011_5_24_50m | ecosystem: Environmental > Aquatic > Non-marine Saline and Alkaline > Saline ... | reverse complement strand
CCTGTTTCTGAATTAAATAGAGTGGGCAAAACAACTGCAACTCAATTAAAAAAAATAGGCATCAAAACTATTAAAAATTTATTAGCGCACTATCCTTTTCGCTATGAAGATTATAGCCAAATATTAACTATTGAAGAATTTAAAACACAAAAAACCGGCACCATTAGAGCCAAGGTCAATTTAATTGCTAATCGTCGCTTTTATAGAAAAAAAATGATATTGACTGAGGCAATTGTTTCTGATAAAACCGGGTCATTGCAAGTTGTTTGGTTTAATCAAGGATTTCTAACCAAAACCATAAAACCCGGGCAAGAAATATATTTAGCAGGAAAAATTGACAATGCTAATCACGGATTACAACTGATAAACCCTTCTTATGAGATTTGCGCCAATCAAAAGCCAATACATACTGGTGGTTTAATACCCATTTATTCTACTACTGCTCGTCTAACCCAGAAACAAATCCGTTTCTTAATAAGTCAAGCTTTAAAAATCAGCAGTGATATAAAAGATTGGCTTCCTTTGTCTATCAAGAATCAGTATCAACTTGTCAATTTGGATTTTGCTATTAAACAAATACATTTTCCTGAGAATAAAAAAACATTAGAACAAGCCCAACAACGTTTAAAGTTTAATGAATTATTTTTGCTTCAATTAAAAAATCAAATTATCCGTGAGAAAATAAAGAAAGAAAAGGCCCCTTCAATTGAATTCAAACTAAAAGAAACAAAAAGATTTGTTAAGGGCCTGCCCTTCAAATTAACCGACGGACAGAGGAAGGCATCTTGGGAAATTATTAATGATATAAAAAAAGAAAGCAGAATGAACCGTTTATTAGAAGGAGATGTAGGCAGTGGAAAAACAATAGTAGCTATTATATCTTGCCTCAATGCTGTTCTAAATAATTATCAAGTTGCTTATATGGTACCAACAGAGATTTTAGCTAAACAACAATTCCAAAATATTTCTAATTTATTGCAAAAATTTCAAGTTAAAATTGGCCTTTTTACTAGAACAAATGTTCTTGTCTATAATCCTAAATCACAAAAAAATACTAAAACAACAAAACAAAATTTCTTTAAAAAAATATCTAATGGAGAAATTAAAATTATTGTCGGCACTCACAGCCTTATAGAACCAAAAATAAAAAAAACGAAATCAAAAATAAGATTTAAAAATCTCGGCTTAACAATTGTGGACGAACAACATCGTTTTGGGGTCAAACAACGCTCTAATTTGACTAAATTACAAAACGAAAACAATCTTTCAGCTCATTTTCTGTCCTTAACTGCCACTCCCATCCCTCGTTCTATTGCCCTAACATTATACGGCGACCTTGATTTATCAATCATTGATAAAATGCCTCCTGGACGAAAAAAAATTATAACTAAAATTGTTGAATCCTGCAAAAAATCAGATACTTATCAATTTATCCGAGAAGAAATTGCCAAAGGCAGGCAAGCTTTTGTTATCTGCCCATTAATTAATTCTTCCGCCCCATTAACCTCAAAATATAAGCAAATTAACGGTTTAGAAACAAAATCTGTTAAAGAAGAATATGAAAAATTATCCCAAGATATTTTTCCTGACTTAAAAATTGATTTCATTCATGGAAAATTAAAAAACGAAGAAAAAGAAAAAATTATGCAGGACTTTAACTCCAATAAAACTAAAATTTTGATTTCCACTACCGTAGTTGAGGTTGGTATTGATGTCCCCAATGCTACAATAATGATTATCAAAGGAGCAGAACATTTTGGTTTAGCACAACTCTATCAATTGCGAGGCAGAATTGGACGTGGCTCAGATCAATCTCACTGTTTTTTATTTATTGAAAATGAAGGGCCCAAAACAAAACAAAGGCTAGAGGCCTTGTTAAAAGCAAAAAATGGCTTTGAACTGGCTCAAAAAGATTTAGAATTGCGAGGTCCTGGAGAAATTTTTAGCACTGAACAATCTGGTTTTTTGAATTCCTTAAAAATTGCTAAATTAACTGATACAGAATTAGTTCAAAAAACTAGGTTAGCGTCCCAAAAAGCCATAAAAAATTATCCTGATTTGGTAAAAAGAATAAAAAAATCTATCAATATAACGCATTTAGAATAACGCTTGCTACGAATTCTTCTCTAACTCTAATACTGCTTCCTTTAGGTTTCTGACTGGAAGGATTTTCTTCTTATCAAAAAATTTCGTATCTAATGGACAAATTATTTTAGTAAGTCCCATCTTTAAACACTCTCGTATTCTTTTCTCTGGAAAAGCAACGCTCCTGATTTCCCCAGCTAACCCAACCTCCCCAAAAACAGCATAATCCCGTCCAATGGGCCTGTTCTTGAAGGCAGAAATTATAGCCAAAGAAACTCCTAAATCAATGGCCGGTTCTTTAACTCTCAAACCACCAGCAATATTAATATGAATATCTTGATTGCTTAAGTTCAATTTAATCCTTTTGATTAAAACTGCAGTCAGAAGACTTAAACGATTTAAGTCAAAACCACTACTCTTTCTCTGAGGATGACCAAAATTAGTTCTGGAAACTAAGGCCTGAACTTCAACCAAAAAAGACCTGCGACCCTCAATAATAGAAGTTATAATTGATCCACTGGTTTCTGAATTGCGATTTGCTAAAAAAATTTCTGAAGGATTCTTTACCTCTATTAATCCTTTTTCTTTCATGTCAAAAACGCCAATTTCTTGGGTTGAGCCGAAACGATTTTTGGCTGCCCTTAAAAAACGAAAATGCTGATTAGCATCACCATCAAGATAAAGAACAACATCAACCAAATGTTCCAATGTTTTTGGCCCAGCTACTGAGCCTTCTTTTGTTACTTGTCCTATAATTAGAACAACTGATTTAGTGGCTATAGCCACTTCTCTTAATTTGGAGACAACAACACGAATTTGATTAACGCTTCCGGCCACCGAAGGCAAAAGATGAGATGAAACAGTTTGAATAGAATCAACAACAACTAAGCGAGGTTTATTTTTTTTAATTGTGGAAACAATAACATCAATATCTGTTTCACCCAAAAATCTTAAATTAGTGGTTTTGACTCCTAAACGTTTAATCCTGGAATGAACCTGCAAAACCGACTCTTCGCCACTAATATAGAAAACTGAATGGTCAGAAAACTGGCCAGCAACCTGAAGGGCTAATGTTGATTTACCAATTCCTGGCTGGCCCCCTAATAAAATTAAAGAAGAAGGAACCATGCCTTCTCCAAGAACTCTGTCTATTTCTTCTATTTTTGTTTTTAATTTTACAAAAATTTGATTTTCTGGTTGGTTAAATTTTATTAAACCATCTTTGCCAGAAATCTTTTTATTTTTTTCAACTAAATTAGCCGAGCTTTGCTCGGCAATTAATCCCCATGCACCACATTCTGGGCATTGTCCCAACCATTTAGGGAACTGACTACCACATTTTGAACAAATAAATACACTCATCCGTTAATTGTTGATTGTTGATTGTTGGAATTGCGTCAAATCACGCCAAGTTTAAAAAATTGTCAAAATCATGCGGAATTTGAAAAATAGAGCTGAAACACGCATCAAAAGCGAGTTTGCGGGACGCAAGAAAAGGGGACAGTCCCCATAATATGACTTCACTTAAGTTGTATCTGCCTTAAACGCTGGCTATCTACATCAGTAAAATATAAATAATCCTCATCTTCAGAAACATAAATACTTTCAACATTATATCCGCCCATAGCTCCTTCGGCCAAAAAAGAAACACGACCCGTCTCTACATCAATCTTATAAAAATCATCTCTAATTCCATCTGCTAATTCTTTAACTAATCCAGCACCTTCTGGCAATTCCTTTGGAACCGCGCAGTAGAGAATGCTACCATTATTGTTAAAAGCGCACTTATGGGCCCATGTTGTTAAATTAAGAACTTTTTTATTAGCCCCTGGATTATCCACCTGGCCGTTAACAAGATAAAGACGAGGCTGATAATCAAATTCTGCTGAGTAAACACTATAAACAAGTTTATTTCCCTGGGGAGACCATTGTGGTTCAAAATCACGACCATCAATAATTAAAGATTTAAAATTCTCGTTATTTTGACCAATTAAAAGCATTTCTTGTTCCCATGCTCCACGCGGGCTACCAGTAGCTGAAAAAGCTATAATCTGATTATTTGGAGACCAACTCATGGTCACTTTGTCAGCATTATCCCCTAAATGTTCAATAGGCTTAGCTTGGCTACCGTCAGCCAAAGAAATAGAAAGCCAGTTGTTTTCGGGATATCTGCTAGTTGCCTTAAAGGCAATTCTATTGCCAGCTGGGTCCCAAGAAAAATCTTCCCAATTATTGGGCAAAGTATATTGCTTTTTTTTATTAAAATCATACATCACTTTAAATCCATCTGGATATTCAATAATTGCCCTATCCTTGCTAGGAGCCCAATTGATGTCCTGCACATTATAAAAAACTTGGTTGCTCATTAAAGTTTTATTACCCAAATAATCTGTCTCATAGAAATAACCTGTTTTAGGGTCATAATAAATACTATTATCTCCACTAGCGCTAAGGGTCGCTCCTTTAACTGGATCTATAACTACTGGGCTTACCCAAGTTTTTCGGCCTTGAGCAACTTCATCAATTTGAGCAACAATTACCTCTGCTTCTGTAGAAATTGTCTCCATCGGCGCTAAATCCTCTTCTGGCCACTCAACAAGAGGCAAATCTTGTTGAATTCTCTCGCTAACAGTCATTCTCTCCCAATCTTCTCTGCTCACTGGCAAGCGGGGCAGAACTTCTGTCGGGAGTTCTTCTTCTGGCTCTATTACTACTGGTTTTTTAAAAAAAACAAGATACAAAAGAAAAGCTAGAATTAATACTAATATTATAAAGCCAATGATTATTAAAATTTTTTTAGTTTTCGCGTTCATAAAAATGATTAGTTATCAATTATCAATAATTTATCCCCAAATGGGAATTTGCTCTGTATTTTTGGTCAGTTTTTTGCCAAATCGGAAAATGTTGCTTAAAGCCCGTTCGCAGAAAGGGTTTGCAAAGGGCAGAAGAAGGGGACAGTCCCCATTAGGGATTACTGGCAATCGTGGCAGAATCTCTATCGGGGGTTCTTCTACTGGCTCTACAACTGCCGGTTTTTTGAAAAAAACAAGATATAAAAGAAAAGCCAAAAATAATACTAAGATTATAAAGCCAATAATTATTAAAATTTTTTTAGTTTTTGCGTTCATATTTTAATTGATTAAAACATTAGAACATGGGAACATTGTTTATGTTAAATTTATTTTATTATCTGTTGAATCTGTTGAAGTCAGACTTCAACAAGATTTAATAACATTCAGTCAATTTTTTGCCAAATCAGAAAATATCGCTTAAAGCCCACCCACAGAAAGAGGCGGAAGAGGGGGGACAGTCCCCTTTTAACAATAGTCCCCTTTTAATTTTAGTCTATACATTTCTTGTTTTCTACATCCCAGTGACACTTATTACACCATTGGCTATAAGTCACACAGCTCCCTATATCTAAATTCTCACATTTTGTCATTGGATTAATTCTTTGACAACATATAGACGGATCAATTATCTCCCCTTTCTCTGTGCAAGCTGATTTCTGAAGAAAACTTATTTTACCACTAAAAAAACCCTTCTTTGTCTCACAACAAACGTGACAAGATTTATTTGTAGAGATTTCAATATTCTTAATATAGGCAGAGGCCTTGCCAGCACTTTTGTTAGCAACTGTTACATTTAAGCCCGTTAAACTTTCATTAGCGTCATAATCGGCAATTACCATAATTCCTGCGCAACCGTTTTTAATATAGTCATAAAAGTTCTTTTCGGGATCTATGTCCTGGTCATATCTGCCGTCAAGTAAAATAAATCTTGGATGCCCTGGAGTAAATAAATGTTTAAATATCCGGTGCTCTATGGCCCAAAAATCGTTCTTGACATCACAACCTGAAATATAATTATCATCTACGCCTAAATCAAGAATCATGTCATAATATATAATATCTGGCTCTAAAGAGATTATCCCAAACTCACTTAAAGGAAAATATTGTTCTGCATGATTATCATTCTTCATTATCTCGAAACAACGATGATCATGCCATTCATAACATAAAGCACCATCATTGCAAATTGTTTTAGCAATATTCAAATCTACATATTCTATGTTACCTAAATCTAAAGTTCGGAGGTGCACTAAAGAAGGATTAACAAAATTAAGAAGAGAATAAGCTCCTATCGCTAAAAGCAAACCGATTAAAGAGGAGCTGATACGAGATTTAGCTTGACCGATTGCCGAAGCATTACCAGCTGCGGTCATCCATTGAAATCCAGCTATCATAATCATTACTATGGCGATAATTGCAATAGCTCCTACTGCCCACATATATATAGCTTTGAGATAGTCAATAAAGGTTCCTCCATCCACCACAACTTCCTTTCCCGCTTCAAATTTACTATCTGGAATTCCTATTTGCGGAACAAATTTAACTTTACCCGAATAGTCTTCATGTACTCCATTGTTCGCGCTGACAAAAGAAAAATTAGCAAACAAAAAGAATAAACAGAATAAAAGTAGAAAAATTTTATTTTTGCTAATCATATAGATAAATTAAAAAAATCTGCGATAAATTTTATAATTGGACTCTCCATCATTATAGCAACAGTTGCAATTAATGGCAAAAGAGTCAAAAGGAGAGCTATGAAAACAGCAAAATCTATGAATAAAATTATAAAAATTTCTATTTTAGATAATGCTGGAACTATCTTTGATTTCAATAAATTACCGAAAATAAGCTGGGCGTTCATAACCAAGAAAGTGATAATTAATCCCACTAAGGTTACTGCCGCTGTTCCATTTATTACCCGATAAATCATTTTTAAACGTTTTGCCGCTTTCTTGGTTTCTTCTATTTTCTCTTTCGCCTCTTCTACCTTACCGCCCCCTTTTTGTTCTCTACTTCTCTTTTCTCTTAACTCCTGCAACCGTTGCGCTCTTAAACGCGCCAAAATTCTTGCTGGCTTTTGAGAGACTGCTTCTGTGTCCCCGCTCCCCCTTCCAATCTCTTTGGTCGCTCTTCTTAACGCTTGCACTGGCGTCTGTGGCTTTAATCTGCGTTGGTACTCTTTTCTTGCAAGTTTTTCTAAATTATTAGGTTTTGTTTCTTCCCTCCGGTCCTTTTGTTGCTCATGCCAGAGCTCTCTTCTTTTTTCTTGTTCTTGTTTGGATTTCTCAAAATCGGTAGGCATAGGACTTAGTTAATTGGTTAATTAGTTAATTGGTTAATTAGGATACTAATCCCAATCCCTAAGTACCCATGTACCTAATTACCTAACTTAATGTTGTCTACTTTCCATTCTTGATTTTCATAAATGAATTCCAGTATTGCTGTTTTGTAATGAATTTCTGTTTGTTCATTATGTATTTCTTGTGTTTGAATTTGACCCACAAAAACTGCTTTTTCGTTGTCAATAAAATTGGACAAATTCAAAGATAACACTTTGGTTTGAAAACTAAAAAAATTATCATCTTGGTTGATTTTCTTTATCAGACGAGCTTCTATCTCTTTTGCCAACTTATTACTAACTTGAGACAATAAACTGCGTAAATTTTCTTGATTGTTGTCTGAAGAATAAGTGTTGTAACGTTCTATGAAAAAACGAGCCCTATTTTCTAATTGCTTCTGAAGAACAATAAGAGGGTCAGCGAATTTTTCCTCTTCTTGCTCCCCAATTTTCTCTAAAACATCACTCTCTTTCTCTTCTTCCGTCAAAACACTCGGGACAGAGCCATCTTCCGGTCTAACGCCAACATCTCCTTTGCTTAATAGTATTAAAATAACTCCCCCTACAAGAAGAACAATAATAATCGCGATAAAAATATTTTTTTTCTTCATAATAATTAATGATTAGTAATTAATGATTATTTCTTGCCCTGCTCTCTCGCGAATTCCTTCTTAGCTTCCTCAATCTCTAATAATTGTTTGGGGTCTGATGTTATTAACTGGTCTTCAGAATAAGAAGCAACTATCTTGATAGCCGCATGTTTAGAACCAGCAAAAAATATTCCATCACCAATTCCACATTCCAGTAATAAATATTTTTCGCCTTCAGTGAGCATAAAAGTTTTAGCCACTCCGTCAATAGCTGCTGGTGATTGCTTTAAAAGCAATTGCAGAGCCGAATTAGTCACAATTGCCCGACCATAAGATGATTCCAAAAAATCATTAACGTCTTGAGTAATGGTAGTAACCCCTAAATAATACTTTCTGCAACGTTTAACTAAAGCAAAGATAAACTTGGCTGAATCTTCGTGTTGCATTAACCACCAGGCTTCGTCAATCAATAAAATCCTTTTCTTTAATTTTGACCGAACCACATTCCAAATATAACTAACAATAGTATAAATAGCCATTGGCCTTAATTCATCTTCAATGTCGCGAACAGAGAAAGTAACTAATTGATTATCCGTCTCTACATTAGTAGGATTATTAAGAAAACCAGCAAAAGTGCCTTCTGTATATTTCTTTAACCTTTCAGCTAAATCAGCTCCTCCCTCCATTCCCTCTAATATTTCTTGCAAATCGCTCATGGTGGGAATGTTTACCTGACTTAAGTCACATCCAGGAACAATATCTTTCTTGGCATAAGTTTCAATCAAAGCTCTGTCCATTATAGAATCCTCCTGAGCGGTAAAATTCTTAACCCCTTCTTTATTTTCCTGTCCAATCATAATTCTTAAAAGCCCCTTAATTGTGATAACACTAGTACGAATCACATCAGCCGCGCTAATGTTTTTATCTTCTGATTTCGGTAAATCAAATGGATTAATTTTGCTCTCAGAAGAAAGGGAAATATTGATATAAGTACCACCTACAGCATCAGAAAGATGCTTATATTCTTGTTCTGGGTCAATAATAATTACATCTGTACCAAACATCAATGAGCGCAGAACTTCTAATTTACAAAAATATGATTTACCAGCTCCAGAGGTAGCAAACACAACAAAATTGGCATTAGGCATAGAAAAACGATCAAAAAGAATTAAACTGTTGTTGTGTCTATTTACTCCATAAAGAACACCATTCTCTGAGGTTAAATCAGCAGAGATAAAGGGGAAGCTGGAAGCGCAAGGAGAAGAATTAATATTATTTAAAATCATTAATTGGTCATTAGATAAAGGAAGAGTAGAATTAAATGCTTGCTCTGACTGGTAAAAAATCCTTCGACTATAAATTAATTTTGAAGCCAAAAGGCTTTCTATCTTTTCGGTCAATAAATCTAATTTCTTCTCGCTTTTAGCATAAACAGTTATATAAAGACCAAATTGAAAAAAATGTTCAACACCAGTAGTTAAATCATCTCTTAATTGTTCAATGTCATTAAGAGCAGTTTCTTTAAGGGGGTCGCGAGGCAAACCTTTGTCCTGGGCGATGCTCATTTCAGCCTGAAGGTTGCCAACCCTATTCTGAAGTTGTTTAAGTATAATGCCTGCTTTAACTGGATAAAAAAACATAGCTACATCCAAATAGGCATTAAAATTAATAACTGGCATAAACCACCCCACAGAAATATATCTTGGAAATCCTACTACAAAAATCGTCCGCAAATATCTATCTCCCAACTGGAGATATTGAGGATTTACCCTTAAAGCTGAAGGAGCAATCAAATCTTGAACCGTAAAACGACCACGTTGATATTTTTCTTCAGTATCAATAAATTCATGAGCTTTTTGGTCTGACAAAGAAGAAACCTTTTTTTCTTTGTCTTCTTCTTTTTCTATTAAACTATCTGGGGTTATAGACATATTATTATTCTATTCTTAATTTTTCTAAATCTATTAATTTTTGATTTTTAGATTCTACGGGATTGTATACGTTATAAAATAATTCAATTAAACTCTGAGTATCCAAGGGGCTAGTTTTAATACCCATAGAAGAAAGCCCTGAGATGACATTATCAACTCTTTTGAAAAGCATCTCTCTGTAGGCCTCAAATTTTTCTCTTTTAATCTTTACTATGATGGCCGCGCTTAATATATCTGAAATTTTGGACAAAAATCCTCTTTTTTTGTCACCAGCTGGACTATAATGAACAACAATATAAAAACGACGGCTCATTATTTCTCCCAAATCTATTAATTCTTTGATAAAATCACGATAATCTGTTGTTTGATTTCTAAGAAGCTCGTTAGTTTGGTTCTGTTTCAGAATATTTAATTCATTGACATAGGGGTCAATATTAAAAGGTCGGGAGTGAATAACAATTTGTAAAGGAAATTCTAAAGTATTCAAAAAACGAGCGTAAGATTGAATAACGGCTTTTTGTTCCTCTTCGGATTTAAGAGCAAAATTAATAGAAGAGGCGAGTAAAATCGCTCGTAAACTGCCGTTTTTCAAAACCAAACAATCGTTTTTAATTTCTGCAATATCTAAATATTTTTGTGTGGATGCTATGTTAGACATAAATAATTGATTACTAAATGTTCTAATGATTATTCCTCTTCCTCATATCTTCCGCCAGTGTCAACTAATAATGCTATCTGCGAAAGCTTGGAACGGAAAAGGGGCTTACGACGAGTATCTATTATCTCTGTCGGTAATTTTTCTTTAATTTTTAATTCTTTTTCAGGAACAGAAGAATATTCTTTTCCCCAAACTCTTAATTTGGGTTTTTTAAGGGTGACAGAAACATTAAAAAGAAAAGAATGAATTGGTTGATGATTAACTTTTGCAAATGCCAAAGCGCCTCCAACTATAAATAAAATAATTGCCTCAAAAATAAAAAGCGTAAAATCGGACAACTTGAAACAAATAAAACCTAAACCAAATGTAACAATTAAAATAATTAATTGGCGTGGTGTAATCGGACCTAAAATTTTAGGTTCAACATCAATAAATTGAGGAACGACAAATTGCATGAGGCGCTTCGCTTAAATTTCTAATTTCTAATTTCTAATTTCTAAATAAATCCAAAATTCAAATGACCAAAATAAATAATTTTAGGGTTTAGGGTTTAGGGTTTATTAGAAACGCAGTTTCTGATTTAACTCCACGACTGCGTTAAATTCTTCTTGGGTTAAAGTTTTTTTGCCTTCTTTTTGGCGTTCATTTATTGTCTCCTCTATTGACTTACCTTTATTGATTGATTCTTCTCCAATTTCTAAATAAAGCTTATTGATTTCTGATTCTTTCCAAGACTTAATTCCTTCAGCTTTTTTTACTAAAGAATCTTCAGCTAATAAATTTATCTTCTCTTGAATTTTAAGTATGGCTTCTTGTGAGGTGCCCCATCTTCTCCAATCAATCAAACTAATGCTTCGTAATTCATCGCTGGGTCCATAAATCTTGGGTTTATTGCTAACACTTTCCACCATTGTTTTATCAGGTTTTGCTAAATTTCTCCCTAAAATAGAAGGAGAAGGAGAAGGAGAAGGAGAAGGAGAAGGAGAAACTCTCTTTGGTTGAAATTTCTTAATCACTTCTTCTACATCTTGGATTATTTCCTCTTTCTTAATATCAGTTTTTTCTATCTTTTTAATTTCTGGTTGTTTGATTTTCTCTATTTTTGTAATAATTTTTGGCATTTTTGTTTCTATTTTCAACAATTCCTTAACCGGCGCTTTTATTAAGGCCTTAGCTTTTTCCATACTAATAATCTTTTTTGTTGAAGAAGAAATAACTTGGGTTTGTTGGTCTTCTTTCTGCAAAATACGCATAATCTTATCAGCTACCTCTTGTTCCATACCCATTCCACCAATTTTTGAGGGTCTCTTTAAAACAATAGCTGTTTCAGTAGAACTACGCACATTGCGAATAAATGAGAGAACTATATTCTTGAAACGATTTTTTAAAACATCATCTTCTAATTCTATTCCTGTTTCTTTGATGATTTGTTCCACAATACTATCCGCGTCTATCTTTCCCTGCGATTCTGTTTTCACTAATTCTGATAATTCGTCAGCTGGGATTTCTCCTCCCCATTCTTTAATATATGACAAAGCATTAACCTTTAAATAATCACTTAAAGGTAAAACTCTGCGCTTTAAAATTTCGGTTGCTATTTTTTTTGTTTGCTCTTTATCAAGCTCCAAAGATTCTAATTCATTAAGCAATTCATCCAAACCAATTCTCTTAAAAACAATCCTTTGCAAGATATCAAACAAAACATTAACCTGTTGAGCGGATAAATGAAACTTTTTGATAATTTTTTCATTAGCTATCCTTGTTTCATCGCTCAACAAGATATCCTGGATACATTCCGGCAAATCTCTAAATTCTATTGGAGCTTTATCATCAGTTTTCATACGTTTTTATATATTACACCATTTTAGAATCCTCTTCAAATCTTTTATCTTTTTCCTCTTGGACTTTTGCGTCTTTTTTCTTCTGCGCTGCTTCTGCTTCTGCTTCCTTTTTCTTCCGCTCTGCTTCTGCTTCTGCTTCTTTTCTAATCCTTCTCTTTTTTGGAACCAATGAAGAATCAGTATTAGTAAATTTTTCTAATAATTCTGTAGCGTGGTCTCTTTCTTCTTGACCTAAAGTTTCATCTTGCTCCATCTCATAAAGAATTTCTCCTAATTTTTTCTTAACATCCTTAGACATTTTCTTTGTATACTCTTTCAAAAAACCAAAATCTGCAGCTTTTAAAATAGCTCTTCCAATTTCTGGGCTTCTTTCTAAAGTTTCGGCATCTAAATCTGCTAACTGTTTTACATTAATCTCATTATC
>Ga0268281_1001597_pt1 | contig 12754 bp, 8 predicted proteins | sample saktaG_10_FD_190134 | JGI IMG/M metagenome (GOLD analysis project Ga0268281, IMG submission 190134) | Saline water microbial communities from Sakinaw Lake, British Columbia, Canada - sak_2011_5_24_50m | ecosystem: Environmental > Aquatic > Non-marine Saline and Alkaline > Saline ... | reverse complement strand
ACGATTTTGACAATTCGGAAGTCTTCACCGACCCCGATGTTGGGGATTATTATCGTATGCTTCTTCCCGGCGTGTATGATATTACAGTTTCAAGCTACGGCTTTATTCCACAAACAATAAGCAATATTACGGTTGTAGATACCGGAGCAACGAGAGTGGACGTGGAATTGCAGGAAGCTCAAACGGTAGATGTTACAGGTACAGTTCGGGATGGAGATACAAGCGCACCGATTGGAAATGCAACTGTGGAGATCATGGATTCCGTTCATGCACCGGTTCAGACCGATTTTTCCGGCGCCTATGCGATTGATAACGTTCTGGAAGGCACTTATACATTCAAGGTTTCCGCTTCCGGGTATAGCACTTTAACAGAAGATATTACTATCACAGAAGATAACCATATCATCGACTTTGAGCTCTTTGCACCCTATTTGTTCTGGGATTTTGAGCCGGATGACGGCGGATTCACCAGCAACGATCCGAGCGGCTGGCAATGGGGAGAGCCATCAGCAGGAGATATTACTGCATATTCCGGCATCAAGGTATGGGCAACAAATCTCAGCGGTTTCTATGTTGACAGCGCCGACTGGTATCTTGACTCACCCGCGATCCAGCTCGGTAACAATCCTATGCTGGAGTTCTATCATCTGCATAATTTTGAAGCAAGTTCTACAATGTGGGATGGAGGTAATGTGAGCATTTCAACGAACGGAGGAAGTTCGTTTGGTTTGTTGACACCTGTAGGCGGATATGATGGCAATATCAGTGCGCTTGGGGAACAGGGTTATGGCGGCACACGTGATGAATGGACGCTAGCTCAATTCAGCTTAGAATCCTATAAAAACCAGGAAATAGTGCTTCGCTGGCATTTTGGCTCGGATTATTCCCAGCATGATTACTATGGCTGGTATGTCGATGATGTCGCGATCATCGAGCTTGCCGGAGTTGATGATCCTGCTCATGGAAATGAATTGGTGCTTCATCAGAATTTCCCGAACCCCTTCAACGGTTCTACAACTATTGCTTTCTCAATTCCGAAAAATATCAAAGACCCAACATTTAAGATCTATAATCTGAAAGGACAGCTGGTTTTGCAGTCCCTACTTGGTGGGCAGGAAACTTCACTTATATGGAATGGAAAAGATATGGATGAAAAACCTGTCACAAGCGGCGTGTATTTTTATCAAATCCAATCTAAAAATTATTCATCAGAAATCAAAAAAATGATATATTTGCAATAGAGTCTTTTGATTGATAAATGATTTGGCATACCCTCAATATTTTTGAATGGTGGTGTTTTTATTAAGAAAGGAGTAGCAAAAATCAGATAATGTTACAAGAATTTCAAAAAAATATTAGTAAATACAAAATTGTTGTTTATTTTTTTGTTTTAACTGCTTTATATAGTTCTATTAGCTATCATTTTGGGACAGATGATCATATTGAACATTTTGTGTCTATATCTAGAATAATGAATCCTAACTATTTAATTAATGATTATTTTGTAAATGCTAATAGCGGTTTCGGACCAAGATTTTATTATTCACATTTAATCGCATTTTTGTCACATATTGCTCCTGTAACCGTGATATTTTTCATACTAACATTCTTTTGTAATTTTGTAATAATTTTAGTGACTTACTATTTCTGTAAAAATATTTTTAGAAAAAGCGATATTAGTTGCCTGCTAATTCCAGGTTTTATGATGTTTTTTGTAGGATTTAATATTGGTGGTTCAGGAAATATTTGGGATACTTATTTAACCCCGACTTCTCTATCAATTTCATTTATCTTACTGGCAGTATATGAATTATTCATAAAAGTCAATCGGTTGAGGGCTAATATCTTTTTGTTTATAAGCGTACTTATTCACCCTATGTTAGGTTTCTATGGCTGGATTGTTTCGTTTGGTTCATTGTTTATTTATAACTTTCTACGTAAAAATAAAATAGAATCAAAAGACCTTTTTAATACAATCTTAATGCCAATTCTCTTTGTTATTTTTTGGATTATTCCTAAACAAATCTTTATGAAAGGTTCTATTCCTTCACAGGAATTTATAGACATTTATGCTTATTTTAGACTTCCTCATCATATTATTCCATCACAATTTCCTATGACATCCTATTTAAAGTATTTTATACTATTTCTCGCTCTTGCTGGGCTTATTAAGACAAACCATAAGCATAAATTGATGAACAATAATCATATAAATTTGCGGTTATTTCATTTATCTTTAATCAGTATGATTATATTAATTGTATTTTGTATAATTGGCTTCGTATTTACTGAGATAATACCAATAAAACTTTTTGTTGTTATGCAACCCTTTAAATCCAATAGTCTATTTAATTGGTATTTGTTAATCACAATTATATCTTTGTCTATTTCATTAAGAGATACAAATATTAAAGGTAAAAACTTATTATTTATTTCAGTTTTAATTTTGCTGATTCTCATGTCATTACCATATTCGGGCAGATATGCACTATTCCCATTAATCTATCTTATACCCTTCTTTTATGTTTTTTATTTTAAAAAGAAGTTTGTTAATATTTTTATACCTATAGTGCTTACTTCAGTATTTCTAATTTTTTTCCTTTGTAGTAAGGATAGAATAGCAACTAAATTGCGTAGCTTAGTTCATACTATGCCAACCCTTTCTCAAAGTTGTGATAAGGATCAATATGGAATTATTAGTGATAAAGAAAGATTAGAAGTTATTAATTATGTAACGAACACTACTAATATTGACGATGTTTTTTTAACACCTCCAGGTTGGGGAGCTTTTCGATATTGTGCAAACCGGGCAATAGTTATTGCATTTAAGATTGGTTCTTTTAGAGAGGTTTATATGAAAGAGTGGAAAGAAAGAATTGATAATTGCTATGGACCGGTTTCATTATATGGAGAATATTCTGAGAAAGTAAAAAAGATGCAAAGTAATTACACAAATATTACTCTGGATAGGTTAGAGGTATTAAGTAAGAAATATCGTTTTGATTATGCGATTTTACCTGTTAATTGTTTGGTGGATAAAAATATTGTATTTCAGAATAATAAATATAAAATTGTGAAAATAAGCTGAAAGAAAGTATGCAAAGAGTGAATAAAATAAATAACTACAAACTTTTGAATGTTTTTGATTTAATTTCTAATTTCTCCTATGGTCATATGAACTAAACTTTAAATAATAAAATCTAAATGGAGGCGTAATGGCAAAAATATTAATTAGCGATCCTGTTTCAACAGAATGTATCGATCTGCTGGAAAAAGCAGGACATGATCTTGATATCAAAACCGACAAGAAAACCCCTGAAGAATTGGCTGAAATTATCGCAGGATATGATGCAATTGTGATCCGCAGTGCGACAAAAGTCCGCAAGGTTGCAATCGATGCAGCAGATAAACTGAAGATTATAGTTCGCGGTGGTGTAGGTATCGATAATATTGATCATGAGTATGCCCGTTCAAAAGGAATCACGGTTTCGAACACTCCGACTGCATCATCGCAGTCTGTTGCAGAACTTGCACTCGCCCACATGCTGGCGCTTTACAGATTTCTCCCTCAGACGAACATCACCATGAGAAATGGCGAGTGGAACAAGAAGCAGTACAAAGGTAAAGAAGTAGCAGGCAAAGTTCTGGGCATCATCGGCTTTGGCAATATTGGTAAATCCCTGGCAAAAAAAGCGATTGCACTCGATATGACAGTACTCGCCTATGATCCCTATATCAAAGAGACCGACATGAATGTGGAGATCGTTGATCTTGATACATTACTGAAGCGCTCGGATATCATTTCACTGCATATTCCCCATACTGACAGCACACACTATATCATCGATGCAGATGCAATTGCAAAGATGAAAGAAGGCGTAATGATCATAAACTGTGCACGTGGCGGCGTAGTAGATGAAAAGGCGCTTCTTGATGCATTAAACTCAGGCAAGGTTGCATTCGCTGGAATCGACTCATTCGAAGAAGAGCCGACAAATAATAGTGAATTGGTATCTCATAAAAATGTTTCTGTTACTCCCCATATTGGTGCTTCGACCAAAGAAGCACAGGGTCGAGTGGGAGTAGAAGTAGCAGAAGTTATCATTGGCTTCTTTAAATAAACATAGTAACATTATGATAGAAAAAAAGTACGACTCGATCTATTGTATCAGAATGCTACATGGCGAAGATTTTCTGTCTCAGCTCAATTCCCTTGCAGAGAAGCAGGATCTGAAAAATGCGATTATCATAAACGGTGTGGGTATGCTCAAGGGCGCTAAGATCGGTTATTATCGTGATGGAACTTATCAGATAAAGACGATCAGCGATCCTGCGGAGTTGGTTTCCACCAGTGGTAACATGTATATCAATCCTGCAGGCAAGCATGAGTGGCATGTGCACGTAGCACTTGCAGTGCGGTCTCACGAGATGCTCGGCGGGCATCTGTTGGGAGGAATTGTGTGGAATACCGCAGAACTTTTCCTTCAGATCGTTCCCGATGCAAAATTCGTTCGCGAGACCGAAGAAGAAAATCTTCGATTGAATTTTAAGTAGCATTAAACCTTTGGGCGGGTTGATCTGAGAAATATGGTCGCCTGCCCGTTTTTATTATAGTTATTGGATAAATTGTGCACCATAAAAAATTGCCCAAGATAAACGAATCCTGTCATGTCCATTTTATCACTACTAACACTTTTAATCATCAACCCTTCTTTTTGAATCACAAATGTTGTAATATTTTGTTGAGAAATATCGGAATGTACCGCAAGGAATTGAAATTTAGGCTTTTCGGATTTTACATAATGCCCGATCATTTTCATGGATTATTCTGGTTCGAGGTTGAAGAACAGGAAATGCTTACTTCTCCAAGAAGGCAGGGTAAACCTGCCTCTACCCGGATTGGGGTAGGTTCGGGTTTATCCCGAACCAATATGATTGTGCAGCAGGATGAACCTGCTGCTACCCTGGAAAAGAGGGAGATTGAATACCCCCATAATAACTATAATCTTTTATCCAAAGATGCTCCATTAAATATCTCCAAAATCATGCACCGCATCAAGGGTAAAACCGCCATTGATATCAGAAATGAATTACAAATAAACTTCAAATGGCAAAAATATTTCTATGATTTCAATATTTATACCCAGAAAAAATATCTCGAAAAGTTGAATTATATACATAATAATCAATACAAAGATAAACGTATTACCAATCCTGATGTATATCCTTATTCATCAATGATATTTTTAGAAACCGGCAAAGGTGTCTTTAAAATTGACGAAATCGATCTATAATGGAAATATTGATAATGTGAATACCCCCAAACAACGGGGTAGGTTCGGGTTTACCCCGAACCAAGAGAGTAGTTAATTTATAGATCAGGAGGATCATATATGAAAAAAAGGTTATTTGTTTTAATATTTTTACTTGTTTTATCAACAACCCTCTTCGCAGACTATCTTCCCCGCGAGCTCTTCCATAAAGATGTATCACAACAACATTTTTACACCCATCGCGCTGATTCGTTGCACGGCTTTGACATGCAGCATTATGATATCACGATTGAATTATTTCCAACTACACATTATGTCGAAGGAAATGTCTTCGCAGAGATCACTGCCACAGAAAACGGTCTGTCCGAGATCGCCTATGAATTGGAAGGGCTCACTGTTACAGATGTGTGCGTGAACGGGACAGCAGCATCATACACCTATACAAATGGCATTCTGACAATTACATTGGATCAGACCTATTCAATTGGGGATAATTTTACCACACAGGTTTATTACGAAGGATATCCCGTGCTCAGCAGTGACGGCTACAGCACAGGCATACACTGGTCATCATACATTTATACCTATTCAGATCCTAACGGAGCGCGTTACTGGTGGCCCGGGTATGACCATCCCTGGGACAAAGCAACCACAAAAACTATCATAACTGTACCGGACGACCTGCTTGTTGCTTCAAACGGCTTGTTGATAGGTGAAGTAAATAGTGGCAAATCGACGCAGACCTTCACTTGGGATAATACAGATCCGATCGCGACCTATCTTGTTTCCCTTTGCATTGGTGGCTACAGCACATTTGAGCAGACCTATCCTGGAGTGCCTATCATTAACTATGTATATCCAGGTCATCTTGGCGCTGCGCAGAACGACTTTGTATGTATTCCGGTTGCATTGGGTATCTTTGAAGACCGCTTTGGCGACTATCCCTTCCAGAAATACGGTGCGGCAGAATGTAATATCTTTGGCGGTTATGGCGGAATGGAGCATCAAACTATGACATCTATGGGGAGCGGACTTATCACGGGAAGTGCAACCTATGAAATGATCTTTGTGCATGAGCTCGGGCATCAATGGTTTGGAGACTGTCTGACGCCACTCACATGGAAGGATGTGTGGCTTTCCGAAGGATTCGCCACCTATTCCGAAGCTCTTTACATAGAGGGTACAGACGGTTACGCTGCGATGTGTGATTATGTGCAGTCATCGTATCATAACTACTATCTCAACTGGGCAGGAAGCACTCCCCATACTGTGTACGATCCCTCTTACCTGGCATATTTTACACCCGCAACCTATGAAAAACCTGCATCCGTATTACACATGATCCGGCTTGCAGTGGGCGACAGCACATTTTTTAATATCCTGCAAACCTACTTCTCATTATATCATAACAGCAATGTTGTTACAGAAGATTTCCAGACTGTGTGCGAGGATGTTAGCGGACGAGATTTTGAAGACTTCTTTGAGGGCTGGATCTATGGGAGCGGCGTGCCGAGTTTTGAATATGCCTATCTGAAAACCGATGGCTCTTTGCGCGATTCCGACCTGCTCATGATAAGCCGATCAAGTTCTCCCACTACCAGCCAGTTTTATATGACAATCCCATTTGGAGTCACTACATCATCCAGCACAGAGACCATCCTTATGGAAACCGAGCCGGAATTTACCTGTTCTGAGTATATGATCGGTGATGAAATTCTGAGCATTGAATTCGACCACGACTCCTGGATTCTGGATAGAGGAAATACCTATATTCTTCCCGTGCTCACTTCAGCGCTTCCGGGGAACAGCATGGTATCTCTTATGTGGGAAGAGTTTCCCGATATTATTTCCCAGGGGATGTTCCGCATTTATAGAAGTGAAAATCTCAGTGAAGATTTTGTGATCATCGCAGAAGTGCCCGGAGATGAACTCAGCTATGTGGATTTTGATGTCGTGAACGGTACTACATACTATTATAAGATTTCATACGGGGTGGTTTCCGGTTGTTTTTCCGGAGAAACAGAGCATTCGAACATACTCTTTGCAACTCCTCTTGATTTCCCGATGGATCAGGGTATCCTTGTGGTTGATGAAACAAAGGACGGCAGCGGCGGTCCCATCACCCCGGCAGACAGCACAGTTGATCATTTCTACGCCGATGCGCTTACACACTTTCAGATAACCCAGTACGATTATGAAGATGAAGGCGAGCCGGACTTAAGCTTGCTGGCTAATTACTCTACCATTATATGGCATGACGAGGATATGAATGAAAAATTTATTACTGAGAATATCGAGAATCTCAATGCAATGCTCTTGAGCGGTGGGCATGTGCTCATCTGCGGATGGAAAACAGCAGATTACATTCCCGAATATTTTCTGCAACACTATTTCAGTCTGGGAAATACAAACATTATTAATGATATCGATTTTCTCGGTGCTTTTGGCGAGGACGGATATCCCTACATCGATGTGAATGGATCCATTATTCCCGCATGGAATGACAAGTGGAATTATATCGTTGAATTTCCAGACGCAGAAACAGATGTTACTCTCTATACCTATAACTCAGAATCCGGTGCAAATGCCGGAAAGGTCGTGGGCTTGGTCGATAATAAACAGGACAAAGCAGCGGTCGTGCTGGGATTTCCGCTCTTTTTCATGGAGCTCGACACTGTGCAGGAATTCCTCACGAAACTTATGATCGATTTCGGCGAATGTGTCTCAACCGATGATGAGCCGGAACCTAATTCAACCATCCTTACCTGTAGTCCCAACCCATTCTCCACCTCCACCACCATCTCATATAATGCAACCACCAATCTACATGAATTATCGAAAATAAAGATTTATAATGTAAAAGGACAAATTGTACGCGAATTTTTCCTTTTCACCCCCTCTCCCGGTCTACCCGTCTCTGTTACCTGGGATGGTAGAGACGAAACAGGCAAAGAAGTAAAAAGCGGCGTGTATTTCTGCTCTTTCCAAAACGGGGAGAAACAGGCGGTAAAAAAATTGGCGCTTTTGAGGTAAGATAGAAAATAAAATTTGACAAAAATAATTATTAATATACTCTTTTGCCTAAGGTAATTTTATGAAAAATAAAAATGTATTATGGAATCTGTTAAGATACACTATTAACTTACCCCCCCCTATAGCATAACTTGCTTACCGGTTGGTGGTTATACAAGAACACAAAAGAATTATGAAAACAGAATTGCTCAATTCTATCCCCAAAATATTTTTTGCAAAAATAAATTCACATAATATGCACCTGTCTGCCGAATTTCCCTAAGCAGGCAGGTTATTCCTTTTAAAGCTCTCTTCTGTCATTCAAGGAGCGGAAGCTGAGAGCAGGAAATGGAGTTGGGGAAATTACTTCTTATATGGAAATAACTCCCTGATATAAGAAGGACATTTACGGGAGTAAATAAAAATTAGGAGAATATAATGTATAAGAAAATTCTGGTAGTATTAATGTTACTGTTAATGATTGGAATTATCAGTGTTTTTTGTGAAGAGCGTACAATCGTATATGTCCATATTACAGCAGACCCGGGATTTAGCGGTGGTTACGGTGATGTGTGGTTGTATTGTTATGGAATAACATTTAGACAGGATTTTGACATACCAAGGACATATTATTTCGAAGATGTTTGTGGTTTATCTTTTAATCATGATGCAACAGCAAGAGTAGTAGTTGGCGAACATACAGATCAAGAAACACATTTACTTACAGTTTATAATAATCATTTCAACCTACATTTATCCAATTCAGTTCCGTGGCCGTATCCTGGGCCTCTGGAAGAACCCGAGGAGTAAGAATCACCCTGCTATGAAGTTCCTTTGAACGTGTTCCGTTACACAATGTCCTTTGCTTAGTGCATTGGGCATTGTGTAACAAATCAAAAAGGATATAAACATAAAACCTAAAAAATAATTATCATCGGAATTTAATATGAAAAAAATTGTTGCAACACTAATATTAAGCTTTTTTACATTATGTGATGTTTACGCAATAGATATAGACAAAATATCCGAATTTTCATTCGTCGAAAGGCGTGAGCAACATAACAACATGGCAGTAAAGGATGATAAACTCTTTGCTGTTGGAATAAGAGGATTGGAGATTTTCGAAATAGAAGATGATTCGTTAACATTATTAACCGAATATAATCTGGAAGGGAAGTGTACACATATATCTATAAAAAATGATTATACTTATATTTCAACATACGTTTCGACAAGCCGTCTTTATCGAATCTACATATCTGATATATACGAACTTACGATAACAGATACTCTTCACTATCTTGGCAACTATGCTTATTTTATTGATGGAGACCATCTCTTTGTCAATGAGCTTCTGGAGACAGGTTCATGGTTGATGCATGTCTATGATAATGATACATTCCAAGAAATTACAACCTTCAACGTTCCGCATGAATATTGTGCCATGAAACATGTAAGCGATGGTTTGGGATTAGTAATAAATAATTATCAAACTTCTTATAAAGCTTATCTATATGATGTATCAAATCCTGACAGTATCTTTCTCTATAGTTCGGGATATATCGGTGATTTATCATCTCCATACATAACAACAATATTCCAGGATTCGGTTTTTATAATAGCAAGCGGTTTGACAAGAGTAAAATTTTATGATATATCCGATCCTTTCAACTGGAATATAATAAGTGAACTAGATCATGAGCTCTATGATTTCAGTATTCAAGATAATAACATTATTCTTAGGGGAGCAGACGATATTTGGCTCTATGATATAAGCGATGTACATAATCCATTACTACTTGACCATACTACAGACGATGACATAGGATATTATAATTTCTATAAGGGGATAACAGAATATAATAATAAAATTTTTGTGTCAAAATCTTTTAATGGTGATATTAACTGTTATAATATTGAAAACAATTCACTGAATAAATACTATACTTATCATTCGAACAGTATGTTAAGATCGTCATATTTTTATAATGAAAATCTTTACATTCAAACGTGGCAGGATGGCATACAAAGATGGGATGTAACCAATCTTAATGATCCGGTTTTTATCCGTAAATATTACGATGAATATGTTGCCCCTTACCATCTATCCTGTGATGAAAATATCATAGTTCAGGTTAGTGTTGATAAAGATACTTATGAGAAATATAATACTCCACTGTTAATACAACCAGACGGAAACACGGCTATTCTGGATTCCCTTGAGTCTCCCTATGGTGATCCTCTTGCTTACAAGGCAGGTGTCGGTTTCCTTGAATCATATAACTCAACGTTATTCAAATATGAGCTTGATGGCAATAATGAATTGGTTCAGGTAGCCACGCGGGACATTCCTATTTCTTATGGGACAGTGTATTTTCTTAAGAATCATCCCGAAGTAGCATATATATTGGGATTTGATTCCTTTGTTGTTATTAATAATATCGATACAAATGATAGTATGCAGGTAATGGGACAGTATTTTACCTATTACTATTATCAAAACGAAACAGCCGAATATATTGATTATTTATTATTGTCTCCCTCCAATCCAATCAGTCATTGCGTTGTGTATGATATATCGAATCCGTTAAATCCTATAGAGAGTTTTACTGTTGATAATAGCGGCAGATTAGCTGTTGATGAGGATAATCATCTCCTCTTTATAGGAAATGATATTTGCACAGTGTATGATCTTAGTGAAATTGCTGCCGGACACATCGATAGTCTTTGTTGTTTCAGGAATTGGTCTTATGCAGAACAGATCGTGCCCTTTAAACGGGATAACACAAATTACCTTCTCTATCTTGAGGAGACATCTGCGAGTATTTATGAATATTCAATATATGATATTGATGAACCTCCTGTTGGTCATAATAATATTATAAGTTGTTACCCCAACCCATTCTCTTCCTCAACCACCATCTCGTTTTCGGGAAAATTGAATTCACATGAATTATCACAAATGAGTATTTATAATTTGAGAGGACAAATCGTACGCGAACTTTTCCCTGTCTCCCCCTCTCCCGGTCACTCCGTCTCTGTTACCTGGGATGGAAGGGATGAAACCGGCAAAGAAGTAAAAAGCGGCGTATATTTCTGCTCTTTCCAAAACGGTGAGAAACAGGCGGTAAAAAAATTAGTACTTTTGAGGTAAGATAGAAAATTAAATTTGACAAAGAATTATTTGATCTATTGTATTTTGGCAAAGGTTTATTATGAAAAATAAAAATGAATTCGGGATTGCATTAAGTTACACTATTGTCTTACTCACCCTACCATAACTTGCATATCCTGTGGTAGTTATGGAAACAACCATGAAAATAATAAAAAAAGACACATACAACACAATTCCCAAAATATTTTTTGCAAAAATAAATTCACATAATATGCGCCTGTCTGCCAAATTCCCTAAGCAGATAGGTGATAATATTCTCTAATCATATTGGAATTGATTATGAATATGGAGTTGAGGGAAATTGCTTCTTATATCCTAGACTCCGCATACAATAATTTTACTTTTTTCATATTTATTATTTAGCGAATTAGAATAGTTATTGATAGAAATCGGGATAAATAGGACCCAATATTTTAAGGATAATTCTGTGACTTGGTTTTAGATTTGCAATTATTTTTTCTGTATTTTCAATAATGATCTCGTGTATTCCGACAAAGCAAAAGAATACCCATTTTGCTGTTAGATTTTGAATATCCTTTTTTGTCTGATTTGGGAAGTATTCACCTTTATCCTTCAATTCCTTCCGTATTCTATATTCTAAAGCAGAATAAACCATTAAACACAGCATCATAACGAAAAGTAATGTTTCTACTCTTTCAGGTTTTTCAAGAAATATTGAGGAAGCAAGAAAAGAAGGATCTTTCAAAAAACGAAATCCTCTTTCTACTCGTCCCTGATTTTTGTAACCAACAAGAATATAGGGCGAACTTAAAACTGATTTATCCAACTCATTGGAAGCAAGTATGAACATCCCTTTTGAACTTCTTATCTTATTGTAATTTGTTAAAGATGATGATAATATCCCATCAATCGTGTATCCAACTATAGGGGGAATAGTCCGCCAACTGGCGGATAGGATGTCCTTTGCCTTGATATTTTCTTACTTCTTGGCACGATATATCTGTTATCTCAAAATACTTGCATTTCTTCATAAATTCCGCAACAGCTTTTAGAGCATCTGCTTCACAAGCAAACACAAAATCACAAAATTCATTATACTCTTTGGTTTAATACCATTTATACTCCATTTTTTTTGGAGTCAAAAATAAAAAAGAGGTAAAAAAACGCCTATAATTTTCTAAAAGAACTTTAACTTACGGTATAATGTTGAGTTATGAAGCCACTGTTTTTAATTGAAAATTTAGGATATTTTGCTATGCGGAGTCTCGGATATAACCTTCACTTGAAGGAAAACCTCTTTCCCGTTCACATTCCAGCTTTTCAATCCATCTGA
>Ga0268281_1001595_pt1 | contig 12767 bp, 10 predicted proteins | sample saktaG_10_FD_190134 | JGI IMG/M metagenome (GOLD analysis project Ga0268281, IMG submission 190134) | Saline water microbial communities from Sakinaw Lake, British Columbia, Canada - sak_2011_5_24_50m | ecosystem: Environmental > Aquatic > Non-marine Saline and Alkaline > Saline ... | reverse complement strand
TTTTTTAAAAAAGGGTTTATTAATATGATGAGAGTAATGTTCTTTTAAAATTTCGTCATTTAGTCTCATCATTTTTAAAGCAATAATTTTTAATCCTTTTTTTTCAAAACGAGAAATAATCTCTCCTAAGAGATTTCTTTGTAAAGCATCCGGCTTTAATAAAATAAGGGTTCTTTCCATATTATCACTAAAAAAACAATAATTTATTTTTCAAAAGTTTAATTATTATGGACATTTATGTTTAATGGTAGAAATAGATTAACATTTTACATTTTAATTGTCAAGACAAAATATAGAACATTGGGGATTAGGGATTGGGTACTTAGGGATTGGAAAAAGGAATCTTTAAAAAAATTCTTGCAATTCTTACTTCCTGCCAGTTCTGCCAGGTCGAACCTGACAGAACATAACCTACCTAGTTTAAAAATTTTTTGATTATTTCAAAATCAAATTTTCTCCGTCAGTTAAAAATATAATGTCCCCTTTTTCATCGGTTCTTAAAATTTTTACTTGGGCTGTTTTTAAATTTTTTAAAACTCTGAAACTGGGATGACCAAAATTATTTTTTCCACAGGAAATAATCCCATATTCAGGATTAACTAATTTTAAAAAATCCAGCCCAGTAGAATATTTTGAACCATGATGGCCAATTTTTAAAACATCTGATTTTAAATCAATTTCTTTCGCAATCAATTCTTGTTCTATTTGCTTTGGCGCATCCCCCATAAATAAAAAATTCTTTTGGCCATAATTTAATTTAACTACCAAAGAAGATGAATTATCATCGCCCTCTAATTTTTTTAAATTATCAAATTCGGGCCAAATAAAATCCAAAGAAAAATTATTGTTTAAATCCATTTTTATCGGCTGGTTTATTTCTTGAACTTCTATTTTATTCGCCTCAATCAATGCCCGCCATTTTTCTCCCGCTGAAGTATTATTATCTAAGCCATTAGTAATAATCTTTTTTATTTGATAGCGTTCTAAAATTTCAACTAAACCAATAAAATGGTCTGAATCAAAATGGCTAACAATAATTAAATCAATTTTTCTTTGATAAAAGGGAAAAAATTCGTCCATTTTAAAAATAAGACTTTTATCCGGACCGCCATCCAATAAAATATTTTTTTCTTTAGTTTGAATTAGCGTGGCATCACCCTGCCCGACATTTAAAAAAACAATTCTTAAATTTCCATCAGGAACCGGCGGGACAATTAAAAATTTTTGATAACCCCAAAAAACTAAAACAGAAAAAATAAATCCTAAAATTAAAATTAAAAAAAATATTTTAAATTTCTTTAATAACATCTTTTTTAAAATTTAAGAAAAGAAAAAAAATTAAAAGGTATAAAACCAAAACTCCTTGTTTTGGAAAATTAACAATTAAAAAAGACAAATAAGGAATCTTGGCAGCCAGTTTAGCCAATAAAATAATAGCGGTTGTTAAAATCCATAAAGGATAAAATATCGCCTTAGCCAAAAATAAACTAATTAAACCAAAAATAATAAAACAAAATCCCAAAACCATGACAATTGGCAAGTAAGGGATAATTAAAATATTCATCAATGGCGCAATTAAAGAAAAATTTCCAAACCGATATAAAACTAAGGGCAAAACTCCAATTTGAGCGCTTAAACTTAAGGCTAAATAATCCTTTCCCAAGGTAACTTTTTTAAATAATTTTTGAAAAAATGGAAAAAAATAATTAATTCCCAGAATGGCGGAAAAGGAAAATTGAAAACTGAGGTCTGATGCTAAAATTTTAGGGTTAATAAAAAGCATTAACACGGCCGTGTAAAAAATAATTCTTTCCGTGTTTTGGGGCCGAGAAAAATTTTGGCTTAAAAGAAAAAGTAAAACCATAATTCCGGCCCGCACTGCGGAAGAAGACGCGCCAGTTAAAACAATATAAAAAACAATAAATAAAAGTATAAAATAAAAAGCTTTTTGCCGCGGAATTAAAAAAACTCTAATAAAAAGCAGCCTAATTAATTGGCTGAAGATAACAAGATGAAGACCGGAAATTGCCAAAAGGTGAGAAATTCCAGAAAAGGCAAACCAATTTCTTAAATTTTCAGAAACCTGTTTTTTATCGCCCAATAAAAGAGCGGCTAAAAAAGCATTCTGGGGTTCAGGAAAAAAGGAAACTAATAAATTTCTTGATTTTGACTTAAAAGCTAAAATCTGATAATAAAAACCCCGTTTATAATTTTTCTCTATTAATTCAATTGACGACCAATTACAAATAGCATAAACATTTTTTTGCGCTAAATAAGCTTGATAATCAAAAGATTGTGTTTGAAAGGGTTTTTTCAAAAAACAATTGACTTGAAGCAGGTCATGATAATGATATTCGGAATAAACCGGCGCCTCAAGTAAAATTTTTCCTTTTATCTTTTCTTGGTTAATTGTGAGTTTTCCTAAGGTCAAATTTATTTTATTATTTCTCAAATCCGGTTCTGAAATAACTTTTCCTTGAAAAACAATCTTTTGGTTTTGATAAAAAGAAATATGCTGTTGATTGATTGGATAAAAATTGGCTTCATTGCGGATAAAACCTAAAATAAGAAAAAATAAAACGCTAATGATTAGCGCTTTATTTTTTTTAAAAAAATTTGATTTTTTCCAAAACCAAACAACTGTTATTAATAATAAAATTAGAAAAAGAAAATGGTAAAAAGCTAAAAAAGAGCTCAAAGCAACCCCGATAATAAAAAACTGACAAGCAAATAAAATCAATTTTGATTTTGGCATCCCTCCTATTTTTTAAAGCGGAGACAACTTTCAATAATTTCTTCTAAATTTCCATTTAAAATGTCTTCTACTTGATCTGTTTCATAATTGCTTCTTAAATCCTTAACCATTTGATATGGTTGAAGGACGTAAGAACGAATTTGATTTCCCCAGGAAGCTGATTTAAATTCTCCTTTTAAGCGGTCCTTTTCCTCCTGTTTCTCCGCTTGATTATATTGATAAAGTTTTGATTTTAAAACTTGCATCGCTCTTTCTTTATTTTGGAGTTGCGAGCGTTCTGATTGACAAGTGGCAATTAGATTAGTGGGTAGATGAACAATTCTAACCGCAGTTTCATTTTTTTGGACATTCTGACCACCATGGCCGGAAGCTAAAAAAGTATCAATCCTTAAATCTTTTTCATTTATTTCCACTTCTTCTTCGGTTATTTCCGGCAAAACCTCAACCAAAGCGAATGAAGTATGTCTCATTTTTTCCGCGTCAAAAGGAGAAATTCTTACTAACCGATGAACTCCTGCTTCATTTTTTAAAAAACCATAAGCAAATTCTCCTTTAATTTCTAAAACAACGCTTTTCATCCCAGCTTCCATTCCCTTGGAATGGTTTATTATTTCCGCAATCCATCCTTTTTTAAGGGCATATCTGGAATACATTCTTAAAAGAATTTCCGTCCAATCTTGGGCATCCACTCCTCCGGCGCCGGCAAAAATTGAAAGGAAAACATTCTTTTGGTCATAAGGTCCGTTTAAAAATACTGTTTTCTCAAAATCATTAAGTTCTTTTTCGATTATTAAAGATTGCTTTTGAATTTCTTTTTTTAATTCTCTTTGGTTTAATTCTGATAGAGAATTTTCTCCTTTAAATTTTACTAAATCAATTATTTTATCTTGTTGAATCAATTTGGCAAATTCCAAACAATCATAAATTGATTTTTTAATTCTTTCCAGTTTCTCAAAAAATTTTTTTAAATCAGTTATTCTTTTTGATTTTTTCTCTGCCAATTCCCGATTCTGCCAGAAACCGGCGCAACCCATTTCCGTTTCTATTTCCTTAATTTCATTTTTCTTTTTAGTTAAGTCAAAGATAGTCTCCGACTTTGCGGAGCCTCTGTTTAAAATTTTCCAATTCTTGAATTAATTCCTGCATATTTTATATTTCCATTATTTACTTTGATATTCTTCTAAAATAACCTTGATATTTTTTTCTTCTCCTTGATGATAAATTTTTAATTCAATTTCTTCATTGGGTTGGAATTTTTGAATTTCTTTTGCTAAAGAATTTTCCTGGTCAATTTTTTTTCCTTCAATTTCCAAAATAATGTCATTTTCCGCCAAACCGGCTTTATTTGCCGGCGAACCGGGAATGATTGCCAAATCAGTTGCTTGTTCTCCCCTGATAATTAAAACGCCATAGTCATAGGGTAAATTATTTTTTTGTGCGATTTCTACATTAAGAATAAGATACCTAATTCCTAAAAAGGGGCGAACAATTCGGCCATATTCTTTAACACTTTCAATGACCTGTTTGGCTTGATTGATTGGAATAGCAAACCCGATCAGCTGTCCCCCTTGATTAATGGCCGTATTAATGCCAATAACCTTCCCATTGATATCAATTAAAGGTCCGCCAGAATTGCCAAAATTAATTGCGGCATCAGTCTGAATAACATTTTCTAAAACTTCTGATTGCCCAAAAGAACTTCCAGCCACAATTCGTCGGCTAATGCCACTTATCACACCTTTAGTGACGGTATTGCGATATTCTCCTAAAGCATTGCCAATGGCGATTACGGTTTGACCAATTTTTATTTGGTCAGAATCTCCCAAATCAACTTCTGGCAAATTAAAATCTTCCTGATTAATTTTTAAAATCGCAATATCATTAAAAGGGTCACGCGCTAAAACCTGAGCTTCATAACTATCGCCTTGATTGGTAATAACAGTATATTCCGCATTTTCGTCGTCAACTACGTGCTTATTAGTTAAAATCAAACCCTCTTGAGAAGAAATTATAAAACCGGTCCCACTTCCTACTTCCTGTTTTTCTTTCTCTTCTGGTTGAGGGGGGTTTGGAACCGGAGTAGGAATTCTAACACCGGGATAATCTAAATCCGGATAACTAAAAAATTGATTAAAAAAATCGTTAAAAGAAGAATCTTGAGGATAAACAGAAACATCCTTGCTAATAATAATGTTAACCACTGAGGGATTTATTTTTTCCACGGCTTTAATAATTTTTTCCTCGTTGCCTATAGGAAAAAAAATATTTTTATCTTCCTTGTCTTCTTCACTTAAAGAATAATTTTCCGAATTAATTTCCTTTATTAATCTTTGGTTAGAATAAATTCTCTTAGAAATATAAAAACCGGAAAATCCTCCGGCCAAAGATCCAATAATTAAACTGATTAAAACGATTAAGATTAAATAATTTAATAAATTTTTATTTTCTGTTCTCATAAATTTCAAATTAAATTACTAAACCCTTAAATTTATTTTAAAATCTTTTTTAATCTTTTCCTTGATTGCTTCAAACCAATCATTTGAATAAGGACTCTCTTTCAAATTTTTGTCTAAAACATTTTTTGAGTTAAATTGCTGAAGATAATAATTTTTTGCCCCTTTTAAATCTTTAATAATTTCTAAAATATCCTCCGATGTCAATAAATTAGGAACCGCCGTAGTTCTAAACTCATAATTTATTTCTGACCCAATAATTAATTTGACACTTTTTTTTATTTTTTTCAAATCAATTTTCTGACCGGATAATTTATCATATTTATCCTGCTTTAACGGAGCCTTAATATCCATCGCTATATAATCAATCGCTTTTTTCTCAATTAAAAATTCTAATGCCCGGGGGAATGACCCATTTGTTTCTATTCCAACCAAAAGACCAATTTCTTTTATTTTTTGAATAAAATCAATTAAATTTTTAAGGCCGGCAGAATCTTTATTTTCCATCCCCAGTAAAGGCTCTCCACCGGTAATCATAACGCCGTCTAATAAATCATTATTAGATTTTAAATAATCCAAAATTTCTTTTTCAGTAATTACGGGAAATTTATCCTGGTTTAAAACTAAATCAAAATTATGGCAAAATGGGCAACGAAAATTACAACCGCCAGTAAAAATAACTGAACAAACTTTGTTTGGCCATTCGTTTAAAGAAACTTTTTGCCATCCTCTAAAAATCATGCTAATAAATTTATTCCTTAATTTTAAAAGCCACTCTTTGTTTATATTCTTCTTGTTTGCCCTCATTCCATTGCTTAACCGGTCTTAAATAACCGACAATCCTGGAATAAACTTCTGTCTCCTCTTGGCATTCAGGACAAATAAATTTTTCCCCCGGCAAATAGCCGTGATTTGGACAAATACTAAAAGTAGGAGTTAGTGTTAAATAAGGAAGTTTAAATTTATTAAAAACTTTTTTAACCAAATTTTTTACTACCTCTGAATCATAAATCCTTTCTCCTAAAAAAGCATGAAAAACTGTGCCTCCGGTATATTTTATTTGTAAACCATCTTGATTTTCCAAAGCTTGAAATAAATCTTCTCCATAATCAACCGGCAATTGAGTGGAATTAGTATAATAGGGATTATCTTTTCCGGCGGTAATAATATCAGGATAAGATTCTTTATCTATTTTAGCTAAACGATAACTGGTTCCTTCAGCCGGCGTTGCTTCCAAGTTATAAATATTGCCAGTTTCCTTTTGATAACCAATCAAGCGACTTCTCATAAAATCCAAGATTTTTTCTGCGAAAATTCTGCCTCTTTCAGAAATAATTTTTTCATTCATAAAATTAAGCAAAGTTTCATTCATTCCCACTAAACCAATGGTGGAAAAATGATTCGCCCAATACTGTCCCCTCATTTTTTTTATTTCAGACAAATAAAATTGAGAATAAGGATAAAGATTTTTTTCAGTAAATCCTTCCAAAGCTTTTCTTTTAATTTCCAAACTTTCTTTGGCTAAATCCATTGTCTGACCTAATCTTTTAAAAAATTCTTCTTCATTTTTGCATAAATAGCCAATTCTTGGAAGATTAATGGTGACCACTCCTATACTGCCGGTAAGGGGATTGGAACCAAAAAGTCCGCCGCCGCGATGATGCAAGTCTTTATTATTCAATCTTAAACGGCAACACATTGAGCGAATATCTTCCGGGTCCAAATCAGAATTAATAAAATTGGAAAAATAATTAATTCCATATTTAGCCGTTGCTTCCCACATTAATTTTAATTTTGGATTTTCCCAATTAAAATTTTTGGTGATATTAATAGTCGGGATGGGAAAGGTAAAAACCCGCTGTTTAGCATCACCATCCATAATCACTTCATAAAAAGCCTGATTAAAAATATCCATTTCGTTTTGAAAATCCCCATAAGTTTCTTTTTGATTCTCTCCGCCGATAATAACTGGAACTTTAGTCAAATTTTTTAATGGCTCCAAATCTAGGGTAACATTAGTAAATGGGGTATTTCCGGTAATAAAAATTTTTCCATTTCTTCTAGCAACTACTGTTTCATTATCCGTATTCGGACACCAAATTATTCCCTGATAATTAACCTTTTTAACTTCATTAATATAAGTATCTTTGTGTTTGATAACTCTAATAATATACCTATCCTTTTTTGACAATTTGTTATCTGGGTGGCGGATTAAAACTGAAGCGCCATAACCGGCATTAACAATAACATGGAGTAAACTATCTTTTATAGATTCCTCTGTGGTTGTAATTTTACAATCATCGTGGCCATCCCCTTTAATATAAGTTTTTATAAAAGTTTTTGAATCCTCGGTATTTATTTTAAGAATATTTTCGGGAACAAATTTAATACCTTTATTTTTAGAACTATTAAAATATTTTAATATTTTTCTGGTACTATTTGCGTCAAATCTAATAACGTTACAATCCACTCCTAATCCTTTTTGGATTCTTTCAGTATATTCTAATTTTAAACTTCGACATAAAGAAGTAATTTCTTCATAATTTTCCAAATTTTTTTCTTTTGACTGATAAATACTAACTCTTCCGCTTCCCCGACCACTTTTATCCATTGTTCCTTCTGCTATTAACCAAGCGATTAGTTTAACCTCATCTTCATTTAACCGGTTATTTCCTAAAACATTTCCCTCGCTCCCCACTGGTACTATGAAGGGCGAATTTAATTTTAAAACTTTTTCTATTTTTTCCAAAACATAATTATTTGAATTGAACATTTTTCTTACCACTCGATGTTCTGGAGAAATTAATTGATCGCTAATTCTATTTTTTAAATTATACATTATTCCATTATATTTTTTAGCAAAAACATTATTAACCGGCAAATATTCAATGAATCCTTTTTCGATATTGAAAGTAGCGATGATACTCTCTTTTTTAATTTGGTGATAATTTTTCCACCCATCTTTTGTTAAAATTTCCGTGTCTTCAGACAAGCACTGAAAACCAACTCGAGTCGGAACATTGCAATTAAACATAAATTCCTGAATGGCTTGTTTTACTTGTTTATAGGTTAAATGGTCGTACCGAATAAAAGGAGCCAAAAAAGTATCAAAGGAAGAAACCGCGATGGCGCCCGCGGCTTCTCCTTGTAAAGTATAAAAAAAGTTAACTAATTGGCCAAGCGCTGAATGCAAATGTTTTGCCGGTTTAGAAGAAATTTTTCCGGAAACGCCGGTAAAACCTTTAACCAAAAGGTCTTGAAGGTTCCAACCAACACAATAAGGAGCTAAAATCCCCAAATCGTGAATATGAAAATCCCCTCTTTTAGATGCTTCCCTGATTTCCACCGGATAAACTTTTTCCAGCCAATATTTTTTAGTAACGGTATTGGAAATATAGTTATTCAAACCCTGTAAAGAATAGGTCATATTAGCATTTTCTTTGACTTCCCAATCAACTTCTTTCAAATATTGATCAACCATACTAATGCTCTCGCTGGTTACTTTCATAGCTTCCCTTATTTTTCTTCTTTGCTCACGATAAATAATATAAGCCTTCGCCACTTCAACCAAATCAGCTTGAATTAAAACTTCTTCTACTAAATCTTGAACTTCTTCGACGGTTGGCGCTTTTTCATCAAAACGACGATTAAGAATTTTAACTACCTGGTTGGATAACTTCTGTGATAATTTTCCGTCTTCTTCAGAAACGGCTGTTACCGCTTTATAAATCGCTTCTGTAATTCTCTCTTGATTAAATTTGACCAAACGGCCGTCTCTTTTCCTTACTTTATTTACTTTTTGTTTCATAGGGTTTCAATATCATAATAATAAAATTTATCACTATAAAATAATAAAAAGCGATAAATTCAACCTATTAATTAATCTATTTTTTTTAAATTAAAGATTTTATTTGCTTAAAAGCTTCAGGAATGAGCGGTAATAAAATCTTTCCAAATCCAATTAAAGGAAGAGCGATATTGGAATTATTTAAAAGATTAACCCAATTATTTCCCAATGGAAATTTGGCGGAAAAATATAAAATCAAACCCAGAATTAATCCCCCTTCAATTAAACCTAGAGTTGCGCCAGCTAAACGATTAATTGTTTTTAGAAAGGGAATAAAAGTTAAAAAATCAAAAATTTTATCAAGAACTTTTATTAAAAGGAGAATTATAAAACGAGCTAAAATAAAAACTAAAATAAATCCCAAAAGTCGCGATAAATTCAATTTATCGCCTAAAAGAGGAAGAATTTTCAAAGCAATAACATCATACCAACGGCTAGCGATGAATACCGCTAAAACTACGCTTAAAATGCCGCCTAGAGTCTGAATTAATCCATTCCAAAAACCAAACCAAGTAAACCCAATTAAAACTAACAATAAAATTAAATCAAAAAATGTCATAATTATTTTTTTTGATTAAATTAAAATTAAAAATTATTTTAAAAGCTTAAAGTTGGGGAAATAATTGCTCGTTCTCAGAAATATTCTTAAACTTAATGTTTCCCCATTCTTGTCCTCGTTTTAAAGTTTTCTTTTTTTCTTTTCCTAAAAGCCCCAATGACTTAAAAATTTGGTCGCTTTTTTCCGGCATAAAAGATTGAGTTAGCCAAGCTAAATGGCGCTCTGACTCTAAAAGATTAAAAAGCAATTTTCTACTCTCTCCTTTATTATTACTCTTAATTATTTCCCACGGTTTTTTTAAATCAATATATTTATCACAAAACCTTACTAATTCATTAATATTTAAAATCGCTGTTTCAAATCTCAATTCTTCAAGCGCTTTTTCATATTTTTCCCAGATCTCCTTTATTTTTTCTTGAAAACCATCATTATTCTCTTCAAAAAAATACTCTTTGTTTTGAGTATCTTTAGAAACTAAAGATAAAATTCGGCTTAATAAGTTTCCTAAACCATGAGATAAATCAGTTTGGTATTTATCATAAAATTTTGATTCTGAGATATCACCATCTTGGCCAAAAGGATAAGCGGATAATATCAACCAACGAAGGGCATCTGACCCAAAAACAATCGCTAATTCTTCCGGGTCAAGAATGTTGCCTAAAGATTTGCTCATTTTTTGACCACCAATGGTAAAAAATCCATGGGCAAAAAGTTTTTTAGGCAAAGGGACATCCAAGCTTAATAAAATAGCCGGCCAAATAACAGCATGAAATCTTAAAATATCCTTTCCAATTAATTGAATATCTGGGGGCCAAAAATCCGGTAGTTTGCTTTCTCCATCCCAACCAATCCCTGAAAAATAATTTATCAAAGCGTCAATCCAAACATAAATGGTTTGATTTTTGTCCCAGGAGAGAGGAATTCCCCATTCTACTTTTTCTCGAGAAATAGCTAAATCTTCAAGCTTTTCAGTAGTTAAAAAACCCAAAACTTCATTTTTTCTCTCTATTGGACCAATTAACCATTGATCTTTTTTAATTAAATCAATTAAAGTATCTTGAAAAGAAGAAAGCTTAAAAAAATAACACTTTTCAGAAATAGAAACGGTTTGTTTTTGATGCATTGGACATTTCCCCTTATCCAATTCTTTAACCGTATAATATCTTTCGCAATCAATGCAATAAAGGCCCTGATATTCTCCCTGATAAATTAATCCTTTTTCTTTTAATTTATCTAAAATCCGGGAAACTAATTTTTCGTGATCCGAATCAGTCGTCCTAACAAATTTATCATAAGAAATTTGTAAAGTGTCCCAAACGGTTTCATATTTGCCAGCATTTTGGTCACAGAATTCCTTTGGATTTAAATTATTTTCCCGCGCCGTTTGGGCAATTTTTTCTCCGTGCTCGTCAGTACCGGTCAAAAAAAATGTTTTTTTTTCTTTCATTCTTGACCAGCGCGCTAAAACATCAGCGGCTAAAGTAGTATAAGCGCCACCCAAATGAGGTTTAGCATTAACATAATAAATTGGGGTGGTAATATAAAATTTTGACATTTTTTCTTTCAAATTAGTTAAGTAATTATAACTACAAATTCTCCTCTAAATTCTTTTTGATTAATTTTTTTTATAATTTCTTCCACTTTCCCGCGATAAATTGTTTCAAATTTTTTAGTCAACTCCCTTCCAATAAAAATTCTTCGATTTTTTAATTTAGGAAAATTATTCAATTCTGTCAATGTTTTAAAAATTCGATAAGGAGATTCGTAAAAAACCGAAGTGCTTTTATTTTTTTCGATTTCTTGAAAAATTTTATTCCGGCCTTTTTTTTGCGGCAAAAAACCCCAAAAAAGGAATTTGTCGGATGGGAAACCTGAGATACTCAACGCGGCTGTTAATGCGGCTGGACCAGGAATGGGAATAATCTTAAAATCAGGTTCTTTATCTAATAAAAATTCTATTAATTTATTTCCCGGATCAGAGATGCCTGGCGTTCCCGCATCTGAGACTAAAGCCAAATCACGATTTTGTTTCAATATTTGAAAAATCTTTTCTTGTTTTTTATTTTTAGAGTGCTGATGGTAGCTTAATAAGGGAGTTTTAATTTGATAATGCTGACAAAGTTTTTGAGTTTGGCGGGTGTCTTCGCAAAGAATAAGATTAACATTTTTCAAAGTTTCTACAGCGCGAAAAGTAATGTCTTCCAAATTGCCAATCGGAGTCGCGACAATATAAAGTTTCCCCAATTCCATAATTAAAAATTATTTTATTGGCAAAGCAAATGGCGGTTCACCTCTTTTACTGCCAGTTTTTTTAATTAAAGGCACTCGACCCGTAATAACCGGAAAATGATAAAGGGTTGCCAATTCTTCGATGTTTAAAATATTCTTTTTTTTATTCCCTCCAATTTTAATAGCTAAAAATTTGGCCAAATTAGTTAGAATTCTTCCCATACCTTTGGGTTTAATCTGCCAATAAAGACTTCTCTTTTTATAAGCTTTTAAAATGGATTCTTTAGATGATTCTGTTTTCTGCGGACGTTTTAAAGAATCAAAAACCTTTTTTTCTATTTCAATACCATTTAAATCCAAGGTATTTATTGCGTTAAAAGCCCCTAAAATACCAATTACCCCGCGGTCCTTAGAAAAAATTTCCTTTTTAGCCAAATAAATCACCCTGATTCTTGTTTCAAAAGCAATTTTAGAAATTTTCTTTTGGATTGCTTCTATTATTTTATGGTTTTCAGGAGAAACTGGCTTTTTTTCCTTTTTATCTACTTCTCCGCTGGGATTAAAAAAACCAAAAATATCTAAAAAAAGATCGCCGATAATCTGGCTAATTTTAACAGGAATTTTTAAAGTTTTATCAAATAAATTATCCGAAGAATCTGATTTTTCCCCGGAAATTGATTTAATCAACGAACTTCCCTCTTTTTTTAAAGCTGAACCGGCAGGTCGAATAATAAATTGAATCCAAGTTTGTTCCCCAGGAAGAAGCTTTCCTAAAATTTCCAATAACCCAGTCATTGGGTCTTTTAATTCTTTACTTAACCCGTGCTCAAAATCAGGATAAGTTCTAATGGGAAGCGGATTTTTATTATAGAGTCCCAAATCAGCGCCCCATAAATCATCTTCCTTATCCGGAAAGCGACCACC
>Ga0268281_1001593_pt1 | contig 12772 bp, 19 predicted proteins | sample saktaG_10_FD_190134 | JGI IMG/M metagenome (GOLD analysis project Ga0268281, IMG submission 190134) | Saline water microbial communities from Sakinaw Lake, British Columbia, Canada - sak_2011_5_24_50m | ecosystem: Environmental > Aquatic > Non-marine Saline and Alkaline > Saline ... | reverse complement strand
TTTCAGGCAAGGGAATTTTCGCAGGCATTAAAGAAAAAATATCTCCATCGGAAGTGTTAGGAATTTCTGATAAAGAAACTAAACTATGGTCTGTTAGAGGAATAGCAGGATTAGCTGCTGATATTCTTTTAGACCCAACAACCTATTTGACTTTTGGAGTTGGTGGAGCAGTAAAAGGAGTGGTTACTAAAACAGGAGCAAAAGTTGCCCTTACAAGGGCAGGGAAGCAAACACTTACGAAAATGATTTCAAGAGGAGTTAGCAGGAAAAGTGCTTTGAAATCTATTGGCAGAGTTATTGAAGAGGGGGGAGAACAGGCTGCTAAAAAATATGTTGCTAAATCAGGATTAAAATGGATGGGACAAGAGATAGTTCCCCGAAAAGTCTTTACCAAATTATTGGGAGAACCAACAAGATTAGCAATGTCCAAGATTCCTTATATGGATAAAATGGCAAAAGGGTTCAAAAAAGCTCTTAAACCATTTGCTGAATTAGACGAAATGCCAGCGAAATTAGGTGGGAAAGGAGTTTATAAAGGAGCTTATACTAATTTCATTAAAGCCACAAGAAATCAAGAACTTAAATCTATTGACCATCTTTTTAAATTAGCAAAACCTGTTTATAAGCAAAGCGGAAAAGACATAGGAAAAACTATCGCTTGGAAATTAGAATCCAAGAAACTCACTGGAGATGTAATGGTTGATGGCTTGATTAAAGCAATGAGAAAAGAATCAAGCGAAATGCTAAAATTGGAAAGGTTGGCAGGTAAAAAAATAGGCGAAATATCAGGATATGTAAAACATCACTTAACCCCAGAAGCAAGAGAGTGGGTTGGTAGGGGTGGTGATTTGGGACAATTTGTTGCGAAACCACTACGAGCTAAATTGGCTTCAGCCAATAAACGCAAAATCGCAGGAGCTATCAGAGAAATAAATGCTGACTTTAAAATAAAAACAGGATTGAAGTTTAACTTTTTTGAACCAGATGCTATTAAGGCATTTGCTCAAAGAAAAGTAGAACATATTAGATTTATAAATACTAAGGCATTTCTTGAACAAACCAAAAGATTTGGAGCAAAAGCTGTTTATAAAGATGAAAAGTTAATTCCAACTTTTAAAGAGGGAATAGAATTTTTAGAGACAAAAGCTCCAGAGTTAAAAGGATTAGTGTTTCCCAAGGCAATAGCCAAGCACGTTGACGAGACTTATAAAGTTCTTACAAATGAAGAATCTCTAAAAGTTTTTGTAAGAGCCTATGATAAGCTATTGAGTTTTTGGAAAGGAACAGTTACTGGATATTTTCCAGCTTTTCATACAAGAAATGCTATTGGTGGTTCTTTTAATAATTGGTTAGCAGGAATAAAAAACCCTCTAAGATATAAACAAACAAGAGATATATTAACTGGTAAAAATAAAACTTATAAAAACGCATTAGGAGAAACGATTAAAGGAAGTGAGTTAATGAGACAAGCAGAAAGATTTGGAGCATTAGGACAACCAGGGATGATGGATGTAATGAAAACCTCTCAAAAGGAAATATCTAAATTAGGTAAAGGAAAATTCATTAAACAAGCAGCAGGCTATCCAAGGATAATGATGGAATATGTAGAAAATCATTTGCGTATGCCTTTATTCTTAGATAGGTGGATGAAAGGAGATAGCTTTGAAGAAGCAGCTAAGTGGGTGTTCAAGTTCCATTTTGACTATATGCCAGAAGGACTTGCTGGATTTGAAAGGGTGGCTATGAGAAGACTAATTCCTTTTTATGTTTGGACAAGAAACAATGTGCCTTTACAGATAGAAATGTTAATGAAGCAACCAGGCAAGTATGCTGGACTTGAAAAAATGCGACAAACATTTATGACTGAAAAGGGCAAAGAAGAACTCCAATATCTTCCCGACTGGATGAAAGAAATGTTTGTAGCAAAACTCCCTTTTTTAAATAAGGCAGGAAAATCTCTTTGGCTTCAATTAGATATACCCATAGAAGATATAAATAAACTTCCCATAACCTCAAGTGGAATTAGAGAGATAGCTTCCCTGCTCACTCCGTTCTTAAAATATCCCATTGAAAGATATATGAATAAAGATTTCTTTTTTGGCGGAGAAATTTGGAACGATAAACTTCCCAAAGAATTACAAACCCGAAAGACCATTGAAGCATTAAAAGTTTTACCTTCTCCAATAAAAAAATTCCTTGGTTTCAAGGAAGTTCAATATAGAGATTATCGCTATCCAGAAGAATATAAATTTATTACTCGCTACGAAATGTCTGCTCGCAAATTACATATTATACGAAGTGCTTTTGGAAGATTTTATTCAACTCTTGGGCAGATACTTGACCCAGAAATGAAAAGTAAAATGGGTTGGATGAAAGCATCTCGGTTGCTTGGTGGAGTTCCAGTAAGACCTTTTAATATGGAAGAAGAAAAAGAAAGACGACTTTACGAACAAGAAAAAGAAATGGAAGAAGCACTTAGATATTATAAACAACGAGGAATAATCCCCTATAAAGGAATGGAAAGAAAGGTGAAAAAAGTTAAAGGATTTTTTGACTTATGAAAGACAAAATATCTAAAACCAATGGTGTCCAAAATGTTCAGATAGGGAAGCTAAATGTTCAGTTTCGCAACCTAAAAGATAGATTTGAAAAATTCTTAACCAATGATTTTAAGCATCTTCGCAATCGTGTTGATTGGATTACTGGACTTATTATAACTATCCTTTTGGGCGTGATTGGCATTTTGGCAAAATTATTACTTTGAAATATAAACAAACAATAATCGTATCTGATTTTCACATACCTTATGAGGACACAGAGAAAGTTGAATTGTTTTTTGAGCATCTTGAAAGATTAAAGCCAGATAGAATTATTATAGCAGGAGACTTAGTTGACTGCTCGGAACTTTCAAGATTTCGCAAGAACCCAATAACTCAAGAGAGTTTCCAAAATGAAATATCCTTTGCCAACGAATATCTGGCGAGAATAAGAAAAATCTGTCCCAACGCCAGAATAGATTATGTTGAGGGAAACCACGAATTTAGATTTAAGGTTCGTTTAATGGAAGAAGTCCCATCTCTTTATTTCGCAATGGGAAAAGAACTCCCAGACTTGCTCGGATTAAAGAAGTTAAAGATAAATTGGCATCCTCTCCGAGAAGGATTAACAAAGTTCTCCCATAATTATATTAAAGTTGGAAACTATCTGGTTGGACATTTTGATAAAAGTTTAAAAAATAAGGGCTATACCGCCAGAATGTTAAGAGATGAATTTGGTATGAGTATTATACAAGCCCATTCACACGGCATCGGTTCGTCTTGCAGGACTTATCATTCAGGAGTTAAATGCGGGTATGAGATAGGATGTTTATGCGATCGGAATAGAACTTTCACCAATGCATCTGATTGGCAACACGGATTCGGAGTTATTGAAAGCGGAAAGTTTTATCAAGTCATTTTAGATGATTTATAACTTGTACGCTTTTGTACAGATTAAGAAAACTTGCTTCATAGTTAACATAATTGTTCACTAATAGTGAACATTGTTAGTCGTCATTTTGTAAACTTTATTGGATATAATTGGATATAATCGTATGTGCGGGTTAATGAATTTTGAAGAACATCTAAAACAATGTAAAAAAAATCTAAAGCTTCATTTATGTTTTTTATACTATAATATAAAAATAAGAATTGAATATTTTGTTAATCAATTATTCAAATAATTATGAAAAACCCACTTACAAATCCAAAGATAACGCAACCTTTTGGCGGTAATCCAAAGGGGATGGATAATTATTATAATAAATATGGGCTTAAAGGACATAACGGAATAGACCTTGCCACTTTTTGGGGAGATAAAGTTTATGCGGCTCACGATGGAAATGTCCTTAATCTCAAAGAAGACCCATTTGGCTTTGGGAAATATGTTCGTTTAATTTCCGACAAGACTGAAGGTTTCTACTGGTTGACCTATTATGGACACCTAAGCAAGATTAATGTCAAAGACGGGCAAAGAGTCAAAGAAGGCGATATAGTGGGCTTAGAGGGCAATACAGGGGCTTGTCTGACGAATAAGAAAGGGGTCTATGTCCCAGCACAAGATTTAGGAGATTATCTTGGAACTCATCTTCATTTTGGAGTTTATAAATTATCCGACCCAATTCCGAATACTTTTCAAGTAAATTTCTTTGGTAAAACATATACAATACTTAATCATAATAATGGATATCGTGGAGGAATTGACCCATATCCTTTGATATTTGGCAAAACTCCCGAAACCAAAAAAACTATGACAAAAGAAAAACTCTTTCAAATATATCACGAAATTTTAATAAGAGAACCAAATGGAAAAGAAGCAGAAAATTGGATAGACAAACCCGAAGAAACTATAAGGTCGGCTTTGGGAAAGTCTAATGAAAGACAAAAGATAATTAAATATATAAATTTATTAAGAGGATTAAAAATATTATGAAAAAAATACTTTCAAGTGCAAGTAAAGTAGTTTTTCTTGCTATGACAATCGCTACGATTGCCGCACTCTTTGTTGGTAAAATTACTGGCGAGCAGTTTCTTGTTTTAACCAGTATGACCTTCACTTTTTATTTTACTCGCAAGGGAGAAGCGGAATATTCTGGCAAATAATAAGTTATCCACAGGGGGCGAATTTTCGTGGCTGTTAAGCCATTATTTAAGGGACTTGACAAGTCCCCAGAAAAGATTATACTAAAGTTAGTTGACAATTTAACTCATTAAGTATCGGGCAATGAAAGGGGAGATTATCAAAGGGTTGCTTCGGCAACTTGCCCGATACGCTCCCCTTTCATTTTACAAAAATATGAAAAAAGAAATAATAATAATTGAATGCGATTTTTGTGGCAGGAATATGATTAAGAAAAATGACCCAATCTATTATTTAATAGAAACAGATAGCCCTGGCTGGGGAACAATAAGAGGTCAGGGAGAGGGAAAAACAGTTATCTGTAAAAAATGTTTTGAGAAAATTATAAAACCTAACATAAAAAACTAATTTGAAATACATACTCACAATAATAGACGAGAAAACTGACACTCAAATCTTCAAAGGAGAATATCTTTCGATGGATAGTTTACAAGAAAACGAATATAAACAAGATATAGCTATCTCTGAATACTTTGAGGATTTAGAGGCAGAAACTTATGAAAAAACTTAAAACATTTATTTATAGAGAGAAATCTCACGGAGAATATCCTGATATAGAGTTTGAAATTCAAGCAGAGAACATAGAAGAAGCTTTAAAAAAACTCCAAAATAAAGGAGATTATTCCGCTGAATATTTACACGAAGTTAAATGAAATCTTTAATAGAAAAAATACAAGACCTATTAGAAAAACTACCTTATTGGTTAGCCAGACCTTTCCAAATTTTATTATGGAGAATTTGGACAAAAACTTTAAAATAATCAATTAAAATAAAATTATGAGAAATAAAATTCACATACCCACCGAACAATTCGGATTTATTGAAGTTGAAGTTGAAGGGACAGAACAAGAAGTAGTTGAGCAATATCTTAAGCTCAAAAACGCCTGGGTAAATAGGAATTTAACATCCGAAGAAGTAGATGATAGAATGAAAGCTCATACAAGAAAAATAGACGAGGCAAGAATAAAAGTATTAAAAGATGAGATAGAAGTTAATAAGCGTTTTCCTGAAGACAACGCCCAAAAGATAAAAGACAATCAAGTTATAATAAAGTTTCTTAAAGGTCAAAACTAATTAACTAACTAATAAAACTATGGAATCAATATCAAAAAAACTTTTACGGAAGTCGCAGGAAGCAGGAGGAGAAGAACCAGAACGCCTCCAATTAGGCACTAAAATAGATGGTGGCGGAGTAAAATCAACTGGAAAGCATATAGTTAAGCTCATTAGCCAAAAAGCTGTCAAAGGACAAGACTTTCATACCAAGGAAGAAAGAGCTGAAATAGAATATGTGTTTGAAGAAGATGGAATTGAAAAATTTTACAGAGTTCCTGTAAAGAACAAAGTAAATAAGCTGCACTATCTTATTAGAGCTATGGCTGGCGTAATTAACGGCGAGGAAATATCTTTAGAGATGAAATCTTCTGGAGGGAAAAACTTTGTAGAACTTAACCATATGGGCGGAGTTGAAGAAGACTTAGATGAGCCAGCAGATGAAGAAGAAGAGGAAAGTAAAGCCGAGCAAGAAGAAGGGGTAGAGCTTGACATTTCGAAAATCCCTTTTTAATCCTGAGTCGGGAACTATTTAAATGATAGTTTCCGCTTGAGAATTAAAAATATGATACAATCTTTTAAAAAATTTTACGACTTAGTAAAGCAAGTCCTTTCAGAAAAACCAGAAACAAGGAACAATGATTGGCTTCTTATAATATGGGTATGGAAATATCAGGGACTAAAAGAACCCATAGAAGATTTAATGGTTCTTAAGAGATATGCCGCACCTGACACAATTACGAGAATAGCCCGCGATGTGAAGTCTAAAAATCCTTTATTAAAGCCAAAAAATTGCCAAAGTAAAATGTTTGAGGAAAAACGAGTAAGAGAATTTTTTAGAAAATAAAGAGAGTTTTTAATTGGGGGTTGTGGTTGAGGCAAACATAGAAAGCTGTCTTTTGCAAAAGCCCAACCAATTGAACTAAGGTTATCTGGTTTGGACAGCCAATAAGGATACAAATTGTTCCGTAGGTCATCCCTACCAACCTCCAATTAAGAACTTAAAAATTACTAATTAAATTAAATTATTATATTGTGGCATTGGGAAGAATTTTAAAAAAAGCAATAACAACATCTGAAAGAATAAATAAACTATCTGATAAGTATGCTTTGTTATTTAGTTGGTTAATTCCATTCCAAGATGATTTTGGATTAGTATGGGCTTCTGTTGATAAGATAAAATGGATAGTTGTTCCAGCAAGAAAAAGTTTAAATAAAGAGGATATAGAAAAGTTTATAGACAAAATCGTTGAGTTAAAATTGGTTGTCATCGTCAACGTAGAGGGAAAAAATTGGCTTTGGTTTGTCGACTTCAACGAAAAACAGACTTTGAAAAGAGACCGTCGCCCTTTTACTTACTTAGACAAAGAGTATGAATGGGACTTTTATGATAAAATAAGCGAATTTCAGCTCAATAAAAATAAAGATTGGAAACATTTGGAAGACAATGGTTTCCAAATGGAACCAAGTGGAATAACAAGTAAAGATAAGTTAAGTAAAGATAAGATAAAGAGTGTTTTTGATTTTTGGAATAAACAAAAAATAATTAAACATTCTGCTCTTACCAGTAAAATGAAAACCAAGATTCATTCTTCCCTAAAAGAATATTCGTCATCAGAGATATGCGGGGCGATTGAAAAGTATGCCAAGGTTTTAGAGCTTGGCGTGCCAGAAAAGAGGCAAAAATACTGGTGGACTCATAAATGGACATTAGAAGATTTTTTAGCAAGGGGATTAACTCGTTTTGTTGACGCTCCCATTGATGACTTTCTTAAAAGAAATCAAGAGGTGAATCAACTCACGACCGACAAATGGTAGAAAATAACATAGAAAAACTTATTCATCGTTGCGAAGAGGAATTAGCAGACATAGATGACTTGGAAAAACGAGAAGAGCAGAAAGAAAATATCCGACAACTCTGGCTTAAATATCGGGGAGAAGACGAAGTTATTTCATCAGATAAATATCAAGAATTACTTGCGAAAGACGCCAAGAAAAAGCAACTTAAAATCTATACTCATATACCAAAATTAGATGAAATTATTGAAGGATTTAGAGAGGGAAATTTGGTTGTTATAAGTGGTGCGACAAAGGAGGGTAAAACCTCGATATCGCAAACTTTCACAGAAAATTTTGAAGAAAAATGTTTATGGTTCACATACGAAGTTCCAGTTAGCGAGTTTTTAGAAAAGTTTACAAAAATTCCATTATTCTATTTGCCAAAAACTCTTAAAGGAAACACAACAGATTGGCTTGAAAAAAAAATAGTTGAAGGCATAGCTAAATTTAATGTCAAGGCAGTTTTTATAGACCATTTACACTATATCGTTGATATGAAAGCTATGGGGGCAAATATGTCATTACAGATTGGAGCTACTATGAGAGAATTAAAGCGAATTGCTTTAAGGTGGGGAATAGTTATATTCTTAATAGCTCACATTACAAAATCTAAAATTATGGATATTCCTGATTTAGATGCAATTAGAGACAGCTCATTTGTGGCTCAAGAGGCAGATATAGTTATGTTTATTGTGAGATTGAGAGATAAAACTACTGGCAAATACTCAAACGAGGCATTGGCTTCTGTCCAAGCCCACAGGAGAACTGGGAAATGCGGAACTGTAAAATTAGTTTATTTAGATAATAAATTTAAAGAGCTAGAAGGAAATTATGAACCTACTTCCATCTAAAATATTTCTCCCAATAAATATTGAAAGAGAATTTAAAAAAACTTATCTTGAATTTCAGAAATCTTTATTAAATCTTTATAAAAATACAAAAGATAAAGATTATATTAAATTTATTAAAGAGGTTGGAAAAAGTTATAGCTTTTATTTAGGGGTGAAGAAATTAAAAAATTATTATGAAAACAAAAATAGACAAAGCTGATAAACTCTTTAGTTTCTATATCAGAACTCGCGATAAATGGACTTGCCAGCGTTGTGGTGAAAAACACGAAGAAAGGTCTCAAGGACTTCATAACTCACATTATTGGGGAAGAGGCAGGGAGAGCACTCGTTTTAGTGAAACGAATTGTGCCGCAATCTGCCTTGGTTGCCATAGATATTTTCACGCATACCCACAAGAATATTATAAATGGAAACTCAATCAATTAGGAGAAAAAGAATTTCAGAAATTAGAAGTCTCTGCCAATATGAGATGTAGAAAAGACCGCAAATTATCTTACCTATTTGCCAAGCAACTCCTTAAAAAACTTGAAAAAAAACGAGGAGAAAACTATTATCCAGATGGCATCGTAAGGGTTTAAGTTATCCACAGGAGGGTGTTGACAAACGATTTAGATATAATATAATTAAAGATGAAGCGTGAGATTTACATACTGCCCAGCACATAGCACCTCACGCTTCTGCTGGGCTTTAATAAAAATATGAAAAAAGAACAAAGTAGAATACTATCAATAGGCGGAATTCTAAGCGATAAAGGCGTTATGTCTGATAATGGCAGGCGACTATGGTTCACTGCCAACGAACTCACAGATGAACAGGCATTATTAGTTTCTATGTGGGGAAAAAATACTTGGGGATTTTTCTATTTTAGTCCGCACCAGATAGATAAAAAAGATTTAGTAATACCAGAGTTTAAATTTGAGCCAGAATTCCCTGAAGAAAAAAGCCCATCAAAACGACTTTATGATAGAATGTTTAGATTTTATGAAGCGAAAATGAAGGGCGATACCAAAGATTTTAGAAAATGGTATGAAGCCCAAATAGAAAGAATAGGAGATAGCTATTTGGAAAAGTTAAATGAATTGCAAGTATGATACTCGCAAAACAACAACTTAAATATTTTTAAAGAGGCATATTAAATTTATGAAACAATATCATAAGATACAGAAAGAAAAATTAGCCTATTTTGCAGGTCTTTTTGATGGAGAAGGTTGTATTTGCATAATGAAATATAAATCACGATGTAAAAATAAAGAACATTGTTATCGTGCTTTTATACAAATTGCTATGACCGATAAAAGACCGATTGAAAAGAATTATTTTCAATGGACTATGAGATGTGGAGATGCGGCAAAATTTCTAACTATTCTTTTACCTATGTTGTTAGTAAAAAAACAACAAGCAAAAAATCTTATTGAATTTTCAAAAGAATATGTTGGACAAAAAGGAACTTCAGAAAAGTCAAATAAAATAAGGGAAAAGTTATACTTATTAAATAAAAAACTTAATCAAAAAGGAAATGCAAACTTATCAAAAGAGGAATTTAAAAAAGGATTAAACTATAAATTCACAAATGAAATCACTGGTTAACCAAATAATTCAAGGCGATGCCCTTGTAGAATTAAAGAAACTACCCAACAATTCGGTTGACCTGTTTTTAACAGACCCCCCATATCAGCTATCAAGTATTCAAAAACGCTATGGCAAAAAGAATTCCGTAGCAGCCAAAAGCAAAAGAAAGGGCGGGAACGATGGATTTCAGGGAGTAAATAAAGGTTTTATGGGCAAGGAATGGGATGTATTGCCAAGCAAAGAAATTTGGGCTGAATGTTTGAGAGTATTAAAAGATGGGGCATTTGCTTTTATTATGATGACCCCAAGACAAGATAGTTTATGGCGGTGTTTATCGGATTTAGAAGCAGTAGGATTTCAGATTTCTTTTACAAGTATTTATTGGACTTATGCGAGTGGATTTCCGAAAGCATTGAATATCGGGAAAGCAGTTGATAAAAAGTTGGGCATAGACAATGTTCAGCATAAAGGCAAATGGAATTTTGACCACGGGGATTTAGAGGAATTTTATAAGCGAAAAAAGGAATTCAAAAAACAACCCGATGAAAAATTAAAATCTAAACAAGCTCAAGAATTAAGTGGAAGTTATGGTGGATTTCAACCAAAACCAGCAGTAGAAGTAATTTTGGTAGCAATGAAACCTTTATCAGAAAAAACCTATGTTAGCCAAGCCCTGAAAAATAGAAAAGGAATTGTATGGTTTGATGATTGTCGGATACCATTTGAAACTACTCAAAATCCAGCAACAAATCCTTTATACAGAAAACAAGCGGGATATAAAATACCAGCGAAAGGACAGAAAAGTAAGGGGGTTGTGAAATTCACAAGCAGTAAAAATGAGATTGAACCTAAAGGCAGATTTCCAGCAAATCTTTTAGTAAGCGATGATGTGTTGAATGAGGGCAAAATACATACAAGTGGTAAGGGACATTTTAAGGAAAAATACAAAATGACGGAAGGATTTATGAATAATAAACCTATTTTATCTGATGCGTGGTATGGAGATAGCGGTTCTTTCAGCAGGTATTTCAGTTTAGACAAGTGGGCGGAAACTCTACCATTTTTAATAGTTCCAAAAGCAAGTAAAAGCGAGAAGAATAAAGGTTGCGAAAATTTAGAAGGTAATCAGCATAATACGGGAAGCAGAACTTATGACGATGTGTGTGCTAATTGTGGAAAGAAGTTGGTGGGAGATAAGCCATTTCGCTGTGAGTGTGATGAAAAGATAACCCAAAAAAGAATAACCAAAGGCAATTTTCATCCAACCGTGAAACCCGTAAAACTAATGGCATACTTAATAAAACTCGGTTCAAGAGAAAATGATGTAGTATTGGATTGCTTCGCTGGGTCGGGAACAACTGGGGTCGCTTGTAAAATGCTCGCAAGAAAATATATTTTAATAGAAAAAGAAGTTGATTACATAAAAATCGCCAAAAAAAGATTAGCACAAGAATTATTACTTTAACTAACAATTAAGAGATAAAAGAGTATATGAAAAGAGAAAAAGTAGCTCGCATATATTATAACTGGTGGGGAAATGCCAATATCAAAAATCGTTTACTTAAAAAATATCAGGAAATAGCAAAAAATAATTACGATTCTGTTTCAGTTCATCAAGTAATAAACGACATATCTTACCTTTTAAGCGAGGCAAGAATACAGAGATTGCCTAAAAAAGATAGATAAAAAACTCTCTAAAAAATAATTTATGAAAAAGAAACACAATAAATTCTACATACATACAAACAAGGGAATTGAAGAATTACCCAATCAAAATTGCATTTATCATAAACTAGAACGATACCTAAAATTTTCTTTTTACAAGACAAAAAACTTTCTAAAAGCTCACGATAACATCACAATGACACTTTACATTTTATTATCCATAGCTTTTACACTTTTTTTAATATGTTTAGCTTCTGGTTTATTAGAGGAGATGGAGGTGGATTCTTTTAAGAATCCTTTAGGAGCTTTTACTTTCACCAGTCCCACTGGACTTGACCTTGAGGAAAGTTCAGTTACTGGATTAACTACAAATTATATGCCCACTCCATCTCCGATTTTTTACATTACAGGATATAGCGAAAAGGATTCGTGCCACTATGAAAATTGCTTAATGGCAAATGGTTTGCCAGCACAATATGGCTATGTTGCGTGTCCCAGATATTTACCACTTGGAACTAAAATACAGATTGAGGGATTGGGAGAATTTATTTGTGGTGATAGATATTCCAAATATCTTTCAGAACGCTTTGATGTGTGGTTTGGTTATGGAGAAAAAAATTATAGGAGAGCAGTAAATTGGGGAGTTCGTCAGCTTCCCGTTAAAATAATTAACTAAAAAATTAACTGTGATTTTTATGAGGAATCGCTAAATAATTATGAAAATAGAAAAGGGAAAGAAATGAAATACAAACTAACCAAAACAACAAAAAAATACGGAAGTCTAACTCTATATCAAATAGAGGCAGTAAAAGACTTCGGTAATGTAGAAAAAGGTGAAAAAGGAGGATATGTAGAAAGAGAGAATAATCTTTCGCAAGATGGCAATGCGTGGGTCTCTGGCAATGCAAGGGTCTATGGTGATGCGTGGGTCTATGGTAATGCAAGGGTCTCTGGTGATGCGTGGGTCTATGGCGATGCGGAGGTCTATGACAATGCGTGGGTCTATGGCAATGCGGAGGTCTATGACAATGCGTGGGTCTATGGCAATGCAAGGGTCTCTGGTGATGCAAGGGTCTATGGCAATGCGGAGGTCTCTGACAATGCAAGGGTCTATGGCG
>Ga0268281_1001592_pt1 | contig 12773 bp, 10 predicted proteins | sample saktaG_10_FD_190134 | JGI IMG/M metagenome (GOLD analysis project Ga0268281, IMG submission 190134) | Saline water microbial communities from Sakinaw Lake, British Columbia, Canada - sak_2011_5_24_50m | ecosystem: Environmental > Aquatic > Non-marine Saline and Alkaline > Saline ... | reverse complement strand
CAACCATATCATCTTTCAGTGGGCAGGCTTTCTTACAGACTTCTGCACCGTGACCTTTGCAAGGACTGATTTTTTTATTACAAAGTTTAATTAATTCTGTTTCTAAACCTTCCTTAGCTATTGTTTTCAATACCTTATTCATCAATATTTCAGTATTGCCATTCTCATGGGGACTACCAACTACTCCAATAACTTTTGCCATTTTATTACCTCCTTATTTTTATTCATTATGTTTCATATGTATAGAACATTATTATTTATAATATCATATGATTATTCAAAAGACATAAAAACGTCAAATTTTATTTTTTAATTCTATTAGATGCTAATAACAGCAATCCCTATTATCTCAGTAATAGTATTATAAAAAACTCAATTCAGGTATAGAAATATCCTCATTTAAACCAATAATCCTGGTTCTAACTTCGTTCGCTATGGCCAGCCAAGATTATCTCTATTCCAACTAATAAGACCGGAAAAAGATAATATGAAGCCTGAGCATAGAGATTCTACCCCTGATCTTGGAGCGTATGACAAATACTAGGAAATTGTTTTGAGTTCGTAGTCTCTACTTTATAATATGTTGCCGCTCGTATCAAATTCGACAAATGAGTCACTGAAAATATCATACCTTGTTTTCACGACCCACTCATACGATTTTGAGCTTCCATCTTTTCCCTGGCACTGAAATTTTACAGATACTTTGATTCTATCTGCTTTATCTATAGAATCATAAGGATACGTACTGATTTTAATGTTTTCATTACTGAAGATTACGCTGTTGCAGTTATTTTGAACCCCGCTATCCTGATTCTCAATGTAGTTTCGGACCGCATAAACTGATCGATTTGCCAATTCAACATAATTCTTCTTAAACGGTATATGCCATTTACCTTCATTAGGATCGTATCTGACTAAGTATAGAAATCTGCGTAACATAGAATCAGTCTCTATAACACATAAATAATAATTATTTCCTATATCCTCTACTAATTCATAATTTGCATCATTATAATTTTTATATTTAAGAACTGCATTGGGGTAGCTTCCTAGAACATCCGCCTGAGCAATATGGAAAGCTCCCTTTTTTATCTCTTCTTCAGTTAGTGTTTTCTTTACTGGATATGATGATACAAATTGACTGCCCAATATATTTATCTTGTCTTTTTCTTTATCATATTGTAATTGGTACTTAAAGGTAAAATGATCCTTGGCGGTAGCACCTTTTCCAAGGCCAACAAACTCAATAGTTGCTTCAAAATTATTTTCTGATGTCTGATTTATCTTGGAATCATCATATTCTGTATCAAAGGTAACATCTGTATACATGGTCTCTATATCAGCCTGGGCAGTATGGAAGGCTCTTTTCTTAATCTCATCCAAAGAAGGCTCTTGTTTTTTAGATCCTTCAGTCTGCTGTGTTTGTTCTGATTGTTGTTGTGACTGCTCAGAGCTAGACTGCTGGGCAACCTCTCCTTGCTGCTGTGGTGCTTCAAGTATTGTAAAGCTATCATTTTGGCTGTCATACTTTAAAGTTATCTGCCAGCTATGCTGGCTTCCATTTTGGTTAAAGTCAATTGTTACCTTAAAGATATTATCTGGCTTAACTACTACCTTATCTTCAGAATAACCAGAATCAAAGCTAGCAGATGGGTTATGCTGCTCTACATAGACATGGGCAGTTTCAAATGCTTTTAGCTTTGTTTCAGAACCTACCTCTAGCTGGCCATCAGCTGTTTGCTTATCTTCTGTCTGCTGCTTAGTTTGTTCCTGGGCTGTACTCTGGGTGGTAATACTTGAAAGAATGGCCTTACATCCATAAGCTGATACTGAAAGGCATAGTACTGAAATAATTAATATAGCTATATATCTGTACTTATTTTTGGATTTCATATTTGCTGGCCCCATTTTGCTAATTTAAATATAAAGGATATATTCTGCGGTATAAAGTTTTGTTTTAAACAAGAACAAGCGTTTTTTAGTAAACTTTGTTATAAACCATAATAATACGTAAGATATATATTACAAGGTTTTTATTGCTAGGTTAATATATTTTCTTTATAACAAGAGGAAATAATTTATATAAATGGTACGAAACCTGAGGCATCTAAAATTTCAATTGATTACAAAGCAAATTCCAAATTAAGTTCTTCTGCTTTATATTTAAAACTTACTATTTCTTCATAATAAAAAGTTCGAAATGTGTCCAGTATCCCCAGCCAGCTGAGGAATCTATAATTTTGGTATTCCTATCCACCCGGGCACCTTATTTAGATACTTTATGTAAGTATCCCCATATTTTTCTTTGCAGTATCTTTCCTCGGAACCGGTAATAATATTTACTGAAATAAAAAATAGTATAGCCACTAATAGGATAATCCATGAAGCAGTAGCAATACCTATTGCAATTAGAGCTAAGAGACAGGAAAAATATAATGGATGTCTGGAATACTTATATATACCCTTAGTTACAGGTTTATCAGTAGGAGTAGTAATAAAACTTATACTAGCAGCTATCAACAATGCCGCTGCTAGTAAAAAGATAAAAATGCCAATATAAAACCATGCTGTTCCTAGCTTAAAAGGTAGAAATATAGCATATAAAAACGCAATAGCGGTAATAATATTAGCTATATTGCCTATAACTTTATCTCTTTTGCTTAGTTTCATATCAGGTGGTGTACCTAATCTCTTATAAGCTTCTTTATTAATTATCTGACCTAATAATGGAACAAGTAAAAAGACGGCTGTAAAAATCCAGGTATTCCAGAGACCAATTTCGAAAGCTGGTATAATTTGCATAATTTAACTCCTTGAACCTTACTGTAACTATTATCTAATGCGTACTTAATGTAATTATACTACTAAAGAGGGATGAAAACAGTTTCTAATCTTACTTATTCTGGCCAACCAAGTCAATTATATTCCTTAATTCCTTTAAAAAATGGTTCGAAATTTCACAACCCGGGCCAGCCAAAGTAACTTGAAGTATTTATTGTTAAGCATATTTCAATTTATTAAATTCTATTAAATCTTTTAATATCTGGTTCCAACTAAGATTTATATGGGCTACTATCGCGGACTCTCCACTATTTTTATCCTTTTAAACCCTCAATATGGAAAATTGGGGGATAATATAGTAGAATCTTATTTTGAATAATATAAAGGCAAAGTGCATATAAAGATGAATAAAAAAGACATGGAAAAGTACTCCTCAGCTATCACCTTGTCTGATATGGAAATTTTTATTTTTCCAGAACTTTTGTACAGTTTAGTCTTGGCCAATATAATGTCTCCGGTAATATGGGCATGGAGGGAGAACCCATGGTTCAAGGAAATTGATAGTATGGCACCATACAGAAGGACATTAAGACTTAAGCAATTTGTTATGGATAACTTTGATTTTAATCTAGACTTAGAGACCTGGGGACTTACCACAAAGGAGAGGGAAATTTCTAGATTTGAACCCTTTTTAGACGAGGATATTATCAGTAAAAGTAATGCATTATTTGGTTATGAAGGTGATAAATATTATTTTGACATAGATATTAGAAAGCATTTTGGAATTGATAGGTATAAATCAAATGTTGTTCCATACTGGAAAACGGAAACAATAGAGGCAATGGAGGCATTCAAATACAAAGACGCTTTTAAAAAAGGGGCAGGAGAATGCGTATCTATATCTACTTTATACGCTGCAGCCTTGTTTGTCATTTGTAAAATTCCCCTACAGGATATATATCTTCTAGCAACACCTCTTCATTCACAAAATTTTATTGACATTAAAGATGGGCTTCTAACCAATAATAGAAGGTTGGTTACTAAAAATATGTGGTTTAATGGTACAAAACTTACAATAAAAGCCCAAAGGGCTATGCGAAATGAGAAAATCACTATAGTTTCGCATAACTCCGGGTATGTCCATACGATATATCTTGATGCAACTATTAACAAGCAAACATATGATCAATTTGAAATTAAACTTCAGAAATTTTTAGTTACTGATATTAATTATGAAATATTAACTAATTTTCTTAGACAGGAAGATCAACTTCAGAATTGCTTCCAGATAAATCATATTCATAATGGCAAAAAAAGATATATTGGTGCTGAGAAAGTCTATGATCAAGAAAGTATTAGTCCTTTCAGGGTAGCGAAAACTACATTAGACAAACTCTTATCAGAAATTGATGAATCTAATTTTTATTCAGAACCATTGAAAGACAGAATATTTCTTAATAAATTTATTGATTATTTTAAAACAAATAAGATCGACTTTCATGACAAAAATAATATAAATAAATTTATGGAGGAAATATATTGCCCCCATATAAGGAAAAGTGAAATCTTAGCTTCTCTTTTTAAATTTGCCAATTTAGAGCCAAGACTCCCAGGGAAGGACAAGAATTTTATAAAAACCGAATTTATTGATTTAACAAATGACATGGAACGAATGGATATTATTTTTTACCTGGAATCTATTAGAGCTAAAAACAATACTGCAGATCTGGCTTTTTATGCATACAGGGATCTTTCCAGAACCAGTTGGGACCCTTTTATAAAAGCAGCTATTGAAAGAAATCCAGTATCAATTGAAGGGTGCAAAAAATACAGCAATGATGAAGTAATTAATATAATGGAAAATATGTCCAGTCAGTCTATATATGATTATTCCAGGCTAGCACAACCAGATGAAGTATGGAACTATCAAAGAGGTGATGGCCTGGAAAGAGCAATATGCCTTGGAAACATTTTGAAAAACAGAAACAGTTATAAGAATATTAATATTTATGTTCAAAAGGATAATGTTACAATAACATTGGATGAAAGAACGATTAATTGGCTTTCTAATAAAGGTTTGGAAGGAAATATAAAAATAGATGGCCTTCTTCCTTAAGTATTTTACCACTTTAAATTGATTAGTAATTTATAAAGATATTATAGAAATTGGTAACTTCGTCTCTAATCTGCTTTCAACAAATCAGTAAACGATGGTCTACTATTTTAATATGCGGATAATCAATAATTGAATCTTTTAGAATTAATAACAGGGTAATTTTCTTTTTTTAGATAGAAATTTTAGATGCCTGGATAAATATCAGATTTTAAATCAATCAATTCTTTTATAATTTGGTTCGAAATTTCAATACTTGGAGCTACCAAATTTTTTTCTTTTTTTGACTTAAAAAATGTGAAGCTTTTAAAGCTTTAAATAGATCTCAAATTAGATCAATAATCACATTGGATTAATTTTCTGAACCATTGGTTGAATGCGGAATTTAGGTATAACCAGATGATCCGGTATCGTACATATTTTAACAATAACATCACCCATCTCTTTAGATTGCATAATCCTTTTCTCAACATCTTCCGGGTACTTTGGTAAATCACATGAAGCTGCAAATTTTGTAGCACCCCATGAAGGTGTTACAGTTGTAATATGCACATTGTAATCCCTAAATTCATTATGCAGCGATCTTGCTAATTGTTCTATTCCTGCTTTTGCTGCTGAATATACTGACCACTCCGGCCATGCATTTTCAGCACAAACACTGCTTATATTTATAATAATTCCAGACCTTTGTTCTATCATTATTTTCGCTATTCTCGTTATGCCATAGATATGTCCTAATAAATTAACTTTTATGGATTCATCTATTTCTTCATCTGTCTGCTCCACAATAGGTTTTATAGCTATTCCGCCTCCTGCATTATTGACCAATATGTCTATTCTTCCTTCCTGATCCATTATTTTTTTAACTATATTATCCCAATCCTTAGATTTTGTTATATCACCAATAATGTAATTAACCTCTAATTCACTTGCTGCTTTTTTTAAGCCATCTTCATTTCTACTCACAATCCAAACTTTTGAATCCTTATTTTTTAATGCTCCTGCTATACCTTTTCCATATCCACTTGAACCGCCAGTTACTATTACTACTTTCCCTTCTAAGTCCATTTAAACTCCTCTTTTTATGTTTAATACCTTAACTTTTCTACAACTTTTATCCTAATATTATCACCAGATAAAAAATATTGCCAAAACCAATATAAGAATTATTGGCTTTGGCAATACTACAATTATTATAATTAGTATTATTATACAACCATATACCTGCGGTATACGAGTTAATATTTATTTAATAAATTAACACCAACGTTTATTTATTTACTAGCTTAATATTTAAGAAATGAGTTGAACATGATATACACGGATCGTAAGCTCTAATCATCATCTCACATCCCAGTTTTATTTCATCCTCAGACTTATCAATAATAGTTGGAACCAATGCCTGCATATCTTTTTCAATATTTGCAGAATTTTGGTTACTAGGAATTATCAGATTAGCTTTTTTAATCCTTCCTCTTTCATCATAAGTGTAATCATGGATAAGCAGTCCTCTTGGCGCTTCGACAACACCTACTCCTCTTCCAGCCTTTACTTTAATCTCTGCCATTGCTTTATCTTCATCAATGCCGTTTTCCATCAGCTCATCAATTATCTTTATGCTATCATCAATACTATGAACAACCTCTACAAACTGCGCAATATTATTCATAAAAGTATTGTAACATGGAGCTTTTAGTCCTAATTCCTGTGCGTATTCTTTAGCATTATCTGATAGCTGATCATAATTATTATTAAATCTTGCAAGTGCGCCTACAAAATAGGCATCTCTTGAAGACCAGCAATGTTTAGCAGTAGAATGTTGAACAACTTTTTCATTTATTTTACTCAGGTAATCCTGGTCATCAATTTCCCATCCATCAGTTGATTTAATATTACCATCATATAAAGCATATTCTATTGGATCAGTTATAGAGATATACTCTGTCTCTCTTTCAAAATCAGGAAGCTTTAGTGTTTTAAATACTTCTAAAGTTTTCTCAAAATCAGGATAGATTGCCTTGAGCATTTCCTTCATTTTTACCATTTCTTCCATTGTAGTAAGCTTTGTAAATCCTCCAACTACAGTTCTTATTGGATGAACCGCTCTTCCGCCAATAATTCTAACCATTTCATTAGCCATCATTTTAGCTCTTAGAGCAATGTTTACAACTTCAGGATGAGTTTTAATTAATGGGAAAACACTTCCTACACCAAAAAAGTCCGGTGCTGCTAAAAAATACACGTGCAAAACATTACTTTGAACACATTCATGATGCATTATAAGTTTTCTTAATTTTATAGTCTGCTCAGATGGTTTAATATCAAAAGCAGCCTCTGTTGCTTTTATAGAAGCAAGGGTATGTGCAACAGAACAGATACCGCATATTCTTGATGTAATATGTGAGGGCTTATCATATTTTCTTCCAACCAGCATTGCCTCAAAAAATCTTGGCGATTCAGGAATTCTAAATATTAATTTCTCTATCTTTTTATTCTTAACATCTAAAATCAGATCACCGTGACCCTCTACTCTTGATAATGATTTTTCTTCTATTCTAAAAGTATTTGCCATATCAAATAACCTCCAATTTATTACATAATTTTTTATTTAATTTCTTTACCCCTGTAGGCATTATATAAACTGAATTGCTGCATAATATCTTCAACAGTTAGCCCGTATTCTGCAAGTAAGTCCTTCTCAGCATTTATATTCGGTTCATCAATTGGACCTCTGCAGCCATCACATCCTACACCGCTGTTCGGGCATCTTGAATTACACCCGGCTCTTATAACTGGGCCCATACAGGTCATGCCTAGTTCGTAAACACAGGTATTACCATTTCTCTTACATTCTATACATACAGGATAATTTGGAATTTCTGGTTTTTTACCAACAATTAAAGCTTTTATAATATCTACTATTTCAAATCTATTAGGCGGACATCCTCTTGCATAATAATCAACTTTAACATATGCATCAACCGGTTTAGTCTCTATGGAATCAATCCAGCCTTTTTTATCTCCATACACAAGTTCTTTAGCTTTTTCCAGCCCATACAAGTCTTTGAGACAGTTTAAGCCACCATTGCAAGCACAGGAACCAATAGCTACTATTATCTTTGCGATATTTCCAATTTTTTCAATTCGCTCTACACCATGTTTTGTTGTGACTGCTCCTTCAACCAGTGCAATGTCATAATTATCGCTATGTTCAGTTATTGCTTCAGTAAAATGAACAATATCAATTGCTCCTACCAAATCCAATATATAATTTTCTAAATTTAATATCTCCAACTGACAACCTCCACAACCAGTAAATCCAAATATTCCAACTTTTGGCTTACTCATTATATAGCCTCCTTTAAATTTCTAATTTCCCATAAACTAAATACAGGACCATCAACGCAAGCTAACTTGTCACCTATATGGCAATGATTACACTTCCCAACCCCGCATTCCATCCTTCTCTCCAGTGAAAGATAAATATTCTCAGGTCTTAAATTTTTCTTTTCCAGCTCTTTTACTACAAATTCATACATTACTGGGGGACCGCATACAACTGCAAATGTTTCATCGGGAACGCACTCTATCGCTGGAATTAATTTAGTTACAACCCCTACATTTCCTTTCCAGCCAGCATCTGCATTATCAACAGTTAAATGAATATCTATATCCTTCCTTTTTTCAAATTCTTTTACACGATCCTTAAAAATTATGCTTTCAGGATCCAATGCTCCGTATACAAGGTTCAACTCTTTATAGTATTTCCTATCTTCTAAAATATAGTCTACAAGTGACATAACTGGTGCTAACCCCAATCCACCAGCTACAATCAAAACATTGTGATTTCTCATTTTATCATAAGGAAAGTAGCCCTTCCCAAATGGCCCCCTAATGCCAATTTTTGAGCCAGCATCCATTCTATGAAGCGCACCTGACACATTTCCTATGTCACGTATGCAAAGTTGGAAACACTTTTTGTTATTTGGAGAAGAAGGTATTGAAAAAGGAGCCTCACCTAATCCAAAAACAGTTAATTCAACAAACTGTCCTGGTTCAAAAGAGAATTCTTCCTGTTTTTCTGGATCATCAAAAACTATGGTAAACAGTTTTTCAATCGGGCTCAACTGTTCTACTTTTTTAATTGTAGCAATATCTGGAACATATATTGTACTTTTACTTTTATTTTCTTTTATATCCAAAACCATCTTTAAATACTCACCTCTTTCTTAACTGAATTAACATCTTCTACAATATTAATTTTAGCCAAGCATGTCTCAATGCATCTACCGCATCCAACACAGGCATACTTCCCATATTTGTCAACAAACGTCTTTAATTTGCATCTGTATCTTTGTTTTAGTCTATTTTCTTTTGTAGGTCTAAAATTATGACCGCCTGCAACCAATCCATATTCTGGTATCATACATGAATCCCATTCTCTCATTTTATTTCCTACTTTTAGATTAAGCTGCATATCATCTTTTACATTAAAGCAAAAACATGTTGGACATACCAGATTGCATGAACCGCAGCTATAACAATTTTTAGAAACTTCTTCCCAATATTTCTCATTGCTATAAATAAATTCAAAGTCATCATAAAAATTATCAATATTAATTTTTAATTTAAATTTACTCCTATAATTATCCATAAATTTATCATAATTTCTGAAGTCACCGTCCACTGTATCCTGAACTTTTGCAAATTTTTCAATAATTTCATTTCCTTTTAAAGTTGCAATTCTTACAAAATATCTGTCTTCTAGTTCAGTCAAAAAAATATCAAATCCATCTTTTGCATACTCTGCCCCCATACTGAGAGCAAAGCATGTTTCTGAAGGTTCACGATCTTTACCGATTACTATCAATTTTCTTCTTTTTGCAAAATAATTTTCATCAATAAATTCTGTTGAGAAAATCCAATCTAGAAAATTCATTCCATTAATATCACAGGCATCAATTCCAAATAAAATTTTCTCACTACTTTCAATCAATGGTTTAATCTTTATCATTTCTCCTACTTCATATTCTACTAACTCTTCAGTCGGAGGGAAAAGCAATTTTTTTGCAGGCGCAATTGTGGTTTTCTTATAATCAGTATCCAGCTCTTTTAAATCTTTAATTGGGACAAAATCATGGAATACTTTATCTTTCCTTTTTGGTCCAATAAACTCGTATTCAGAAATTAACTTTTCTACAAAATCTGTATAATCCTCTTTCTTCAGGATCTTATAAAGCATATAATCTCCCTTCCTGTAATAATTATTTTAATTATTCTTTACCTAAGAACAGAAAAAGTTCTTAAATAAGCTAATATTTATCATTTATAGCTATAAATGTCAATAAATTTGTAACAATATTGTAATAACTTTGTTGCTATTATGCAACAATCATAACAATATTAAATAACATAATAAATAAAATGAATTAATAGTGTTTTATTATTCACTAAAATATACAATATTTAAAAATTTTATTATTAAATAATATACAGTGATATCTTAAAATAAAATTTAAAACTATCCAATTAAATCAGTAAAATTCTAAGATTTTTAACACTTATCAATTATCCAGTCTATCCACTCATTCAAACCCTTACCATTCATACAGGATAACTTTATAATTTTTGCACTACGATTTAGTTCCTTTACCTTTTTATAAAAGAAAATACTTTTAAAATCACTTACTGCCAGCATATCAATTTTGTTTAATACCACTAAATTACTTTTTATAAATATAGGAGGGTATTTTACCGGTTTGTCATCACCTTCGGTAACGGATGAAATAACTATTTTAAAATCTTCACCAAGGTCAAAACCAACCGGACATATTAAATTCCCAACATTCTCTATAAAAATAATATCCAATTCCTCCAGTTTTAATTTCCCAATTGCTTTTGCAACCATTGAAGCATTTAAGTGACATGTTCCACCTGTATTTATCTGTACAATATCATTTATATATTTTTTAATCTTTTTAGAATCATGTGTTGATGATATGTCTCCTTCAATTACACCAATCTTTTTTCTTTTACCAATCTTTTCAATGGTTTTTATTATCAGAGATGTTTTTCCTGCACCAGGAGAAGAAAGTAAATTAAATACTAAAATATTATTTTTTTTAAAGATTTTTCTATTCTTATCCGCCTCATCTTTATTGTATTGTAAAACATTTTCGACAATATCTATCTTCATTTAACAACCTTCTATTAAGTAATATTTACATTATTTTAAATCAAGTTGCATTATATTACTTTAATATATTATCCGATGTCAATTTTACAATATAAAAAAATTTCGTAAAATATCTTTTCCTTACAGTCTTTTATATTATACAATAATTCAAATCAAGTATTATTTAGTGTTGATATTATTTTAGATTAATTTAATATTTATTTAACTGTAATTTATTTTAGATCTAAATTGTATAATCACAATTAATAAAAGTAAAAAAAACAAAACAGTAAAGAATATGGTAAATATATTACCTTTTAATGGGTTATTTTATAATCAGGAAAGAATTATTGAAATAGCAAGTACAATTTCTCCCCCATATGATGTTATTTCACCTGAGCTTAAGGGCAAACTTAAAAAATCAAATCCTTACAATATCGTTAATCTTATCCTGCCTGATGAAGAAAATAACAAAGACAAGTATTTAACGGCAAAAGATACCCTTGGAAAATGGCTAAAAGAGGATATTTTAAAAAAAGATAGGGAAAAATGCTTTTACTTAATGGAAGAATCATTCACAGATAAAAATAAGCAAAAAAGTATTGTAGGACTGGTAGGGTTAACAAAGATTGAATCTTACAAAAAAGGTAGTATCCTTCGTCATGAAAAAACCCTACTGAAGCCAAAACAGGATAGATTAAATTTACTTAAAAATTGTAGAACTAACTTTGGGCTTATATACACTCTTTATAATGATTCAGGTAATAATATATACGATGTACTAAAAAAAGAGTCTAGAAAAAAACCATTTGTAGACATAGTGGCTGAGTATGACTCCACTTTAAAATTTAAACTCTGGAAAATTAATAATAAAAAAACTATTGATAATATAATTAAATTGATGAAGGAAAAAACCTTGCTTATAGCTGATGGACATCACAGGTATGAAACATCAAGAATTTATAGGGAAGAGGTTCGGGATAAAAATAAATCTAAAGATTGTATACCCGAAGACTATATCCTGACCCTTTATATCTCCAGCAATCAAAAAAATATTTCAATACATCCAACTCATAGAATTATAAAATTTAAAAACCATCCTGGATTAAAAAAAATCTTTGAAAAGATTAGTGATTCTTTTTATATAGAGCGTATTGACACACCTTCTTGCGATTTAATAAAGAAAAAAATGTTAAATTCTAAATTAAAAAGTAAAAAGAGCTTTTGTTTTTATTTTAATAAAAAAGATGTTTATTTCTTAACTTTAAAATCAAATATCGAAAAAATATATCCAGAAACTGTCAATCTTGATCTTGAATATGAAAACTTAGACGTAAACATTCTTCATAAATTACTTCTGGATAAATTACTTGCTGAATACGATATTGAAAATATACAATTTATTCATTCTATTGAAGAAGTTTTTAAAATTATAAATAGCAAACAATTTGATATTGGAATAATTTTAAATGCTCCTGATGTAGAAGACGTGAAAAAGTTATCAACCCAGGGGAAAATTATGCCTCAGAAATCAACTTATTTTTATCCCAAGCCATGTACCGGGCTAGTCATGTACAAATTTGATAAATAATAGATTAACAAAAAAGCAATTATTTTCCTGTAGCATTTATTGAATGGAATTGTGTAACTATAACAAAGCGTTAAGTATATAAAATACAGTAATAAACAAATAAATTGATAACC
>Ga0268281_1001581_pt1 | contig 12860 bp, 12 predicted proteins | sample saktaG_10_FD_190134 | JGI IMG/M metagenome (GOLD analysis project Ga0268281, IMG submission 190134) | Saline water microbial communities from Sakinaw Lake, British Columbia, Canada - sak_2011_5_24_50m | ecosystem: Environmental > Aquatic > Non-marine Saline and Alkaline > Saline ... | reverse complement strand
AATTTGTATGAAGAATGTCAGGACGAAATTTTTGGAAAATATTGACAAGCTGAATCAGGGCAACAACATCCCGTATCGGATGAAGTGACCGAATCAGGGAATTAACATATTGCAGTGAAAAGTTGTTATCGTGAGCGTATTGAACCGGATCCCAAAAAGGTTCAATTGTTTTTCCGGAAATCAAAAGAACTGTATATCCGTTCTGACTTAATCCGGCAGCCAGTTGCATGGTGAGTTCCGCTGAACCACCACGGTCAAGTCGGGTTATAACCAAAGCGACTCTTTTTGAATCTTTGGTTAATCTATGCAAGTTCGTTGATAACTTTTTGGACGTTGGTCAAAATATTTTGATTAATTTGGGCATGCGGTGGAATGAGCAACAGGTGTTCTGCCAGATACGTTGCATTGGGATACGGATCGTCACCCGCTTCGTTTAATTCAGGGAATATATAATGCAGAGGATGGTCGTACAGGGTCGTTGTTTCAAGACCGACTTGTTTTAATCGCTCAATGATTAATGATCGTTTTTCCAAATCTTCTACGACGACTGGAAACTGGTTAAATGCTACTTTTGAATTATCGGGGAGCTTAGGAATTCTGAAACCGGCCTTGTCTTTAAATATTTCAAGCAGGCGAAGGCCATTTTGGACTCGCTTTTGATCCAGATATTCAATCCGTTTCCACAGATTTATACCCAGGGCAGCCTGCATTTTTGTGTATTGAAATGAGTCAAAGTGCGTATGCAAGGTCGTATATTTAAATTTTGCGACAATGGGATTTAATAGCGTATAGGTGAAAGGCCGTACTGCCAGACTGAGTGCGATAAACTTGATGAACATGATAAATTGTGAATGAGCCGGAAGAGATATCAATTCAGCGATATATTTTTCAAACGAATCCGCTAGACCTTTATTGTTCCAGGTAATAATTCCGCCGGCTAGAGTCGAGACATTTTTACCGCGATTCAGAGAATAAAATCCAAAAGCTGCCCGGGTTCCGATATGTTTTCCTTCAACAGTGGAACCTAACGCAGAAGCACCGTCTTCAAGTACGAACACATCAGTATCTTTTGTCAATGCAATTAGTGAATCAACTTCGCAGGGCAAACCAAACATATGGATGGGCATTACAGCCAGCGTCTTCGAATTCAGTTTCTCCTTTACCTTTTTTGTATCCAAGTTAAAGGTTGCCGGATCAATGTCAACCAGGACGGGTATTAACCCAGCGGCTTCGATAGGAAGAAGTAGTGATGGAGCAGTGTATGCAGGTAAAATTACTTCTACCTGCTCATCCCGCTTTCGCTGGTCTTTCAGTATTTTATAAATGATGAAATTTGCAGCTGTGCCGGAATTGACAAAAGCGATATTTTCAACGTCGAAATAATGTTTCAGAATTCCACTGAATTTTTCTAGTACCTTTTTACTTTGAAACAGGCCCAGTTTAGCGAAAAAAAGGTCGGAAAACCGATACGGAGTACCGGCGGTTGGCATTAATATTTTCATCGTTTATTTCTCCAGTACAGTGAGGTAACCTTTTGCAAGGAAGATATTTTTTGAACCGAGCGGTGTCAGGCTTATCTGTTTGACATTTAATTCTTTAACGAGTGGTTTAAATTGCTTCCATTTATAGGCAAATGTGGATAGCGAATTAGTAAGCCGATTCATTTTATACATAATTGATATGGCAGGATTATGGGCATTGCGGTAATCAAAAATAATGTAATTCCCTTTTTTACATACGCGATGTAGCTCTCTAATCAGAGACTCAATTATTGATATCGGTGCCAAATTCACTAATGTATTAATGCAGAATACAGCATCAAACGTATCATTACCAAAGGGTAAATGATAGGCGTTGCCCTGAATGAACCGGTCCGGACTTTGACCATTATCCATAAAAACAAGTTTGGCATTTTCCAAAGCCGCAAAATCCATATCAACGCCAAAAGTCGAAAACTGTTCAGGATAATCGGCTACGGCTTTGAGCAGAAATATTCCGTTTCCACAACCAACATCGAGAATTTTTCCATGGATATTTTTTAGAATTTTATGGGTCTCTGTCCGGACAATTTTTGATATAGAGGTCTGAAAAGCCTCAGGCCGAAATGATCTTTGCAGGTTGAGTTCTTTCATAAATAGGGTAATACTTTTTTACTGATTATTTTCCAGTCAAAATAATGACGTGCACGTTCCAAGCCGTAGTCACCAATCTGTTGTCTAGGTGCAGGATTGGAAATTAGGGATTCAATTGTTGCTATTATTGTATTCATATCTGTTCCATCGATAATATAACCAGATTTTTGGTTATCTACCGCATCATAAATTCCGCCGAAATTACCGGCGATTACCGGCTTGGCGCAGGCCGATGCTTCCAGAAAAACGATCCCGAATCCTTCATAATCACCTTTTAATTGTTCATTTTCAATGCTTTGGCGATTAAGTAAAATGAAGACATCTGACAGGTTGTAGAAATTTGGCAAATCTGCATCAGGTACATATCCTGCAAATATTACCTGCTCACCGACATCGAGTTTGTTCACAAGCTTGCGAAGCGATGCTTCCTCACGGCCCTTTCCAACGATAATGTAGCGGATCTCGGGATACTTGACACGTAATTCAGAAACGGCCCGAATGACATAATCGTGTCCTTTGCGTTCATCAAGGCGGGCGACTGTCAACAGGACAAATTTATCATTTAAGTCGTATTTCACGATTAATTCAGGATTTTTCTTAACTGGAAAAAAACGAGATGTATCAACGCCGGGCGTGATGATATCGAATTTATCTTCAGGGATGCCGATGGCCAAGAATTCTTCCATTGTAAACCGGCTGTTTGGGATGATTTTCTCAGCGTTTTCCAGGAATGATTTAATGCTTTTCATGAGGAGCGGTTTATTTCCGAAACGATAGGTTTCCGAACCATAGACGTAAATGACATAGGGAATATTAAAGAGTTTTTTCATGGTCCAACCGGTGATTCCCGATGAAAGTACCTGCCCACAGTGAAGAATATCAAATTTGTATCGGAGATGTAGAAAAATTGCCCAGAATGTATGCAGCAATCCCTTTAAGAATTTGGCTTTAGTTGAATTCTGTGTTGGTATTTTTCGGCGAATAATATTAAGAGGTGATGAATTATCGAAATCCTGCCAGCCGCTGTCTTTCGGAGCAAGAATATAGCAATTTTCAGGCGAGAAATTTTGCCAGATTTCATTGAAATAGGTCGCAATTCCACTGACAACCGGCGGGAAGTCTCCGGGAATCAGCAATGATTTTCGCTCAGACATCGGATTCTTTCAATGTGACAGTTCCAATAACATACCCGGTCAAATATAAAACCAAACTGAGCAAATAAAAAATACGCAATGTCAAAAAGGTTTTTAATAATCGCCCGATATATGAAACTACTCGAATTAATGTTGATCGTTTTTCGGATACTTTATCGCCATGCCTGGTAGTAAGTTCGATGACGAACTCCGGGTAGAATTTATTGACATACGCGGCCATTTTACCATTTCGATAGAACTGCTTAACGAATTTATGAAAAGTTTTCGGGGGAAGATGGTGAATATAGATTCCCGGTAGAACCACAACCCGGTAACCAGCGTTTCTGATTGCCTGGCGCAGATATGGGTCCAGACCGCGGGGAATGATTTCGTTTTCGCCGCCGACTTTCAAAAAGACATCCCTGGGAATAATACAGCAGGGATGTTCGGCCATATCGCTATCAATGATTTCAGTGACCATTGGTGAGGTCCTGCGCGGAAGCTCCTTCATAATCCGTTTTACGAAAAAGGAAGCATCTGGAGGGACGAGATTCGCAACACCGGCCATACCAATGTCTGAATGCTGTTCGATCTGATTCGCCATATTTTCAAGTAAATCAGTATGCCCAAGTCTAGTATCATCATCGAAAGTTACCAGATATTTCCCTTCAGCAACTTGAGCGCCGCAATTGATTGCACGTCCCTGCCGGGTATCGCCAATAATGACAATAATTTCAAAATCCCGAAAGGTCTGCAATTTAAGCTGTTCCAATAGTGAAGGAAGCAGACCGTCCCTTGTGGCATCAGCCGTTGGAATGATAATGCTGATGAGGGGTTTTTTAATAGGATCATCCCGATGAATTTCAATCTTGCCAGTTGATTCACCATTAGGATATTTCACAAAAGGGCGGGGGATATTAGTCGCTATCGATGATGTTATCATTTCAACTATTTTTATGAGTTATATAAAAATGACGATATATGTTAATTAAAACAGTGTGTAAATAAAAGGTGCGATTGCCGAACCCTCAGTTAAAACTATCAGTGCACCAAATAGCACAAGAAAAATAATTATCGGTACAAGCCACCACTTTTTTCGAATTTTTAAAAAATCCCAAAATTCTTTGATAATACTGATTTTACTCATTATTAATTCCTAAAATTGCTTTTGATAATGATTTGTCCCGATTGGTTTTTCCGATCGATAGTTCCAATAACTTTTCCGGGTGGGGTCTATTTTTAAATCAAGGAATCTGTAACCGAACATCCATGAAATGAGGCCTAATGGAGTGACGACAACGTAAAACAATACTGTTAAAATGACACGAGTCATTATCCATCCAAGGATTGTCGCAAATGTCATCCAGGCAAAATATAAGGGCTTCAATATGTTCGGAATCAAAACACCACTGAATAACAGTAAAATACTGATTATTAAAATTGGGTTAACCCCGGTTTTATTTTTCCAAAGAAAATAAAGACCTAAAACAAGGCCTAATCCTCCAAGGCTTAACCCAAATTTTCTAAATTCAGTTTTTGAATTTTTGATATTTTTTATTTCTTCTATCATTTTTTAATCCAGAACAAATTCTTTTTTCCAGTTCTTGTCATTTTTAATTGCGGTTTGTTTTTGCTTATCCAGTAAAAAATTACCGATGATGAGATAATCCATTTCGGTACGCATAAAACACCTGTACGCATCTTCCGGGCTGCAGACTATCGGCTCGCCCCGTACATTGAATGATGTATTAATGATGACCGGGCACCCGTATTTTTCGTTAAAGCGTGAAATCATTTGATGGTACAACGGATTGGTGGCTTTGTTGACAGATTGAATTCGGGCTGAATAATCAATATGGGTTACAGCTGGAATGTCAGACCGAATTAAATTCAGTTTTTCAAGACCTGTTAATTGATTCTGTTCATCGCTCAGGGCTATTTGCCGATCCTTTTTTATGTCAGCAACCAACAGCATATAAGGACTTTCCCGGTCTATCTCGAAATAGTCGGAAATATCTTCAACTAGTACAGATGGCGCAAATGGCCGGAAGCTTTCCCGGTACTTAATTTTCAAATTCATGGTTTTTTGCATGGAAGCTGAACGGGCATCGCCGATAATTGATCGGGCACCCAGCGCCCGCGGTCCAAACTCCATCCGACCTTGAAACCAGCCGACGACTTTTTCCTTACCGATAAGATCGGCAACCATATCCGGGATTTCATGGTCAGTTAATTCTTGATATAGGTAATGATGAGTTTTTAAGAATGATTCAATGGTGTTATTTTCATACTTTGGACCAAGATAGGTACCTTTCATGGAATCATTATTACCTAAAAGATTTCGTTCATTATTAAGATACTGATGCCATGTCAGCAGTGCAGCGCCAATTGCGCCCCCTGCATCACCAGCAGCCGGTTGGATCCAAATATTGTCAAACAAACCGGACTGTAATATTTTTCCATTTGCTACACAGTTTAAAGCGACTCCACCGGCAAGACACAGATTTTTCATTCCGGTTTCCTTTTGAACATGTGCTGCCATCTTCAGGACAATTTCTTCCACGACATCCTGAACCGACCGGGCTAAATCCATATCCCGTTGACTGAGATGGCTTTCCGGTTTACGGGGTGGGCCACCGAAGAGTCTGTGAAAACGGGAATTTGTCATCCTGACTCCGGCACAATAATCAAAGTATTTCATGTTCATTTTGAAAGAACCATCGGGTTTGATATCAATCAGGTGGTCATAAATAAGCTGCTTGAATTTTGGTTCGCCATAGGGTGCTAATCCCATGACTTTATATTCACCGGAATTGACTTTGAAACCAGTATAATACGTGAATGCAGAATATAGCAATCCCAGTGAATCTGGAAATCTGATGTCGGCTAAAAGACTAATTGTATTATCTTTTCCAATACCAAAGCTGGTGGTTGACCATTCACCGACCCCGTCCATGGTAATGAAGGCCGCTTCCTTATAAGGTGAAGGGTAAAAGGCCGATGCGGCATGGGACTCATGGTGTTCAGAGAAGATAATCTCTCCCGAGTAATTGAGTTCACTCTGGATTATGTCTTTTATCCATAATTTTTTCTTAATCCAAAGAGGGATTGCTTTTAAAAATGAATGAATACCGAAAGGTGCATATGTAAGATATGTTTCCAATATTCGTTCAAATTTTAGAAAAGGTTTATCGTAAAAAGCAATGTAGTTAATAGCGTTACTGCTTAGATTGGTATAATCCAGACAAAATTTAATAGCGTTGATTGGGAATGAATAATCATGCTTTTTCCGGGTGAAACGCTCTTCCTGGGCAGCCGCGATAATTACACCATCCTGTACGATACAGGCAGCACTATCGTGATAGAATGCTGATATTCCAAGAATGTTCATAAGTTTGTATTTTTTCTAAATTGATATTAAAACGTTTGAATTAGTAATTAACTTAATATGTCTGAAATTTTCCTGGCGGCGTTTCCATTTCCAAAAAGGTTATTTTTGTTAGTATTAAAGCTGCCAAAATTCTTTATTTCAGTGGCGATTCGCCGGAAATCGGTACCAATGCCATCAGCATTTTTGCAGTTTGCTCACCGTGATTTGCAGAACCAATACCCAAGTTGAAGTCAGGTTCGGGAATTGCCAATTCCTGGAATAAGGTGTCCGACATGTTTTTATCATAATGTTGACTCGTATGGATCAGGGTTTCATGAAAGTTTTTCGAATTTCCCTGGACACCGGTGTGCATTTAATGAACGGGGAACGAGCGGCGACAATAGTAACTATTTTTTTCATTTTCTCTAGAAGTTTTGATTTTGCCAAATACTAAAAACCAGCAATGTCCAAATTTGATACTGGAAGTCTCTTTTATCAGAGTAATGGTCATTAAGTAGATTATCAAGAGATCCACGTACAAAATAATCATCTAACTTTGGTTGATTGATTGATCCCCTGCAATAATCTGCCAGATCATTTTTCAGCCATTCTTTAATTGGAGGACTGAAACCTTGTTTTGGTTTTTTTATAATTGATTTCGGTAAGTAGTCGCTCATGACCTTTTTTAAGAGATATTTGGTGGTATAACCCTTTATTTTCATATTTACGGGAAGACTGGCAGCAAATTCGACGAGCCGATGATCCAGGAACGGAACCCGTACTTCTAGGGAGTGACCCATGCTCATACGGTCAACTTTTACTAAAAGATCGTCAGGGAGATAGTATTGAGTCTCAAAACGGAGGCTTTGGTTGATGGCATCCTGCTTATCAGAAAAGCAATCATCAATGATTTTGTACACTTGATAGTCCAGATAGTCATTGTATAATTCAGGTTGCAGTAAAATTTTCATCAGATTAGGATTAAAATTTGTTACCCAGCGTTTATATGTAGAAGAATATCCATTAATAATATCATTTAAAATTCTCGCAATAGATGATAATAAACTATCTTTTTGTTCAGTTGATTTAAACTTTGAAAAAACCTTTTGTGATAAAAATTTCTGTAGTCCGTTAGGCAGATTATTAAACCGTTTTAAAATATTCATTACCCGTTGCCGTTCATAACCGGCAAAGAGCTCGTCACCACCATCACCGGAGAGTGCCACGGTAACATAGTTTTTTGTAAATTCAGAGAGAAGATAGGTCGGTATTGTCGAAGGATCAGACATCGGTTCGTCCAATAAAGACATCACTTTAGGAAGTAAATCCACCATACCTGGTTTAACAACCTGGGTGTGATGAATAGTATTCAATTGTTTAGCGATGATTGAGGAAAAAGGCAGTTCATTGTATTTTGATTGAATATCAAAACCTATGGAGAATGTGTGAAGTTCTTCTTTTAAATGATGTTTTGTAATGAAGTATGCAAGTGTACTGGAATCGATCCCACCACTGAGGAATGAGCCCAATGGGACTTCGCTCATGAGTCGAATTTTAATAGCGTCGTAAAGGAGTTCTTCCAGTTGATCACAGGCTTTTTTTTCAGATAGGCTGAAATTTTCCTGATACTCATAACTCCAGTAGGACTGGATGACGATTTTATTATTTTGAAACCGTAAATAATGCCCTGGCTGTATTTTTTTTATTTTTTGATAAATTGTTTTTGGTGCCGGAATATAATTAAACGTTAGAAAATCAAATAGTGCGTGATGATCTAATGTTTTATCAATATTACCATATGCTAAAATGGATTTAATTTCCGAAGCGAAGATAAACTTCTCGTCATCTTCGTAGTAAAAAAGTGGTTTTATGCCAAGCCTGTCGCGGGCAATTAGCAGTGATTGTTGAACTGAATCCCAGATTGCAAAGGCAAACATACCATTTAAATCAGAAAAAAGATTAGTTCCCTTTTCTTCGTAATTATGCAGGATAGATTCTGTGTCTGTTTTAGTCTTAAAATTGTGACCTTCTTGCTGAAGTGTCTCGCGAAGGTGCTGGTAGTTATACAATTCACCATTATAAACGATATGAATATTGTTAGTCTCGTTATTGATTGGTTGATGCCCACCGGCTACATCGATAATGGACAAGCGTCGCATGGCGATGCCGACATTGCCATCAATGTAATATCCACAATCATCAGGTCCACGGTGGGTCAACGTATCGTTTGCCCGCTGTAATAAAGCAGGGTCAACTCGATGCATTTTGTCTTTATATATTATTCCGGTTATGCCGCACATAGAGTTTCTTTAATGACTTTCATAATATTTTGAGCGGTATGGTCCCAAGTATAGTTGTTAAGGATATAAGATTTAGAATCCAAATTCGAATATTTGGCCAAGTTATTAAATACTTTAATTATTGTCCGGAACAATTCCTCTCCGTTTTCCGGTTCTACCCAATGAATATTTTCTAAATTTTGGAATAATTGAAACGATTCTGTCAAATACGTGGCAATTACTGGCTTATTATATACTAGGTATTCAAATAGTTTCATCCCCGGGCCCTTAACATTTTTTTTAAAAATAGAAAGACATATGTCAAAGCCTGATATATAATTACCAATATTCTCAGAATTTATATAACCGGGGAAGTAAAAATAATGGTCCAAATGGAGATATGTCACACGCCGTTTCCAGTCAATTAGAGTCTCGCCATCACCACCAATAACGAATCGAATATTCGGAATCTGGGCAAGTAGACTGGGTGCAATATTAATTAGTAAAGTAATGTCATGATACGGATAACAGCTGCCGATAAATCCGACGATTCGTATTGTTGGTGTTTTAAAAACAGATCGATAATCTATCCGATTTTTTAATTCTGGAAGATGAACGGATACACCATTGTAGATGACAGTAATTTTTTCCAGGGGAATCATATATTCCAGATGGAGGTGATTTTGGAGTAATTTGGATACAGTGATTATCCCGGTTGACAGCTGATAAATAATATTTTGGATCGTTTTTGTAATGAGCAACTCAACTTTTGTTTTACCAAAACTTGACATCTCGGTGCTTATGGCGCCGTTAATCTCTATAAATAGAGGAATGCCCAGCCATTTGCACACGAACGCTAGCAATGGATTTAGTGGCATTTCTCTACTATAAACAATCGTTTTTTGTTGGGATTTTAATATTAGTAAAATTAATTTTATGCTGCTAATAACATAATAATAGAGCCATTTAAAAATTCGAACCATCGGAGTTCTGATTGCGATTGTCCTTACTCCGAAGTCACCAATTATTTTATGATGGTAATCGGGTGCAATTAATATAATATTCGGTAAATGTTTCTTCATAGCATTAATTATTTCCCTAACATGAATCGTACCGCCTATAGGTAGAGAAAGGTCATTTTCACAAATGAAGATAATCCTGTAGTTATTTTTTAATTTTTTCATGGAATATAATTTATAATAAAGTGCGAGTAAATCGTCTTTTACCAGCTTTTGTTAGTTCAATGTAATTAACGTATTCAAGATGGTTTTCAATTTTACCCAAGTATTCTTCAATTTTAGTATTTAACAATTCTTCATCTTTCTTGGATAATTTTGATTTTGCTACGAATCGCCAGTGTAATTTTTCCAATGATTCCTGTACTACCTCAAAGTCACTAATTTCATATTCTTTAATCCAGCCAGTCTCTTCCAGAAGATGAGTAAAAAATTCACCATGAACTGTTTGCCCATTTATACCCTGAATCAAATCAGATTTTCGGCCTTCGATATAAGCGATTTTACTATGAAAAAGACCACAAGGACATTCAGAAGTTATTTTGTTTCCAATGTCCCCATTTACATATCGAATAAATGGCATATAGTAGTTATCCAGATTTGTAATTACAATGTTTCCTTTGTTACCTGATTCCGGATTATTCAAATTTTCAATAAATTCAACGATAACATGTTCATCAACAACATGAAGTCCTTGGTGTGCTTTGCATTCATAGGCAATGCTCATGGTTTCTCCACAACCATAATTATCAAAAACTTCACAGTTGAATGTATTTTCAATGTTATTTCGGATAGTAGGCAACAACATTTCGGCGGTAGTTATTATACCTTTTGGATGTATGGATAGATTGTTTTTTTTTACGAATTTTGCATATTGGTTAACTGCATTAACATATCCACGAATAAAAAAAGAACCAGTTTCTGGTATAATGTCGCTTATGTAATGAAGTTCAGAATCGTTTAACATAAAAGCATCAATTATATGTTCTTTTCGGACATTATTTATTATATACTTTTCAATTTTTCCCCCAATTGATTGTAATTTTTCTTCATCTGTAACCGAGGCTCCCCAGATTTTAATTGTGTTATCTCCCCAATCGTACCCCATCCATTTTAGAGAACGAAGATAGGCTGCCCAAGAAAAATAATTATCATTTAAGTCACGATGAAAAGTCAATGGCTTACCGGTTGATCCCCCTGTTTGTACTGTTTGAAACTTATATTTATTTTTAGAATGTACAACCATTTTACTACTATTCCTTTGAATAACATCTTTTGTAAGAATTGGTAGTAAATTTAAATCTTCAAGCGTATTAATATCTTTTGGATACAGCTTAATTTGCTTCATAGCATTATGGTAAAATGGAATATTTTCGTAAGCATGACAAATGAGATTCCGTAGTTTTTTTTCTTGTATATATTTTAGTTCATCTTTTGAATATTTTTCTGTTTTATCAAGAAATTTTAAATACGAATAGACTTTAGATGAACCATATGTATTAGCAATCCTGTGTTTTTGGGAAAATAGTGGAAAAAGACACTGAATTATCCATATTAAAGAACTAATTTTCATAATTGATAATCCTATCGATTATTAACTTATAATTTGTTCCTGTAATATTCCAATTAAATTGTTTTGCATATTCTGCGATATATTCACGATTCCACTCCTTATTAATAGCACAGTCTAATGCTTTGGATAAAGAGTGAATGTCTCCTGGTTTTACGAGAGTGCCAATATTTATCTCCAGTATTATTTCGGGTATTCCGCTAACATTTGTGGCAACAACAGGCAGACCGCAAGAGAGGGCTTCAAGAACAACATTTGGAGTACCCTCTGAATAACTCGGTAAACATAGAATAGTTGATTCATTCATTAATTTTGCAATTTCTATATGTGATTTTACACCAAGTAAGATTGCATCATCATTTAGATTTAAAGAGTTTATTTTGTGAATTACTTCATTTTGTAATTCACCATTACCAACAATTAAAAGTTTTGTTTTGTTCAAATATTGCATTTTGGAGTAGGCTTCAATTAATTCCAAAATAGCTTTTCTAGGTATGAGGTGTCCGACAAAGAGAATTATTTTATTTTTAAATTTTGATTTTTTTGTTCTATAATTAAAAATTTTATGATTAACACCATTTCGGATACAAATAGGATGACGTATTTGGGAATATAAAGACATTAGTTTATTTGATAGGTCGTTTGCGACTGTTATGACTTGGGTTGCATTATTAAATGCATAATCAGTAAAGTGTTTAAGTACAGGTAGAATAGGATAATTATTTACGTCAGAGCCTCTAGCTGTAATAATAGCAGGAATCATAAAGAATTTTTGAATTATAACGGCTGCAAAACCTGCGGGACATGCCATCTGTCCAAAGACTAAATCAATTGATTTTCTATTTTTTAAGACATAAAAGAAAGAAATTATTGCAAAAAATATTGTACGAATCCAGATTCTATCACCAATGGGAATATATGGAATTTGAGGTCTAATTATTGATATTCCATATTTTTCTTTTTCGTATTTATTTTTCTTCTCTATTTCACTTTTTAAAACAGGTTTTGTTTTAAATAGGAAAAATGGGCGTGGGTGATAAATCCTAATATTGTAATATTTTGATAATTCTCTCGCCAAATATTCAATAAATATTCCATGGGATGGAGCTTTAATACTAGGATAAAATTCTGTCAAAATTATGATGTTTCTATTACAGTTTGTCATGATTGCTGTATTTAATTACACCATATACGATTTCAATTCTTTTTTTAAATCATCAGGCGATTCGTTAAAAATAAAAATTCGTTTCCAGATTGCATAATTTAGTGCATTCCATAAAGTCATATTTTTTCGTGAATCTGTTGATTGTAAAATATTCAATTCATTTTTGGGAATAATTTTATAAATGATTGGTAAAAT
>Ga0268281_1001575_pt1 | contig 12909 bp, 15 predicted proteins | sample saktaG_10_FD_190134 | JGI IMG/M metagenome (GOLD analysis project Ga0268281, IMG submission 190134) | Saline water microbial communities from Sakinaw Lake, British Columbia, Canada - sak_2011_5_24_50m | ecosystem: Environmental > Aquatic > Non-marine Saline and Alkaline > Saline ... | reverse complement strand
TGGTTGATAAGAGTTGAAACTTGGAATTCGGGTTTTAACTCTGTGGGTATTGGCCAAGGAGCCCAAAATTTTGGCTGTCACACAAAAAACAGTCGTCTCGGGCGAAACAACTCATAGAAACTAATTTATAGTAAAAACAAAACCCTGCGAGGGGTTTTGTTTTATCTTGAAAACCATTAATTTTTTTGTTATTGTTATAGTAATTGATGAGCCCGCCTTCTCCGCTTCAGGCGGATACTGTGGGCAATTGTTCTTATGGGCGATTAGCTCAGTCGGTTAGAGCGTTCCTCTGATAAGGGAAAGGTCCGTGGTTCGAATCCACGATCGCCCACGTTTAAAATTTTAATTTGCGAATATATGCCAGAGCTCAAAAAAATTGACTTTCGCGATTTGGATGCCCCGAGCGCTTTTCAGCCTCCCGTCTCCAAAAAAGGCCGCTCGCTAAATCTTTCCGGTGAAATTTTCAGTCGTATGAGCCAAAAGGTAAAGATTGAAACGGCTGTTTTAGCGCTAGTTTTATTGATAAGTATCGGGCTTGTTGTTTTTTATTTTTTTATGTAAGCAACGCGGCCGTTGGAAACTGTCCCGGCAACCGCGAAGAATATATTACCTTGGGCATTGCGTGAGATAGGCTAAACACGGGCCGTTGGCGCAGCTGGTAGCGCGCCTCATTTGCAATGAGGAGGTCGGGAGTTCGAATCTCCCACGGTCCACCAAAGTTATCCACAGTTGCGTTCAACAGACAACCCTTGATATGGTATAATTAAGAAACATAAATTCCCGAGGGAATTTTCAGTTATTTTTAACCTCAAAGGTCGGCTTTTTAATCAAAAATAATTTAATAATAATTTAATTATGATTCAAGATTGGTCAAGTATTACCTTAAAAGCGCTGGGCGACCTTTGGTATGGTTTCGCTGATTTTATTCCCAAGCTCATCGGCGCTCTCATTATCTTTATTATTGGCTGGTTCATTGCCGTTTGGTTAGGCAAATTAGCGGCTGAAATTTTGAAGAGAATCAAATTTGATAAGATTTTTGAGAAAACCAAATGGGAAGAGGCAATGAGCAAAGCCGAATTAAAGGTGTCAATGTCCGGATTTATTGGAGGGTTGGTAAAATGGATTTTGGTGATTGTTTTTTTGCTCGCGGCGGTGGAAATTTTGGGCATGGCTCAATTCGCCGGTTTCTTGAAGGATATCGTTGCTTGGCTGCCTAACGTTGTGGTGGCAGCGGCTATTTTCGTGGTGGCAGTAATTATAGCTGACATCTTAGAAAAATTAGTTAAAGCCGTGGTTAGCAAAATGGATGTTAAATACGTCAACTGGATTGGCTCGGTGGTGCGGTGGTCAATTTGGGTTTTTGCTGTTTTGGCGGCTTTAAGCCAGCTGGGTATTGGCAGCGATATTATTCAAATTTTGGTAACCGGCTTCGTGGCTTTGATTGTGATTAGCGGAGGGTTAGCTATTGGTTTGGGCGGCAAGGACGTTGCCAAAGAGATGCTTGAGGGTATAAGAAATAAACTGCGCGGCTAAGAATCTTAAGGAACAAAAATCCCCTTCTTTTTTAGGGGATTTTTGTTTTCCACAGAAAAGTTGTTGTGATGTTTTGATTTTGTTATAATGGGATGGTTGCAAAAAATTAAAAATGTAAAACTAAAAATGAAAAACCACAAATAAAACTTAAAAAAGAAAGAACTTCGCAGTTATCTTTTTTAGTTTTTCATTTTTAGTTTTTATTTTGTACTATGCCAAGTAGAACAAAGCAAAGCGAGGCGAAATCCATTAGTTTGTCAAAGCCCCTTTTAATTCTGGCCATTGTTTTAGTGGTTGGCCAGGTGTGTTATTGGGGGGCGCAGGCGTTTACCAGTTTATGGGGGATCTCCGGCAATTATCCTCAGCAAATAAGCGTGTCGGCCGAGGGGGTTTTTAGGTTAGTTCCCGACGTGGCGGTTATAAAATTAGGAGTTAAAACAGAGGGGATGAAGGTAGCTGGCGTTGTGAAAGAAAATAACGAGAAAATGAACTCTATCCTGGGCGCAATGAAATCTTTAGGCGTGGTTGATAAAGACATACAAACCTTAAGTTATAATTTGAGCCAGCAGTATGACTATCTGGAAAAGGGAGAGAGGGTTTTTAGGGGCTATTTGCTTAATCAGCAAATCCAGATAAAGGTTCGTGATTTTACCAAGGTTGGAGATGTGTTGGAAAAAGCCACTTCTTTAGGCGCCAATTCAATTGGCGACCTGCAGTTCACCATAGACGATCCTGCCGCGGCCAGAGCGGCTGCCTTGCAAGACGCTATTGCTAAGGCCAAAATTAAGGCCGCGGGAATAGCCAGCAGCAGCGGCTTGAGGATGAAAAAGTTGATAAACATCTACGAAGATTATAGCCAATATCCGTTGTACTCAACGGCAACGGACATGGGCGGGGGAGAGGCAATGATGAAAGCAGTGTCTTCGATTGCTCCGACCGTTCAGTCAGGCGAGCAAGAGATTAAAGCCACGGTAACTTTAGTTTATAAGGTGCGTTAGCTTTTATCGCGCGAGAAAACCCCGTCAACGCAGGATTGCCGGGGATTTTTCTTGTTGGACAGAGTTTGTTTTTTATGGTATAAATAAATATTATTAGGACTTACGCGTTTACCGTCATTCTGAGCCAGCAGGTGAAGAATCTCTTGCGAAGAATAGCATTTTTAGCCCGAGATTCTTCGGACTGGTGTCCTCAGAATGACAATTTGGCGAACAAACGCGTAAGTCATAATTATGAAAGATAATACCAAAAAAACTTTAAAGATTTATTGGCGGCATTGCCTGAAATATAAAGTTTCAGGGTTTTTTATCGTATTCTCCGTGCTGGCCGCAGCCGCCTTGAATGCGATTTTTCCTTTATACCTTAAGAAGTTTTTTGACGCCCTTGTTTCGGGAGGCAGCGCGGCTCGGATAGCCGACCAACTAATAAGGGTTTTGATTGTTTTGGCGGTTTTAGACGGGCTCAATTGGCTCGCTTGGCGGGTAACTAATTTCGCAATGACTTATTTTCAGCCTAAGGTTATCGCTGACTTATCTAACACTTGTTTTGCTTATCTGCACAAACATTCTTATAGCTTTTTTGAAAATAATTTTGTGGGTTCTTTAACCAAGCGGGTTAAATGGTTTGCCAAGGCCTTTGAAGTTATCCACGACAAGCTTGTTTGGAATTTATTGCCCTTAAGTGTTACCGTTGCTATTATTATTTTTGTTTTATTTAAACGCAGTTTTTGGCTGGGGATGATAGTGTTAATCTGGCTGGCGGTATTTTTGGCTGTTAATTGGATTTTTTCCAAGTATAAAATAAAATATGACATAAAACGTTCAGCCAAAGAAACCGAAACGACCGGGCTTTTAGCTGACAGCGTAACTAACGCCTATACCATACAGCTTTTTAACGGCTATGGAAGAGAGGTTAAAAGATTCGCTAAAGTAACCGAAGAGCTAAGGAAAATCCGCAAGTTTACCTGGGATTTAACCGCTTTTTTTGAAGCGGGGCAGGGGTTGTTGGTTATCGCTTTAGAGATTGGCAGTTTTTATTTAGCTATACGATTGTGGCAGAAAGGCATTTTAACGGTAGGCGATTTTGTTTTACTGCAGGTTTATTTGATAGCTATTTTTGACAAGGTTTGGGACTTTGGCAAGGTGATTCGCGATGTTTATGAGAATTTGGCGGACGCGGAAGAAATGACCGCTATCTTAGAAACGCCTCATGAAATTACCAATATTATTGGCGCGAAAGATTTGAAAGCAGAGAAAGGCAAGATTGAATTTAAAAAAGTAGATTTTTGTTACCATCAAACCCGGGCGATTCTAAAAAATTTCAACTTGGCTATCGCCAGCCACGAAAAGGTAGCTTTGATTGGGCCTTCGGGAGCGGGTAAAACAACGATTGTCAGGTTATTGTTGCGAATTCATGAGCTAACCGCCGGTGAGATTTTGATTGACGGCCAAAACATTGTTAAGGTTAAGCAAGAAAGCTTGAGGGCTAATATTGGCTTGGTCCCACAAGACCCGATTTTATTTCATCGCAGTTTATTGGAAAATATCAGATATGGCCGACCCGATGCCACCAATCAAGAAGTGATTGATGCCGCCAAGAAAGCGCGTTGCGATGCATTTATCAATGAGTTGCCCGAAAAATATAATACTTATGTGGGCGAGCGGGGCATTAAGCTGTCGGGCGGGGAACGCCAAAGAGTGGCGATTGCTCGGGCAATCTTGAAAAACGCGCCGATATTGGTTTTAGACGAAGCAACTTCCAGCTTGGATTCCGCTTCGGAAAAAATGATTCAAGAAGCCATTGATGAATTAATGCGAAACAAAACAGTTATCGTTATCGCTCACCGTTTGTCCACCATTCGCAAAATGGACCGCATTGTAGTCATTGAATACGGCAAAATAGCGGAGGAGGGGAGCCACAGCGAGCTCTTAGAGCATCAGGGTGGCATTTATAAAAAGCTTTGGACTCTTCAGGCCGGCGGATTCATCCAGTAGTCATAAAGAGCTCCGAATAATTGAAGTTTTTTTTGATTATTGCTCTGGCGTTTAAAAAAAGGTAAATTTAAGCTGATGCCGGACAACCCAAATAATAAAAATCAAAATCAGCCGCTAGCTGATAGGATGCGGCCGGATAGTTGGGAAGAGTTCGTTGGGCACGAGGATATTATCGGCCCGGGCAAATTATTGAGAGAAGCCATTGGTCAGGACAAAGCGCCCTCAATGATTTTTTGGGGCCCGCCCGGTTCCAGTAAAACCACTTTGGCCTTAATGATTGCCAAACAAACTAAGGCCGAGTTTATTCGGTTTAGCGCGGTAACGAGCGGCCTAAAGGATTTGCGGGAAGTAATTAAAAAAGCTCAGGCCAATGAATGGCAAAGCAAAAGAACTATTTTATTCATTGACGAGATTCATCGTTGGAATAAAATCCAGCAGGATGCCTTGCTGCCGCACGTAGAAAAGGGCCTGATTATTTTAATCGGCGCTACCACGGAAAATCCGAGCTTTGAGGTGCGGGGCGCTTTATTATCGCGGTGTCGCGTTTTTGTTTTGGAGCAACTCGCCGTGGAGCAGATTATGATTATCTTGGAGCGCGCCTTGCGCGACAAAGACAGGGGATTGGGCGCTCAAAACTTAAAGATTGAAAAAAATATTTTAAAAAAAATCGCCGAGCTGTCTAACGGCGATCCCAGAACCGCTTTAAATGTTTTAGAATACGCGGCCAGTTTATCCAGCGACATTAATTTGGAAGTGGTTAAAGAGGCGTTTCAAAAATCGTATTTGCTTTATGATAAAGCAGGGGACGAGCATTACAATATTATTTCGGCCTTGCATAAGTCAATGCGCGGCTCGGACGCTGATGCGGCTTTGTATTGGCTGGCCAGAATGTTGGAAGCGGGCGAGGATCCTTTGTATGTCGCCCGCAGATTGGTTAGGTTCGCTAGCGAGGATATTGGGTTGGCCAATTCGCGGGCTCTGGAGCAGGCCGCGGCCGCTTATCAGGCCTGTCATTTTATCGGCATGCCCGAATGCAACGTGATTTTGGCTCAAGCGGTTGTTTATATGGCCAAATGCAAGAAATCCAATGAGCTTTACGTGGCTTATGGCAAGGCCAAGAAGGATGTTGAGCAATACGGCAACTTGCCCGTGCCTTTGCACATTCGCAACGCTCCCACCAAGCTGATGAAGGGCTTGGGCTATGGCGCGGATTACAAATACAGTCCGAATTTTGACTATCAAGAGCAGCAAGAATATTTTCCCGACAAATTAAAGGGCAAAAAGTATTTAAAAAATTAACACCCGGCATCAGGAGTCCTGTAAGCCGGGTGTTTCATATTATTGTGAGCCATTTTTCTTTTTCTTTTTTCTTTCCTCCCTTCTTTGTTTTTTTTGTTCTCTTTTGCTTTCGTGCTTTTTCCTTTGCGATTCTGGAGTTTTTGTCGGCATTTTTATCACCTCCCTTTTTATAGCGGTTTTTGAAAAAAAATGTGCATTTTTTTACTTTAACTATTTTTCCCTGAAAATCAACTATTTAATCTCTAAAATTTTGTATTTGATTTTTTCTTCGGGGCCGTCAATTTCAATTTCCTCGCCTTTTAATCGGCCTAAGAGCGCCTGCCCGATAGGGGATTGATAGGAGATTTTGCCTTCCAAAAAGTTGCTTTCTGACGGCGCTACTAAGGTGAGCGTTTCTTTTTTTCCACCAGCGTCAACCACCACGATTGAGCCAATTTCTACCTTGCCGCTGTTTTTTTTGCTAACAATAATTTTGGCGGATTTAATGGTTTTTTCCAGCTCGGCCACGCGCCCTCGCAAAAAAGCTATATCTTCTTTGCCTTGGTGGTAGGCGGCGTTTTCCGACAAATCGCCAAAAGCCGCTGCTGTGTTGAGTTGGGCGGCGATTTCACGCTGCTTGACGTTCTTAAGGTAATCCAGTTCCTTTTTTAATTTTTCTAAGCCTTCGGGCGTTAAGTATTCTGACATAATTAGTTTCGTTATTGAAAATGAACCTGACTAAGTCAAGTTCCGAATTCGGAACTTGACTTAGTCAGGTTCCACGCGGCGGACGTATTCGCCGGTTTGGGTGTTTATCTCTATTATATCACCTTCCTTGATAAAAGAGGGCGCTTGCGCCTTGGCGTCGGTTTCCAAAACAACCTCTTTAGTGCCCGCCTCGGCCCTGCCCGCCCGCAGGTAGGCGGCCGCTTCCTTTACTTTTAATTGCACCTTTACGGGCAGTTCAATGTTGACAATTGTTTCGTTAAACATCAGGCCGGTAATCGCTTGGCCCGGTTTTAAGAATCCGCCTCCGGCCACTTGCTCTGCGTCCAGGGTAATTCGTTTGCTTGAGTTCGTGGCCTCGGAAAAAATATACTGCCCCTTATTGACGTAGACGAATTTTAATTGAATTTTGTCAATATTTGCTTCCTCAAAATTGTCGCCGGGATGAAAAACCTTGGAAAGCGCGTTGCCGGTGATTAAATTTTTCATTTTAATTTGCGCGGTTGAGCCGCCCCGGCCCTGAAAGTTTAAAGAAAAATCCAAAACCGCGCACGGTTGGCCGTTGTAGATAAATATGGTGCCTTTCTTTAAGTCGGTGTGAGAAAGCATAAATACAATTTTAAATTCTTAATTCTTAATTCTTAATCAATTTTTAATTTTTAATGTTAAATTTTTAAACGAGAGGAATTGTCTTCGTTTTGAAATTAAAAATTAGACATTAAACATTCATTAGAAATTAAAAATTAGAAATTATTTAACTATCCGCCATTCAATCTTACTTTCCTTATCGGCGTATTCCAGCCATTCGCCGCTGTCGTTGATAACATACCATTTTTTTTTTGTTTCGGACCAAATCATCGGCTGGCCTTCGTAAAATGGCTTTTTAACTACTTCTTTGGGCTTCAGGCGGTCAAGCTCCAGCCATTTTTTGAAGATTGTTTCAATGGCGTAATCCAAATTGCGGCTGTTAGCCCATTGGGCTACTTTGTTAATCGCTTCTTTGGCTTTTTCGGGCGAGCCGGCCAGCTCCAAGAGTTGTTTGGCTGGTTTGGTGTATCGTGAATAAATGATTTTCCTTTGGCGCGCCGACTGTTTTAACTCGGCCAAGCCCAGTCCCTTGCTGGCGAAAAAATGGGCGATGATTTGCTGTATGGCGGTTTCTTTGGCCAATTCATCATAATAAGCGATTTTGCCTTTTTGTAAATACTCTTCAATTTTAAGAGCGGTGCCTTTGCCAATGTCCTTGAGTTTTTCTAAGCCCTTTAATCCGTTTTTTTGATAGATTTGAGCGATATCTTCAAGCGAATTTTCCAAAGCCAAACTGGCCTTGCGGTAAGCTTTAATCTTAAATTCGTCCGCTTTTTGGCGGGCGCCTTTAATCTCCAGCAACCCGGCAATTTCCTTGAAAATTTTAGCGATTTCTTGATTCATTTGATCTGTTGTCATTCTGAGCCAGCAGGCGAAGAATCTTGAAGACCCTTCGCTTCGCTCAGGGTGACGTTTGTGTTGTTTATTGTTGAAGTTTTTGGATAGAGGCCCTAATTCGTTCGGCTTCTTTCTCCACGAGTTCGCCCTGGTATTCGCCTTTATGGGCGGTGGCGCCTTCATAAACCGTTTTTCTTTGATCCAGATGCAAGTCAATGGAGATCTCTTTGGTTATTTTGTTATACCGTAAATATATGTGGAATCTCGGGTAGGCCCCGCCGGTTTCTATCGGCCGGGTAAATGAAGCGCCCCAAACATGGTAACGCAATGAGCGCATCAAATTTTCAATGTGTTCGCCCGAATTGTTTTTGACGATAAACCGCATAGTGAAGTTGAGTTCACTTGATTATTGTTTTTACGGGGCTAAAATAACGGTATATGGATAAAAGCATAAAGATTCATCCCGCGCAACTTCAAATATTAAAGGTTTTGCTTTTTAAGCCCCGGGTCCGCTTTAGCGGACTTAACGAGTCGCGTTTGAGCAGCGACCATTTTTCCTTTCATATTAAAAGTTTAATTGACGCGGGGATGATTGTAAAGAGAGAAAAACATTATTGTCTTACTATTGTTGGTAAAGAATTTGCCAACCGCCTGGACGCGGAAAAGGAAATCCCACAGGTGGAGAAACAGGCAAAGATAGGGGTGCTGATTTTTGCCGTTGGAAAACAAGCCGGGGCGAAGAAGTATCTGCTCCAACAGCGACTGAAGCAGCCCTATTTCGGCTATTATGGAGGGGTGGGGGGCAAGCTTAAGGTAGGCGAAACATTGCTTGAGGGAGCAAAGCGGGAGTTCAACGAAGAAACCGGGCTTCAAGCCAGGCTATCGTTAGTTGGCGTTAATCATAAAATGGATTATTCAAAGCAGAGAGTTTTATTGGAGGACAAATTATTTTTTGTTTTCAGGGCGGATAATCCGAAGGGCGCTCTTGCAGAAGAATTTCCCGGCGGGAAAAATTTCTGGTTTAGTATGGCTGAAATTAAAAAGCTTCCCAAGTTGTTTCCCGATGTTTTAGACAAACTCAAGATGATAGAGTCGGACAGGATTTCCTTTTCGGAGAAGAAATATTTTGTGGATGAATTTTAATCGGGTTTTTTTCCAGATTTTTGTTCGAGCGCTTTTGCCGCCCTGCGTCCTAAAAGTTTCATGTCGGAAATCAGATTTTTTGCCTTTCTGATCTTCTCTTTGTCTGAAACTATTCCTACTTTTCCGCTGTCGTCTTTTGTTTCAGTCGGATTGGTTCCTTTTTGGCTTTCCGGTTCGTTTCCATACTTCCAGACGGGATAGCTTGTGGTTATGTTTTCAGGCAGGGAGAATATTTGCTCTTTAGGTATGCCGACCTGCTCCAAAAGATATCTTACGGAAGAAGCGGTGTTGCCAGAATAAGTAAATTCGTCAAGAATAAGGACATTTTTGTCTTTCAAGTTCAATTTTTCAATTTTTTCTTTCCATTCCGAGAGGGCTCTTTTAAATGATTCCTGCGCTTCGCGATATTCTCCCCGGAGCTCAACGCCTTGGCGGATTAAATTAATCTGATTTTTAAACGGCTTAACATTTATCCTCAAGAATTTGGGCAATTCTTCTTTTGGCTGGATTTCCTTCAGGGCTGATTTCACGGCGTACCCAAAAGGAACGCCTGAGCTCTCTGTGCAAATAATCGCCGATAATGGCCTCGGTTCAAAAGCTCCTTCATTGATGTTTTTTATGAATATGAGCGCCTTTTCCAGCCCCTCTTTATAGATGTTTCTCATTTTTTCGTCTTCTAAAACTAAAAATATTTCATTTGGCTGTTCTTTATTTTTCGAGCCGCAGGATTGGGATTCGTATGATTTTGGGACGCTATTTTCAAAATTTAGTTCCGGCATATTTTTTATGTTATTTTATGTTTCCGAGATGAATATTTTGCAGCCCTTGTGATTTGGCGATTTTCAGAGCGACTGTGAATGTGGACAAAGGGGTAGGAGGCAAATGTTGAAGCTTCCAAGAAATCTCCGGAGAGAACCGGGAAATGTGCCAGGGCGTTTCCATGCCCAGTTCTTTGGCGATGAAAGCGGCTATTTTTTCAAACAGGGCAGGGGAGTCATTGAGGGTTGGAATGACAAGTGTGGTTATCTCAAGGTGAACCCCCGCCTTTTTCAGGATTTTAAGATTATTCAATACCGGTTGCAAGCGGCCGCCGCAGTATTGGCTGTAAAAATCTTCATCAAAACTTTTTAAATCAATGTTGGCCGCGTCAAGGTGGGGGAGTATCAATTTTAGCGTTTCTGAAGAAAAAAATCCATTACTCACCCAGATATTTTTTAGCCCGGCCTGTTTAGCTAATTTCATTATGTCTAAAGCATACTCTAAAAAAATTGTGGGCTCGGTATAAGTGTAAGAAATACTCGGGCAGTTATTTTGAGTCGCCATCTCCACAATGCGCCGAAGCCCGACTTCGGCGAAGTCGCCGAAGTCGGGCTTCGGGACAACTTGGGAGATTTGCCAGTTTTGGCAGGCCCAGCAAGTGAAGTTGCAGCCCACCGTGGCGATGGATAAAGTTTTTGTTTTAGGCAGAAAATGGTAAAGCGGCTTTTTTTCAATCGGGTCAATGTTAATAGCGCAGGGCAGGCCGTAAACCAAAGAAAAAAGCGTTCCGTTTTTATTTTGTCGCGCGCCGCACTTGCCAATTTGGCCATTTTCTATCAGGCAATAATGGCAACAGGTTTGGCACTGGAGTTTGCCATTAGCTAATTTTTTGTAGAGGTAACACTCTTTCATACTTTGAGATGGTTACAAAACTATTCCTGCTGCAATTTTATCTTTTCGGCTGCGGCATCGTCAGACTTCGCAAAAAGCTTTTCACCATAGCAGGGTTATGGCTTCAAACCTTTTTGCTCGCCTTCCTCGCCTCGCTCGAAAATCTAAAATTTCGCTACGAAATAGTTTTGTAACCATCTCTTTCATTATAACCCGCGATTTTTGAAATTCAAAAACTTTTATTTTTTTAAGAGTGGTTTTTTGCTATAATGTGCAATATGAGTTACATTGTTATTTTAGGATTATTGGCGGCGAGTTTAACTACTTTTTCGTCTTTGCCGCAGGTGATTAAAATTATTAAAAGAAAAGAAACCAAAGACATTTCTTTGGGCACTTACATTTTGGTGGTTGTGGGCATAGCTTTTTGGTTAATTTACGGTTTGTTGATAAGGGACTTGCCTTTGATCGCCGCTAATGTGGTGAGTTTAATTTTAACGGCTACAATTTTGTTTTTCAAAATAAAATTTGGCTAATGAATATGCGATTATTTTTGGCAATTAACTTGTCGGTTGCCGTAAAAGAACGATTGGCCCAATTACAGCAAGAAATAAAAAATAGCTTTCCCATGGAAGTGTCCGATGGGGTGGCCAAATGGGTGGCGCCGCAAAACTTTCACATAACCTTGTTGTTTTTTGGCGAAGCGGGGGAGAGAGAGATTCCGCGGTTGGTTGAGATTATTCAAAAAACAGTTCAAGATCAACCGCTGTTGCTTTTGAAAATAAAAAATATTCGCTACGGGCCAACCGCGAAATTACCGCCGCAGTTGATTTGGGCTGAAATAGAAAAAAATCAGGCGCTGGAAAACATCGCAAATAATTTACAAGACGACTGTTTGGGCGCTAATATTGGCCGAGGAGCGGGGGAAAGGGGGTTCGTTGGCCATATTACCTTGGCTCGCGTTAAGGAGTGGGTTTGGAAAAGGATAGAGCCCGAAGAACAGCCGGAGATTGAAAAGGAGCTTGACTTAAAGATTGAAGTTCATTCCATAGAGTTAATGGAGAGCCGACTTAAAAGAAGCGGTCCCGAGTATATTATTTTGCAAAGTTTTCCTCTGCTGGGGCTTGATTAATATGAAAGATAGGGATATATCGGAGCCCCGTAGCTTGCTTACGGGGCTCAATTTTTGTATAATGGCTGTGTAATAAAATTATGGTAAGAAAGATTTTCAAAGGCGGTCTTTTTTTGGCGGCGGCGGCAACCGTTGGTTTTTTTAGTTATCAGATTGGCATTCAGGCGGGTAAGGAGGAAGTAATGACCTTGCAGCCGGCTTATATAATGGATACTTCATTAGACAAGCCCGAGAAGGTGGACATAGCCGTTTTTTGGGAGGCATGGAATAAGGTTTCACAAAATTTTTTAGACAAAAACGAAATTGACGCGCAAAAAATGATTTATGGCGCGACAGCCGGTATGATTCAGAGCTTGGGCGACCCTTACACCACGTTTTTTACGCCCTCTCAAACGGAAAGTTTCAACGAAGAGCTGTCGGGCGAGTATCAAGGCGTTGGCATGGTGGTGGGCAACAGAGAGGGGCAGCTCACTGTGGTTTCGCCGTTTAAAAGCAGCCCGGCGGATAGCGCGGGCTTGAAGCCGAAAGACAATATTTTAAAAATTGATGATACCTTTACCAAGGATTTGAGCATTGAAGAGGCGGTGAAGATAATTAAGGGGCCCGCGGGTACAAGCGTGCGGCTTTTAATTTTGCGGGGGGATTGGAATGAACCAAAGGAATTTGTTGTTAAAAGAGATAACATAAAGATTCCAACCTTAGAAAAAGAGATCACCGCTGATAACATCGCGGTAATAAAGATTTATCAATTTAACCGTATATTGCCCGCTGAATTCGGCCAGGCGGCCGATGAAATATTGAACACCCCGGAGGTTAAGAAAATTGTTATTGACTTGAGGAACAATCCGGGCGGATTTTTGGAGGTGGCCCAAGAAGTTACCGGCTGGTTTTTGCCGAAGGGGCAGGTGGTTGTTTGGCAGGATATGGGCCAAGACAAAGAGAAAAAGGCCTATAAATCAGCAGGCCCTTACGCTTTCGCGGATTATCAGATAGCCGTTTTGATCAACAACGGTTCCGCTTCCGCTTCGGAAATTA
>Ga0268281_1001574_pt1 | contig 12915 bp, 14 predicted proteins | sample saktaG_10_FD_190134 | JGI IMG/M metagenome (GOLD analysis project Ga0268281, IMG submission 190134) | Saline water microbial communities from Sakinaw Lake, British Columbia, Canada - sak_2011_5_24_50m | ecosystem: Environmental > Aquatic > Non-marine Saline and Alkaline > Saline ... | reverse complement strand
TTTTTAAGTAATTATACAAATAGGTAAAATTTTTCCTTCTGGACTTAATAAAAGATGGTAATTTTTTAAGTTGCGCTACCCCTATTGCCGCTTGCATATCAGTAATTTTTAAGTTATACCCAATATGCGAATAAATGTATTTATGGTCATAACCGAACGGTAACTTTCCGAATTGCTGACTAAATCTTCTACCGCAGGTGTTATCATGACCAGGTTCACACCAACAATCTCTTCCCCAGTCGCGGAAAGAAGCAACTATTTTTTTAAGTAATGGGTCATCTGTAATCACTGCTCCTCCTTCCCCCATTGTAATTTGATGAGCTGGATAAAAACTGAATGTGGCAAGATGACCAAATGTGCCAGTATATCTTCCTTCATATTTTGAACCTAATGCATCACAATTATCTTCAATAAACCAAAGGTTATATTTTTTCACTATTTTTAAAATTTTTTCAAGATTAGCAGGATTACCAAGAGTGTGAGCAATAAAAATTGCTTTTGTTTTTTTGGAGATTGCCTTTTCGATTTTATCAACTTGAATATTATAAGTACCAAAATCTATATCAAGAAAAATAGGGACTAAATTATTTTGCAAAATAGGGTTTAGAGTCGTTGGAAAACCGCAGGCAATAGTGATTACCTCATCACCAGGTTTTAACCTCCTCTGACCTAATTTATGGGAAGTTAAAGCTGAAATAGCTAAAAGATTGGCTGAAGAACCAGAATTTGCCAAAAGACAATATTTTACTCCTAAAAATTTAGCAAATTCTTCTTCAAATTTTCGAGCATATCTTCCAGCAGTTAACCAAAAATCCAAAGAAGCATCAACCAAGTTTATCATTTCTTTTTCGTCATAAACCCTACCAGCATAATTGATTCTAGTTTTGCCAGGAACAAACTTTTCCTGAATCTTTTTTAATTTATATATCTTTTTAACCTTATTAAAAATTTCTTTTTTGAGTTGTTCTTCTTTTGTCATTTTTTTATTTTTCTGATAATTAATTCGGCTATACATGTAGCAGGAATTTGTCTACGAACTAAAACCCTATAATTAGAATGATTTATAAATTCTTTCATTGCCTTTTTTATACCGTGACTATATATATCGTGAACACAAATAATTTCCCCGCCTTTAGTTATAGTGTCTAAAAGAAATAAAATATTTTTTGTGCTAGCATATAAGTCCACATCAATAAATGCAAAAGAAAATTGAGTAAGTTTTTTTGATTCTATTCTTTCTTTTAAGGACTTCGTAGCATCCCCTTCTATTAGTTTTATATTTTTAGAAATTCCATATTTGTTTACATTACCTATAAATTCTTTTTTAGAAGCTTTATATTCACCTTCTTTAAAAAACCCATCTTCTAATTGAAGATTGGGTGAAGGTAGACCCTTAAATGACTCAAAAGCGATAACATTTTTTTTAATTTTTTTTCCTGATTGTGATAAAATGCAACTCGAAAGTCCTTTATATGAACCGAAATCTAAAATATCACCCACTATTTCCCTATTCCTTAAAATAGTTTTATATAAGTAAACAGCTTCTATTGGAGAAATTAATCCTTCGCAGTTTTGAGCGATTTTTAAAATATTCTTATATTTATATCTTGCGGGGGTATAAAAAGTATAAATATAATCAAAAGCGGGAATTATTAAATTTGGATGCTTAAGATATTCAGGAATTCTTTTTAGATATGCAAACATCAAATAATCTTTTATTATTTTATTTCTTTAATATAATTCAAAATATTGCCCGTGATTTCTGTAATCGATAATCCATTTTTTTCTCTTAGATATTCTTGATTTCCAACCTCTTTACAGAACTTATCGGGTAAGGCTATTCTTCTAAATAAAATTTTATACTTAGATTCTGCTAAAATTTCAGCCACCGCACTTCCTAAACCCCCAACTAAACTATGCTCTTCAATTGTAAGTATTGCTTTTGTTTCTTTTGCCGCTTTTAATACAATGTTTTTATCTAATGGTTTTAAAGTTGGCATAGAAATAATTCCGATAGAGATATCATATTGTTTCTCTAATGTCTTAACGGCTAGAATAGCATTTTTGAGAATCGGACCAATCCCTATAATAGTAATATCCTTTCCCTTTTTAATAAAGTTAGCTTTACCGATCTGAAACTTAAAAGGTTTTAAATGGATATTTTCTTCCTTGCTTTTCCCTAAACGGAGATAAGTTGGTCCCTTTAATTTGAGCATTGCTCTTACTGCTAATTCGGTCTCAATAGGATCAGCTGGGCAAAGTACAGTTATATTTGGCAAAGACCGCATAATCGCCAAATCTTCAATTGCGTGATGAGTTGAGCCTAATGCTCCATAGCTAAAACCGCCACCAACACCAACAATCTTAACATCTAAATTCTGAAGGCAAATATCGTTTCTAATCTGCTCAAAACACCTCATTGTTACAAAAGGCACAATTGAATAAACAACAACTTTTTTGCCGTTCAAAGCCAAACCAGCGGCAACTCCTATCATATTTTGTTCGGCTACACCACAGTTGATATATCGTTTAGGAAATTTCTGAGCAAATTCTTCAAAAACCGAAAATCCTAAATCACCAGTTAGAAGGTAAATGTTTTTATCTTCTCTCGCCAACTCGGTGAGAATTTTAATAAAGGCAGTTCTCATAATTTTTCTAATTCTTTAATCGCTTTTTTATATTCTTCTTCGCTTGGAGATCGATAATGAGATTCTAATTTATCTTCCATAAAAGACAACCCTTTAGCTTTAATAGTGTGAGCGATTAAAACACTCGGTTTATTTTTCTGAAAAGGAATCTTTCCTAAAGCTTTAAAAATCTCTTGAAAATTATGGCCGTTTATTTCTTTAGCCGACCAACCAAAATCTCTCCATTTGTCAGCAAATGGTTCCAAATCCAACACATCTTTTGTCCTACCAAATGCCTGCCATTTGTTATAATCTACGATCGCTACAAGATTATCTAATTTATGATGACCTGCAAAAAGAATAGCTTCCCACGTTGAGCCTTCATCACATTCTCCGTCGCTTAATAAAACAAAAACGCGATAATTTTTTTTATCTCTTTTTCCTGCCATAGCAATACCGTCAGCCATCGTCAAACCGTGACCAAGCGAACCAGTTGAAACTTCAACACCGGGAACACAATTATGACTAGCATGACCTGGCAAACTACTCCCATTTTTACAAAATTGTTTCAACAATGATTTTGCAAAAAATTTACGAGAAGCTAAAATCGCATATAAAGCGCTTACTGCATGACCCTTGCTTAAAATAAACCTGTCTCGATTTTGTGCTTGAGGGTTATTAGGATCTATATTTAATATTTTAAAATAAAGAGCTGTCAAAATCTCTACACAGGATAAAGCAGAACCAATATGAGAAGTTCGAGAGCTAAATATCATTTCCAATATCTCTCTTCGTATTTCAATTGCTATTTTTTTATATTTTTTATTGTCTTTAGACATACTTTTATTAATAAAAAGGGAGATTTTTTTTAAACCATTCTATATTTTTTTCAAATCCTTTTCTTAAATTATATTTTGGCTGCCAGCCTAATTTATTTTTAATTTTTGAAATATCAGCTATCCAATTTTTGGGTTCATATTGAGCCATCTCTATTCGACCATATTGAGGTTTTATAGTTGAATGAGTAATTTTTTTAATTGCATTAACTATTTCATTAACTGTACTCTGCTTACCGCTACCAACATTAAATATTTCGCCTTTAATCTTTTGAATATTGCTTATTGCTTTCAAATAAGCATCTATTATGTCCTCAATAAATATAAAATCTCTTACTGAGTTTGCTGAAGATAGTTTTAGTTTTTTATTTTCTAAACACGATTTTATTATAGTTGGAATAAGCCGTTCTTTTTCTTCAAAATATCCATAAACACTAAACAGCCGTAATGTCACAATAGGCAAATTATGTTTTTTTGCCATATACTGACAATACATAGTAGCTGCTGCTTTTGTAATGCCATATAAATTATTTGGTTCCAATATATCAGTTTCTTTCATTGATTTATTTTTTATTCCATATTCAGAGGAACTTCCAGTATTAATAAAACAATCAAATTTTATTTTCTTACAAGCATTTACTAAATTTATAGTACCGATTAAATTAGTATCGATTATTTTCTTCGCATCTTGTTGTTTCTGAGGATAAGCACCGTAAGTTGCAAAATGTAATATAATTTTAGGTCGAATTTTTAAAATGAATGATTCTAACCGATTGTAGTCTCTCAAATCAATATAATAAATTTTAATCTGCCTTTTTATTTCTATTAATCGCCAAATATTAGTAGATTGTTTAACAATATAAACTTTATATCCTAATTCCGAAAACCTCCGAGCAAAATTTGCCCCTATAAAACCTCCCCCTCCTGTAATCAAAACCTTTTTGTCTTTACTTAATGTCATAATTCTAGAAAAGAATTTATTTGTTGATTAGTTAAATCAATAATATTCTTTTTCTCATAAAATGCTTTGTACCAATTAAAAGTGAACTCTAAAATTGTTTCCATATTTAACCGAGGCTGCCAACCCAAAAGTTTTTTAGCTTTATTACTATCTAATTTCAATAACCGAGCTTCGTGCTTACCACAATCTTTTCTTAATTTGTAAGAACCTCGATTCAATAGTTCTAAAGCCCTCTTTACTAATTCCTCCACAGTTAAATGATTCTTATTATGAGGACCAAAATTCCAAGCCCCAGAAAATTCTTTCTTGCCTTCGTAAAGTTTTTTAGCTAATAATAAATAGCCATAAAGCGGTTCAAGCACGTATTGCCATGGTCTAATAGCATCAGGGTTCCTTATAATAACTTCTTCATTTTTAAAAACTCCTTTTATGAGATCTGGTACTAAGCGATCATTACTCCAATCTCCGCCTCCAATAACATTGCCCGCTCTTGCCGAAGCTATTAAAGTTTTGTGTTTTTCATTATAATCGACTGGATTAAAAAATGATTTAATGTAAGAACCTATTACTATTTCGGCAGCTGCTTTACTGGCGCTATAAGGGTCATACCCTCCCAATTTATCATTTTCTTTAAAAGGAAGACCTGATTCTTTATTTTCATAGACTTTATCAGTAGTAATCATTACAGCCGCCCTTACTGTATCTATTTCTTTAATCGCTTCAAGAATATTAGCAGTTCCAATGATATTCGTCTCAAAAGTATATAAAGGATCGTCATAACTCTCTCTAACCAATGCTTGCGCAGCCAAGTGAAAAACAATTTCCGGTTTTTCTCTTTTTATAATTTCAGATATTTTTTTAAAATCCCTGATATCGCAAAAATTGTTTCTGATTTTTTTCTCTAATTTAAGAGCTTTAAATAAACTCGGCTTGGTATTTGGTTTTAGAGCAATTCCTGAAACTTTTGCCCCACAATTTAGCAAAACTTGGGTTAGCCAACTACCCTTAAAACCAGTGTGACCAGTAATAAGAATTTTTTTATTCTTAAAGAAGCTTTGTAAATTTTCCATGTCCTAAAAATTATTTAATTTTCTTCCCAAAATTACCACTTAGGATGCAATGTTTGAATTCATATCTTAATAGGATAAAGCTCGTTAGGTCTTCTAATCCAAGCTCTAGCCCAAGCTCTGACTAACTCATAAATTCCAAAAAAGGCAGAAACATAAAACAAATCCCCAAATAAAGTGTTCCTGAAAAGGGGCAGGGCCATAAGATAACACTGAATTAACCCAGAAAGGGTTTTAGTATACCAAGGAGTGAAAGCCCAGACAGCGAAATTAGTAATGAGAAAAAATAATACTGCCCCTAAAATTGCACTCCCTCCAATCGTATACCATTTCTTGTTTTTCTTTAACCAAAACCCCAAAAGAACGTAGAGTAAAAAACTTCCGTAAACTACAGCCATTAAGCTAATCTCGTAATAACCAATAAAGATATCGGAAATTATCATAGCCGCTACTGGCAAGATAAAGGCTGTTCTTTTTGAAAAATAAACTCCAGCAAACAGGGCGATGGCGGCAATAGGAACAAAATTGGGCGGATGTGGAATCAACCGCATACTAGCCACAATTAAAACCAAAAGAATAGCTGTGGCAATTTCTAAGATTTGTATCTTTTTAATAATTTGCATAATTAAAATGGCGATTTTTCAAATTTAAATTCAACCTTGTCTCCCGAGCTTAACAATTGTTTATTAGCGGCTAATTGGGGCATTTCTCCGTTGACATAATATAGCCAGTATTTTCCATCTTCTCCATTTTCTTTATTACCAATTGCTTCAATAAAAACTCCCATATTATAGGTTTTAAACTTTAAAGTTAAATTTAATTTTTCTGTTTCGTCGCTCAATAGATTAAAGGCAGTCATTCCTTCTTTAAATTCAGTTTCAATCGCCTTAGACAATAATTCTTCACCGCTGTCTATAATCAGCATTACTTTCTTTTCAATTTTTTCTTGAGAAATCTTAACTTCTCTGTCTGGGACGAACCGACCAATCTTACCGGATGATATCACACAAACTGCAGTAATAATAATTAATCCTATCCCAATTCCGATAAATATATTAATCTTCTTCATATTTAATTTTATTTTTTTAACACCAAATTTTCCACTTAGGATCTTTATCCCAAAGTTCGTTTAGAAAAACAAAATCTTTATAAGTATCCATTCCGTACCAAAAACCCTCATGTTTATATAGGGCTACTTGTTTTTGGGAAATTAATTTTGAAAGAGAATCCTCTATCATCTCCCCTTCTTTCAGAATATCTAAAAATTCTTTCTTAAACACCATAAAACCTCCATTTACATAATCATAAAGCATTGGTTTTTGGGCAAAGTTATCAATAATATTATCTTTATCTACTTTTACTAAACCCCATCTCGAAACAGGATGAACGCCAGTTATTGTTGCCATTACTCCTTTGCTTTTATGAAAATCCACTAATTTATCAATATCAATATCCGCAACTCCATCGCCATAAGTTACCATAAATAGATCCCCCAAAATATATTTTTTAAGTTTTAAAACTCTTTCTCCATGAGGAGTTTCCAAGCCAGTATCAGCGAATCTTATATTAAATTCATCTTTTTCAAAATGATTATTTGGAATAACATTCGAAGTTTCCCCGTCTTTCGTATTTAAGCAGAAATCAGACTCATAATATCTTTGTTTCAAAAAATAATCTTTAATGTAATCGCCTTTATAACCAAGGGCTAGAACAAAATCACGATATCCATAATGGGCATATATTTTCATAATATGCCACAGAATCGGCTTTCCTCCTATTTCTATCATTGGTTTTGGTTTAAACTCGGTTTCCTCAAGTAAACGCATCCCCTTGCCTCCGCATAATATAATGATTGGAATATCTTTATTATTCATATTAAATTAATTAAATCTTCGAGGGGTTTTGTTAAACGATAAGTATCTTTTTCATAATCCTTGCCACCGCGAAGACCGCTGGCAAAAGCAAGAAAAATCGTATCCTTTTCAGCTATAAAAGTATGGGCTTCATACGCTTCATGAATCATTAAATCATTTGGTTCCAAAATTGTTTCCTGAATATCTTTTTCTCCAATCTTTTGGGTTAAAGTACGTAATCTGCCACTGACAATAAATACGGTCTGGATTGTTTTTTTGTGATAGTGATTACCGCGAACCGCATCTTTTTTGGTATAAATAATTGTCCCGTGATCTTGAGGATTATTTGTGAAAATGTCGGTAATCGTTCCGCGTTCATCTTCAAAATCAATTTTCCGGTGTTCTATTTTCATAAAATTTTAAGTGTGAGGAATAATAAATTTTAGACGGAGGTGCCTCAACTTTTTAACTAAAAAGTTAGCTATATTCCAAGGCAAAATCAAAGCATGGGTTATATCTTCGTCTATCTCTTTTTCATTAATGATTTTAATATGGGAGCCAGGGGTGTATTTGCCAATTTTTAAAGGCGAAGTTTCGATTACATATTCTAAAAGCTCCTGATCTATTTTACAATAATTAAGAAGAGTATTCCCTTTTGTAGCTGCGCCAATACCAATAATCTTAACGCCTTTCGTTTTTAAATTATAAAGTTTTTTATTTAAATCATAGCGGAATTGTCTAGTTTTAACCATGAAAACTTTATACAACGCTGGATTATGAATTTTCAATTTTTCCTCAATTTTAATATATTTTCGAATAAGAGGCTTATTTTCAAATTTTTTATTTTTAACCAGATAAACCCTGATCGACCCGCCCATATAATCATTTCTTTCCAAATTGGATATATAAAATCCAAGTTTATTAAAATAAGTGACGTAGGGCTTCACAGAAAAATACGAAACGTGTTCTAAATAGATTGTATCAAAAGCGGTTTTCTTAATTAGATCAACAAGATAAGGAACCTCAAAAACAAATACCCCATTATTGATAAGGAGCCTATCAATATTTTTTATAAAGTCATTAATATCATCAATGTGATTAAAAACGTTTGTCGCGGTAATAACTCTAGCTTTTCCGATCTTCAAAATTTTTCGGACAACATCCTCGTTAAAAAAATCTTGAATGGTTGGGATTTTATTTCTTCCAGCCAAAAATGATATATTGGGTGCTGGCTCAACACCTATTACATTGCAACCGCTTTTTTCTCTAATAAATCCCAACAATGTTCCGACATTGCTGCCAATATCAACAACCAAATCATCTCTGCTAAGATTTAATCTTGTTACAATTTGTTGAGCTAATTCATTAAAATGCCTTACTGCCACAAGCGAATTAGCCGAATCATAGCTATATTCATTTTTTTGATAACGCTCCTCTTTTGAAACAATGTACCCACTCATAAGATGTCCGCAGCCACGGCATAAAAATAAACAAAGCGGATAGAAAACTTCTTTTTCACTTAATTGTGACTTCGTGAGAAAAGTATCAGCCAAGGGGTGAAAACCTAAATCTATGACCTTCACTAACCGCTCGGAATGGCAAAGCCGACATTTTTTAGTAGGCATGATGCTGTTTATAATCTATAAATTTTTCAAAACAAGTTTTAAAATCGGTATTACACTCCCAACCCAACCGTCTTTTTATTTTGCTTACATCGGGAATCCTTAATTGGACATCAACTTCAAAAAAAGTTTTATTAGTAATGGTTTTTGGATTATATTCCTTAGTCAATAAATTATTTTTTTTGCCGATTTCAATTAAAGCATCTTTTAATTCAAGTATATTCTTAGGTTCAGAGCTACCAATATTAAATATTTCTTTACTAGTTCTCTTATCGGTTAAAAATTTCGCTACGCCATCAACAACATCTTCTACCCAAGTAAAACACCTTACTTGCTTACCACTGCCATAAATTTCAATTTCCGATACCTTCTCAACAATCAGAACATGGCCGGATTCACGATTATGATCTTCCAACGGAGAGACAACATTAAATGGCCGCCAAATCGTGTAATCAATCCCAAATTGTTGACTAAAGTATTTTACTGCTTTTTCGCCAAAAAATTTAGTCAAACCATACGAGGACCTTGGTGGTAAAATAGTTTCTGTCAACTCCTCAGTAAAAGGAACTTCTTCGCTTGATTCATAAATCATCGAAGAAGAAAAGTAAATAATTTTCTTTATACCCATTGAGTTGTCCAGAACATTTAAAAGACATTCAATATCATTACTAAATAAACCATAAACGTCTTTATTAAAACCAGCGACTCCGTAAAGTCTTGCTGCCATATGCACTACATAATCAATGCTATTTTCTTGAAAAACTTTTTTTACAAAAAGTGGATTTCTTAAATCGCCCTTGTAAATTTTTTCGTTTTCAGAACCTTCCTCACTAAAATCTCTTTTATCTCCAGTATAAAAAATTCTAATTAAATGCGCTTCTGGATAGAATTTATGAAGGCTTTTTATAACATACGTTCCTATATTACCTTCACTGCCAGTCACTAAAATTGTTGACTTAATATTTTTATTCATTTCTCATTTTATCAAAAACCGTTTTTGGAAATTTCTTATTCTCTTCAACAATCATTCTAAATAAATCCAAATTTAATCCTAGGTCTTCAACAAATCTTGCAAAAGCCTGCGTATCTTTAGGAAGACAAACGCCGCCAAAACCTCTTGTATTTTCATTGCAATCAAGATAAGCATCCACCATATTATCCCGTTGAACAATTGCCTCTTTAACTTCCTGATAATCAACACCAACTTTTTTACAAACTTCATAAAATTCATTGGCAAAAATAATCCGCAGGGCGTTAAAGGTATTGCAGAAATATTTAACAAACTCTGCCTCTTTTGGAGTTAATTTTCTAAATTTTTTTGGAATACTGCCGTGAGCTTCCTTTATAAGTTCATAATCAGAATCGTTATATGCCCCAATCACACAAACATCGTAATTCTCAACAAAATCACTAATTGCGACTCGCTCTCTTAAAAACTCGGGGCAAAAAGCCAATTTCAAATTTTTGTATTTTTTTGCCAACTCATCAGTAGTTCCAGGAGTTATTGTTGACTTTACAACCACTAAGCCTTTATACATATTATTAGCTAATTCTTCGACTGTTTTCTCGACAACAGAAATATCACATCTTTTTTGAGCATCGGCTTTTGTAGGAACGCAAATAAAACAAAGTTCGGTACCTAAAACATCTTGAATTGAGGTTTTGGGATACTTAATATCATAACCTTTCACGTCGTGTCCTAATACCTTCTGAAATCCGTATTGGATGGCCTCTCCAACGATACCAAGGCCAATAATGCCTATTTTCATAATTTTTTTATTTCATATTATATTATCATTATACATTTTCTTTTATCAAAAGCAATAAAAATGATAAAATAAATTTTGTAATAATTTGAAATACTATATGAAAGCCAACCATTATTCAATGATATCTATCAAACATTGAAGGAAATCAGATTTTCATATGAGAAAAATTTAGATCAAATTCTAAATCCATTAGATGGTAAAATCCTTTAAGTTAATGCAATATTTATTTCCGAAAACTATTTACAAAATCAAAAACGGTAGTTTTGGTATCACTCTTTATAAAGGATGATGCCTTAGTTATATCCACTTCATACCTTTCTTTTCTTAATTGGAATAGTTCTTTCGGTAGTTTTATACCTAAATGATCCGCAACCTCTTCTAAGACAACAACTCCTTTCCCACAAATATTAAACACTTCTTTATTTTTATCTTTAAAAAGATAGATTAATCGTGCCACTTCTGTAATATTTATATATTGATAAACTGATTGAGGATTAATATATAAAGCTTGCTTATACAAAAGGTCGAAAATTGCATTCTTCTTAAGGCCCTCACCAATCATCGGCCCCAATCTAAAAATGAGCCAATTATTACAGTATTTTCTAACTATCTGTTCACTAATCCACTTACTAAAACCATAATTACTCAACTTGGCAGGATTAATTTTTGCAGTTTCGCGGTTATTTTTAGGATTGCTGAAATCTGGGTAAACATCAACAGAAGAGATTAGAATGTATTTTTGAAAATGAAAATCTATCACCGAATTTAGGGTAGAAACAACGTTAAGTTTAAAATCTTTCTTTGGATATTTTTCAGCTAATCTTTTTTTAGAAGAGCCATCGGCATTTATAAAAATATCGCATTTTTTGCCAATAAAATCGTTATAATTAGTTCTATCTATGCCAATGAACTTTACTTTCTTGAATCTTAGGCAATTAGCGATGGCGGAACCAATAAATCCTTTATGGCCTAAAAGATAAAGCATGATAAATTTTTAATACAAGTTATAAGTTTATTTTTGGAAAACTCTCTATTTAAGACTGCTGCATTTAATTTTTATCTAGGCAGCTCCCCATATTCATAATAACTATCCACCAATTTGGAACCTATTATTTTAGACCAATCATCCTTTTTGAAATTCTGAAAAATTATTATATAGCCGCGGAGAATTTTCGGATCTTCTGGGAATACCTCTTCAGCCTTATACTTCGGAAGCAAAAACTTACAGTCCTCAGCGAGTGTAAAAGTAGAAATAAAATCAAAATTATTGGAGATATTTTTATTCTTAAATTTATAAGAATCATACCCATATTCTGGCCTTCCGTCCACCTGAAAATCATGAATAATTATTATTGCCTTGTTGAGCTTTGATATTTGTTTAAGCTCATCCAATAGTGGCCAATATGTATGCCAGTGAGCATCTAAGAAAAAAAGCGGCAGGTTTCCCAATTTAGAATCTTCGATCAACTTTTTAATACCATTGGGCGAAGATCCTTTAATTATTAAAGATTTTTTAAAATTTCTAACCCGCCAAAGAGATTCTTTATAATACTCACTGTTTAGTTCAATAGAATACTTAAATACATCAGGAAATATCTTTGCTAAAAATAAAGTAGTGTCGCCTTTAAAACTTCCCGTCTCAACACAAGAGGTTACAGTAAACCATTTAGATAAACTAAAAACTAAATACTTCAAAAATGTGTCCCCACAGAAACCTTGTCGGTCGCAATAATTTCGCAACCTGTATGGCACAAACATTCTGATGAAACGTCCTAATAAACATTTTAAATCCGAAAGTGAACTATAAAGTTTTGGGTATTTCTTCAATCCATCCTTAATTTTTTGTTTGATCATAAATAAATTAACTTATTATCTCTCAAAATATATTTCGGTTACTAAAATTTATTCTGCCACTTTTTGATATCCCCGTTTTTTTTGAATAATTTTTGTCAGCCCCACAACAAGTCTTAAGACTTTACTTGATACATTCTTATCTTGGTAATTTCTTGGCACATTGAATTTTTCGCCAGACTCATACTGCTTAACGGTAATTTCAATTGATTGCAAAATAATGTCTTTATCCAAGCCAGAAAGAATCAAAACTCCTTCGTCAAAAGCTTCAGGCCGTTCTGAACTGTTTCTTACTTGAATAGCCGGAAAACTTAATAATGATGAATCTT
>Ga0268281_1001572_pt1 | contig 12920 bp, 16 predicted proteins | sample saktaG_10_FD_190134 | JGI IMG/M metagenome (GOLD analysis project Ga0268281, IMG submission 190134) | Saline water microbial communities from Sakinaw Lake, British Columbia, Canada - sak_2011_5_24_50m | ecosystem: Environmental > Aquatic > Non-marine Saline and Alkaline > Saline ... | reverse complement strand
AAATAGGAACAAATCCACAGTGCATTTATATTATATCACTGTCAAAAAAGACAATGAAATATCCAAAAGAAAAAGCAAGAAAGGAGATATAATCAAATCATCTACAAATAGACGATTTGATTATACATGATAAAATGGATATCCTGGATTTATTCAATCTGGCTTATGATATATCTGACGAATGGAAACAAAGCCCAGAGTACATAGCCGTATGCGAAAGTTTGTCAAAACTAAAAACAAACCTAAAAACTATGATAAAAATCAAAGCTTTCGAAACGGCAAAAGCAAAATATGCTCAAATTGAAAAATACGGGAAACACCATCCGGACTTCAAATCAATCTCAAATAGTTTTATCGAGGCGAAATCTGATTTGTATAGCGATTCGCTATATATACGATACATCACAAACTTAAATAGCTTTAATTCCTTGACAGGCAAGTTTTCCCAAGACATCGAAAACATTTTAAAGACCTGTCTTGTAAATCCAAATTCAAACTGTAAGACAGGTGAAAAATAATGGTAAAAAGAAAAGGTATAATCGTCTACTTCCAAAACAAGAAAGTAGCCAAGGAAATCGAAAAGGCCGGGGTCAACGTTACTTACATCAATCCCAAGGCCAATTATCTTTCGGGATACGTTGACGCAGAGGCTTTTGAAAATATTAAAAAGCAGATCCAGAAGTTCAGAATGGTGAAAAAAGTTGAAGAATCACTGATTGACATGGATGAATTAGAGTTTAAAGAATAATTGTGTGTCTGTCAAGCAAAAAGCCTTGACAGACACATTTCTTTTTGATACAATATTCACGATTTTGAATTTAAGAGGAGGAATACATCATGGTAAAAATTCGCTTACAAAGATTTGGAACGACTAAACGTCCGTTCTATCGTATTGTCGCAGCCGAGGCAAAGAAAAAAAGAGATGGCAGATACTTGGAAATTGTTGGAGTCTACGATCCTACCAAAGAACCAGCCTTGATTGAAATTGACTCCGAAAAAGTGTTGAAATGGCTTCACAGCGGAGCACAACCGACCGATACAGTAAAGAACCTGTTCACGAAAACCGGAATCAATAAACAATTTGTTGAATCTAAAAAAAACAGTTAGGATGTACCGATAAATGGCTGTAAATTTCGAAAAACTAATCTTAGATTTGATTTCGCCATTGGTTGTGCACCCTGAAGATTTATTGGTCAAGAAATTTTCCGAAGACGAAAACACAATCACTATCCAAGTCCTTGTCAACAAGGAAGATTTGGGCAGGGTAATCGGCAAAGGCGGAAAAATAGCCAACGCGATTCGGACAATCTCATACGCAGCGGCATCGAGAATCGGCAAACGCGTATCGATTGATATCGATTCATACGAATAATGGACAAATCAGTTTCAAACGAAGTGGTGGCAGTCAGCGCTTGTCTGCTGGGTTTTGCCTGTCGTTATGACGGACAATCAAAGTTTAACCACTCAGTCATAAATTTAGTCAAAGGGAAAAAAGTCATTCCGATCTGTCCTGAAACACTTGGAGGAATGAACACTCCTAGAATTATTTCCGAGATCCAAAAAGACGGTGTAACAGTTTTGAACCAACAAGGACAAGACGTTACCGCTTTCTTTCTATCCGGCAAGGAACAAACCTTGGCGATTCTAAAACGATACAATTGTAAACAAGCAATTCTGAAAAACGGATCACCCTCGTGTGGAACTACTTGTGTATATGATGGCAGTTTCGCTAATCAAAAAATCAAAGGCGAGGGTATCACTTGTCAATATCTGAAGGCAAACGGAATTGAAGTAATCGGTGAATAAGAAAATCAGCTGAGCGCTGATTTTTTTCATGAATCAAGCCAAAAATCATGGAGATTTGTGATATAATTACTTGTCATATATTTATGAAAAGAGAGAAAAATGGAAATTAGAAAAGATATACAAAAAGCAATCGATGAAATGGGTTTTGTCGATTTGACAGAAATTCAAAAACAAACAATACCGCTATTACTCGAAGGACGAGACGTAATCGGACATTCACATACAGGAACTGGTAAGACGGCCGCTTTTGGCATCCCGATTTTACAGATGCTGGATTTTGACAGTCCCGATATTCAGGCGTTGATCATTTGCCCTACAAGAGAATTGGCTGTGCAAATACATGATGAAATAACTAGAATCGCCAAATATGTCGAAAAATGTAGGATTGTGACCGTTTTTGGCGGCGATTCCATGCCAAGGCAAATCATGGCCTTAAAGCGCCATCCGCAAATCGTTGTCGGTACTCCCGGCAGGACGATCGATCACATCAATCGCAAGACCATTCGCGTCGACCATCTCAAGTACATGGTTTTGGATGAAGCCGATGAAATGTTGAAAATGGGCTTCCAGGAAGACATCGAAACTATTTTTCAGGCAACACCCGAGACAAGGCAGACATTGATGTTTTCCGCCACAATGCCCAAACCGATTCTGGGACTCGCCAAGAAATACATGACTGATGCAGAATTGATCCGGGTAATCGGCGAAGAATCTACCAACAGCGATATTGTCCAACAATACTATAAAGTCAGAAAAGAAAACAAGACAGAAGCTATTTACCGTCTTATCAACATTTACAGACCGAAACTCAGTCTGATTTTTTGCAATACGAAAGTGAAAGTCGACGAACTCACCCAGGAACTGATCGAGCGAGGTCTCAACTGTGACAAGATCCATGGCGACCTTCCGCAGACAACTAGACTTGACGTCTTGAAGAAATTCCATATGGGAATTGTCAATGTGCTTGTCGCAACCGATGTCGCAGCCAGAGGGCTCGACATCAAAGCCGTCGAAGCCGTATTTAATTATGATGTTCCGGAAAAAGCGGACTACTATGTCCACAGGATTGGCAGAACCGGAAGAATCGGAAACATCGGTTATTCCTTCACTTTGGTTTCGCGGGGCGAAATGCGCCAAATCGAGGAAATCGAAAGAATCACCAAAACTAAAATCAAGAAAAGAAATATTCCCACCTATGACAAAGTTCAGGATGTGAAAAACGACAAACTGATTCAAGATATTGTCTCGACGCTTTCAAGTGCAAATTTTGAGAAGGAATACGAGATCCTAAACAAAGCCATTCAGGCAAAACTAACTGAAGACCAGATTATTGTAAGTTTGCTGAAGATGATCAGTCACGAAGACAAATCGGGTTTCAATGAAGCTGACATCAACGAAGAATTCGAATTTAGCAAACCGAAGTCATTTTCTTCCAAATCGAGTGACAAATCGACCAGATTTCATCTAAACCTTGGTAAAAATGACGACCTTTCAGTATCCGATATTCTCGACTTTGTTTGTTCAAAAGTCAAAATCGAAAAAAGAGATGTCCAAGACATCGCAATCCTGACAGAGTTCACCTTTTTCACGGTACCTACAGGGGTCGCGGACGAAATCATGGCAAAATTGAACTACTCGAAACTAAAAGGCAAAAAAGCTTCGCTTTCTATTTCACGCAAGCCCAGAAAGCCGACTAATTTCAAGCGTTGATTCATTAAAATCTTCGCCATATTGACAAAAGCCTCATATTCTATATAATTAAATCAGAGAAAGAAGAGGACTATATTTATGAATAAATTAGGAGTTTTGGTCTGTACAAACGCAGCAATAGATTATATCCCGCATGAATATGATATCCGAATCATCCGCTCGACGATCCTTATGGGTGGAAAAGAGTATGTAGATTTTGAAGAATTAACCGCCAGTAAGTTTTATGAGATGCTTGAAGCCGATCCTTCGCTATTTCCGAGAACGGCTATGGCTTCGACGGGAACAATGCTTGAAGCTTATGAGAAACTTCGCGACGAAGGTTGCGATGAAGCGATCTTCATCACAATCTCTTCAAAAATGAGTGGTATTTTTGAAAATGCAATGATTGCCAGAAATATGGTTGAAGGTATCAAAGTAACCGTATTTGATTCGAAAACAGTCGGGTATTTGCAATGCAAAATGGCTTTTCTCGCTCATGATCTTGCCAAAGCCGGTAAATCAATGGATGAGATAATCGAAGCACTTTCCTTTATCCGCGACAATAACCATATCTATTTCGCTGTCAGCGACTTAAAATATTTAGTAAAAAACGGCAGACTGTCAAATGCCGCAGGCTTTTTGGCCGATGTCTTGAAAATCAAACCGCTTTTGGAAGTTGACAAGAACGGAGCGGTCGTGACCGTCGAAAAAATCCGGACTTTTTCCAAAGCTGTGAACCGGGTTCTCGAGAAATTCCTCGAAGAAACCGCGGGCAAGGATTATGAACCCTTCATCATTCATGCCAACAATCCCGAAACCGTCGAATATCTGCGTGAAAAAGTTTTGGAAGCCAGGCCTGATCTAAAAGAAATCAAAGACTATATTCTAACTCCTGCTGTCGGGGCCCATTGCGGACCAAAAGCCGTCACAATTGGATACGTATTGAATAAATAGAGGTGCTTTCATGATCAGTAGTGACGTAATCAGAGGCCACATCGACACCATTCTTCTCAAATTATTGCTGGAAAAAGATATGTACGGCTATCAAATCGTAAATGAGATCAAAGACCGGACATCAAATAAGTTCGATATCAAAGAAGCTACTTTGTATGCTGTTTTGCAACGACTTGAATCCAAAGAACTGATCAGTTCATATTTAGGAGAGAAATCTCTAGGCAGAAAAAGAAGATATTACCGGATTACTAGTTTTGGAAAAGCCTATTATCAAGAGATGATCAATGAATGGCAGTTGCTTCGAGAGATAATGATTGCGATGTTGGGACGTGATATTTCATGAACAAGATTAAACGTTTTGTGTCGAAGTTGCTTAAAGGTTTGTTTAATGATGATGACAAGCAGGAATTGATCGAGATCCTGACGACAAGCCTTGAAGAAAAAGTTGACGATCTTGTTGAACAAGGCACTCCTGTTGAGGAGGCTATCGACAAGTCAATCAATGAATTTGGTGACGCCAAAGATGTTTTGGAAGCATTTCCGGATAAGACGATGATGAAAAAGAGCTTGATTAATCTTCGTAAAAATCAGCTTATCTTCTCGCTGTTCGCATATTTGCTCATTTGTGGGATCGCGATTTTTTTCAATCTCACTTTTATCGACTTTTTTCAAGGCATAAATTGGTTTGTAGTTGTAATAATCGGAGTATTTTTCTGGCCTTTGACAAGATTCTTCTTTTATTTTGTCGCAAAAAAATAGACGACGACTCGTCTATTTTTATTAAGATATACCTTTGTTGATGTTACAATTCAGGAGGTGGTTCATTTGAAATTGAGAAAACTTGTGTTTTTGGCTATTATGGTAGCCGCAAGCGTTGTCTTAAGCATTGTGGAATCGCTTGTCTCGACCACGCTTTTCCTGATTCCCGGCGTCAAACTGGGGCTTGCAAACATCATTACTTTGGTTTTACTATACATCTATTCAGATAAAGATGCAATTATCGTCGTCATCATTCGGATTTTCCTTGTCGGACTAATTTACAGCGGGCTGTTTCATCCAACATTTTGGATGAGTCTTTCCGGAGGCTTGTTTGCTTTCTTTACCATGATGCTTATGAAAAAAATCTCCAAATTATCAATCATTTCGGTCAGTATTGGCGGCGCTTTGATGCATATGGTCGGGCAGATCATAGTTGCGATTATCGTGCTTAATACCGAGACTTTGCTCTATTACTTGCCATACATGATGCTGATATCTGTTCCAACCGGGTTGTTTACAGGGTTTGTGGCCAAACGGATGGTTGTGATTTTTAAAACGCAACTTGTCAAACATCAGGAATAAAAAATGCGGGATTGAAAAATCCCGCTTTAATTTTGATACTGAAACAAATATAATGATTCAAAGTTATCCGATGTTCGAACTGTTGAATCTTCCAAATACCAGATGGCTTCAAGTCCATCGACACTGTTGACATAATCAAGCCCTTCAGAGACGGTCATAAGGAAGATTGCTGTCGAATAAATATCTGCCAATGCTCCATCTTCGAGAAAGACAGTGACACTCATCGCCTCGCCTCCGGGATAGTTGGTCCGCGGATCGATGATGTGATGGTAGACAATATTGTCATCAAGCCCCAAGAAGAAGCGCTGGTAGTTACCGCTACTTACAACTGAAATTCCTTCCGGAATCTTAATGTAGGCGTAAAATGAAGTAAACAAAGATTCTATGGACGGCTCTCTCAGACCGATATAGTACAATCCGTCTTCTCTTTGTGGATTGACGCCTCCGGCTTTCAAATTGCTTTCACCGGTGTTGAGGATATAGCTTGCCTCGATTGAATCAAGATAATCGGAGATGATTTCTGATACGTAACCCTTACCATATCCACCAAGATCTAGCTCCATTCCTTCGGTCAAAAACGTGATGGTATTGGTTTCTTCATCTAACAAGATATCGTCGGGATTTGTCGGAAAATCGACGTCTGCCAATGCGTCACTTGGCACAGGACACTGCTTATAATTATCGTGGTCAACGCAATCGACGTTTTCTCTTGCATCATGCCAAATGTTCAGAACCGGACCAAGGGCAATGTTGAAAAGCGCTATTTCTTCGATTTTGATTTCTTTCTCATGCTCAAGTGCAAATCCGATCGCATAAATCAAACTCTCATCAAGTTGCATGGTAGCTTCTGTTCTATGATTGATTGAATATATATTTGTAACCCCAGAGTAGCTATGATATTTATCAAATAATTCATGATAGGTTTTCAAAGTATTGCCAACTTCCAAAAAGATTTCATCTAGCGAAAGTTCATCATTCGGGGTCAGATAGATTTTGAGTGTCACCGGGGCATCGAAATAACTGGTCCAGGTCTTGGTACAGACGTACACGTCTGGAACAGTCCCGGCGAGGCAGTATTGCGAGTTGGGATTAATGAATGACGTATCAGAAGTTTCTGCAGAGCAGCCGGAAACAAAAAAGGCAAGTATCAGCAGAGTCAAAATGCAAATTTTTTTCATGAAATCACCTTTCAATATTATTTAAATTCAAAGCCGGGTTTCCGACGTAATTTTCTGATTCATTCTCTGATATTTACGATAAATAGTGTATAATATGATTTGTCGGGAAGGAGTGATAATATCAAAAAGCTGGATATTATTTTTATCGGATGCGTTTTGATTTTCGGTCTGATACTCCTCTTCGGGTTCAAACTATACGAGAATTCCCATAAAACAGGCAGCGTTTTCGCGCAAGTCACTTATAAGGATGAACTGGTACTGATGATCGATCTTGATTCATTGGAATATAAACTTTATGATTCAGCATATAAAGACCTCGTTAATGTCGAGTTGGCAGCAGAAGGGATCTTCTATGTCCCCGGAACTACAACAACAGACATGCAAGAATTGTACCTAACAGATGATTTTGCCAGAGAAAACCTGATCGTAGGCGTGAAACTTTTAATATCTGACGGAAAAATCGAGGTTGCATATCAGGAAAGTCCGAGAAACATTTGCGAGCTGCAAAGAGCGACAAATTCAAATCTGGAACCGCTGGTTTGTTTGCCAAACGAACTGGTTGTAACTGTGCTTACCAGTCTGTCTTCAGATGAATTCATACCCGATTCAGTATTGGAGTGATAAAATGTTTGATCCGATTGTTTTCACGATTTCGAGAATTATCCTGTTTTTCGTCGCAACACTTTTTGTGTATAACGCATTGCAGGCAGTCGACTTTTCTAAGATGTTCAAACAGAATTCATCCAACCAGATCAGGTTTATTCTGATGGTGATTTCTGTTATAGCGGGTTACTTGTTCATCGATGCAATCATTTCCTTGTTTGAAATGTTGAATGGCTTGCTATGAAAATATTGCCGCAAAAGGCAATATTTTTTTAATAGGTTTCCAAAGAACTTACCAAATCGAGATTTATCATCCCATTGGTGGCGTTTTGAAGCAATTCTTCGACTCTGGGCAGAAAGTCATGATCGATTTCAAACAGGTAAGTGATTTGTTCCAGATACTCCGGTATAACTGAGATGACGTTTTCTTTTAAGATCCTCTCGATATTGTTTGTATGGGAATAATCAATCACAAGTCTAAAGGTGTCGATTTGTTTCTTGGTCGCGAATTCAGTCTGATCCACAAGCGCTTTGGTGGTTTTTGCATAAGCCCGGATGAGACCGCCGGCACCTAATTTAATCCCGCCAAAATATCTGGTGATAACCGCTAAAACATCGGTCATATCATTTTTCTTGAGAATTTCAAGAATCGGGACACCGGCTGTCTTATTGGGTTCACCGTCATCAGAGGCTTTTTGAATTTCTCCGAAATCACCCATGATGTAGGCATAACAATTGTGATTGGCTCCTGGGTGCTCCTTGCGGATCTGTTCCAAAAAGGTTGAAATATCGGTTTCCGATCTAACTTGGAAAAGGGTGCCGACAAAACGGGATTTGTTGATTATTATTTCCGAAGAAACCTTAGAACGGGTTGAGCGCATCGTTTATCACCGATTTTATTATATCACAAGCAAGATAAATATAATAGAATTACCAAGTCCCATATGTTATAATAAAAAAGGTGATTGCGATGAATTTTCAGATTGATGGCGCAAGAAAAGTATTGAAGGTTTTAAATGAGAAAGGGCATGAGGCCTACTTTGTAGGCGGTTTTGTCCGCGATTACCTTTTAGAGCTTCCAACCGAGGATATTGACATAACTACTAGTGCCACACCCCAGGAAGTCATGAGTTATTTCATCAACTCAAAACCAACAGGTTTGAAATTTGGAACAGTAACGGTTTTTGTCGATCGTCAAGCCTATGAAGTTACAACCTTCCGCAAAGAAGCTAATTACCTAAACTATCGTCACCCAGGCAAGATCGAGTATTCTGATTCCATTGAGGAAGACCTCAAAAGAAGGGATTTCACAATCAATGCTTTGGCGATGGGACTAAATAATGAGATCATTGATCTTTTCCATGGCAGAAGCGACTTGGAAAACAAAATAATCAGGGCGATAGGCGATCCCTATGAAAGATTTAACGAAGATGCTTTAAGAATCTTGAGGGCATTCCGTTTTGTCAGCAAACTGGGTTTTGCAATCGAAAGTGAAACTTTCCTCGCAATGAAAAATAACCGGATGCTTATTTTAAAAATAGCAAATGAGAGAGTGCTCGAAGAATTCAAAAAAGTCATGCTCTATCCTTTTCAAGCAGATGCAATCTGCCTTATGCATCAGGCATTGATCGCCGATGCTTTGCCAAGCCTTGGCAAAGGCTTAAAATTTCTGTCTAAGCTTCATGGATATATGCTTGACCTTCAGGAATTCTATGCTTTATGTTTTTATTATAATCAGGGAGAAATTCCCGAGTTCTGGCGATTTTCTAATAAAGAAAGAAACGCAATCCAAACAATTGTCGATTTGATTGAGATCACTCAGCACGATGAGTTCAATGAGATGATCATTTACGCTGACGGACTTGAGGGTTGTTTGAAAGCAAACAATGTAAACAAACTCATTAACAATCAAAACGATCAGGAAGAGAAAATTCTTGCGATCTGGAATTCCATGCCGATACATTCGACTTGCGAGTTGAAATTTAAAGGGCAAGACATTTTAAAACATACCGAAATTACCGATGTCAGGATTATTGGACAGATTATTGACGAGATCATCATCAGAGTGATCACCGGCACATTGAAAAACGATTTTGATGAAATCGATGCCTTTGTCAGGCAATATATGCTACATATTTAACAACGAGGAATAACATGAAAAAAGACTCAAGGAAATTTTATAGTTATTTGGACAACTTCGATGAATTGACGATTATCATACCTATCAAGAATTACCGTGACAACAACACCTATAAACTTCACGGCAATGACGAAATCATCGATTTAAAGATATTGGAGAAAGTCAATCTGGGCAGCGAGATCAAACTCATCTGCTCATTTGACGCATATATAGAACTCAGAAAAATCTATCACGTGGTCAATGAAGAGTTGGAAGAATCAGAATTATATACCGGCAAGATCGTTAGGACCGAACTGTTTGACAATATTTACCGATACCGGAGAAATGATCTTGGTTTCACATACACTGCGACACAGACCAAATTCAAAATCTGGACTCCTGTCGCAAAACGAGTCATTCTTGAACTCACATATCCGGACGAAAAAATCTCTCACTTACATATGCTATACACCAATTCCGGTGTCTGGCGACTTGTTGTTACAGGCGATCTTGAAGGCTGCAAGTACAGATACCATGTATACGTGAATGGAATCGAACAAATAGTCATCGATCCATATGCCATCTCAAGTGGCGTAAACGGTGATTTCAGTTACGTTATCGATAAATCGAAACTCTATCCCATGCAACATTCATCTTCATTTTCAGGCAATCCGCTTGAAGCGATTATCTATGAATTAAACATCAGGGATTTTTCCATGGATGAGTCTGTTCCTTTCAAAAACCGGGGAAAATTTCTTGGCATGACGGAAACCGGTCTCAAAACAAAAGCTGGACATCCTGCCGGGCTCGATTATTTGAAACATTTGGGGATCACTCACGTGCAATTGATGCCTTTCTATGATTTTGGTGGCGTTGATGAAGTCCAAGAACACAAATTGTACAACTGGGGATACAATCCAGAACAATATTTTATTCCCGAAGGGTGGTATTCATCCAATCCTAAAGATCCCTATTGCCGGCTAAATGAACTGAGACAGATGATCGACTCTTTTCACGAACACAACATCTCTGTCGTGATGGATGTTGTCTATAATCACGTCTATGACGCACAACTCTTCCCTATGGAAAAACTTGTCCCGGGATACGCATATCACGTCGATAGAGAAGGTATCTACACAAATGTATCCGGTTGTCACAACGATCTGGCGACGCACCGAAAGATGATCAGAAAGCTGATCATCGATTCCGTGCTTTATTGGGCTTCCGAGTTCCATATCGATGGCTTCCGTTTCGACTTGATGGGCATAATCGATTTCGAGACCATGAACGACGTTAGGCAGGAATTGCATGCTTTGGGCGAGCGTTTCCTTGTTTATGGCGAAGGCTGGAAAATGTATTCTGGAAACCAAGCTGACAGAATGGCACATATGCAAAATAAAAACGTCCTCTACACGATTGGTTTTTTCAATGATGCTTTCCGGGAATCAATCAAAGGCAAAACCTTTGAAACTAAGGCTATGGGTTACGCAACCGGTGACTTGACACAAGTCAATATCGTCAAGGAAATGATGCTTGGAAGTGCGCTTAACCGCTACCTGTTCAAATACACTACCCAATCGATCAATTATGTCGAATGTCATGATAATCTGACTTTCTTCGATAAAGCTTATGCTATTTCCAAAGATATCGATTTGGTAAAGAAACAACAAAAATTAGCGACATCGATGGTGATCCTAGCCCAGGGAGTTCCATTCATCCATTCGGGACAGGAATTCTTCAGAACCAAGGAAAATGATGAAAACTCGTTCAAATCAGGCGATCATATCAATCAAATCGACTGGAAATTGATGGAATCAAATTACGAAACTGTCGAATATATTAGACAGCTGATAAAAATCAGGAAGAAGTATCCGTGCTTCCGTTTGAAATCAAGTTCGGAACTCAATCAATATGCTGAAGTTTTTGTTTTGCAGACTAAATCGCTGATGCTGCACTATAATGATGAATGCAATCTGATCATTATCTTCAAACCTTCAATGGATGAAGAAATGATTGTTATCCCCGAAGGCTATAATCTGTTGCTGTCTTCAGGGGTCAAGATGATCCGTTCTGAAGACAACACTTTTTCAATCAGCGACATTGGAACATGGATATTTGTCAAGGAAAGCGAGTGATATAGATATGAATTTTGAAATAGGACAAAAATACGATTTTTTTGGAAAAGTCGAACAAATCAACTCTTCAACTTACGAGCACTATGCATGTAACGTAATGAGCGAAGACAGCGAGAACCTGATCGTGAGGGTCGACAAAGATGAAAAATTGGCTTTGAACAAGATTTATTTTTTTAAGACCGAAGCGATTATCTTCAAGGAAAAAATTCATCTATTGGCCGAATCTGTACAAATAATCGGAGAAATGAAACTCGAAGACGATGAAAAAGAGCGTCTGATGCGGGCTTTTTATCGCTATGCTCCCATCAACCTTGCCAAAGTCAGAAAAGGCATCGAAGATAAATTGAAACTGATTAAAAATCCTATCATCAAAGCGATTACAGATCAGATTTACTTGCAGTTCTCGGACGACTTTTATTTATTTCCTGCAGCGACCAAGTTCCACCACGCCTATATTTCGGGGCTGGCATACCATACTTTGTCCATGTTGCAATTATCCGAGGGATTTATCAAGGTATACCCTTTTTTAAACACCGATCTAATTTATTCAGGTATCATTTTGCACGATATCGGTAAAATTATGGAATTTGATTCTTACGAAGGCAGCGAATATACAATCAAAGGTCGTTTGATCGGACACATAACCATGGGATCGAATCTCATTTACACTACTGCAAAAGATCTGGGATTCGAAAACGAAGAAGAAACGATGCTTATGGAGCATATCATGCTTAGCCATCATTACTACGGTAATTTCGGATCACCGAAGAAACCGAATATTGCCGAGGCACTAGTGATCCACTATATTGACAACATCGATTCCAAGCTCTGTGTCTTGGGAGAAGAACTGAATCTGATAAAAATTGAGGATCTCAGTGGGCCGATCGCAGTTTTGGATAGGGAAAGATTTTACAAGCACAAATTGTCGAAAGAATAAAGAAAGGACCGCAACGTTGAAGTTGCGGTCCTCAGAGTGTAGACAAAGTACCTTTTCGGAGGTACTTTTTATTAGTTATCCAGATTTTGGGTAAAATAGGCATTTTTATTTCAGAAAGGTTATTTAATGTGACAAGACAGTTTGATAAACTTAAGGTG
>Ga0268281_1001570_pt1 | contig 12937 bp, 9 predicted proteins | sample saktaG_10_FD_190134 | JGI IMG/M metagenome (GOLD analysis project Ga0268281, IMG submission 190134) | Saline water microbial communities from Sakinaw Lake, British Columbia, Canada - sak_2011_5_24_50m | ecosystem: Environmental > Aquatic > Non-marine Saline and Alkaline > Saline ... | reverse complement strand
TCTCATTTTCATCGAGAGGGTCTTCAATAAAATCCTTTGGAATATCAAAGCTCGTAGTGATAAGCTCGATCTCATCATGAGATGGAGATACAAGATACACCCAGATATTTTCTTCGAGAAGATCGTACTGCTCTTTCTCAGTAAATGTTCCGTCCGAGGTTTTAAATACTTTTATCATATTGACCTGCCATGACTTAGGTTAAGAAGAAATCAGAATGGGTGGATTTAGTTGTCAAGGAAATGAGATGTGGTGTAATTGATTTCTTAAGATTTGAGAAATTATAGATCATATAAATGTATATTTGAATGAAGAATTAAGATTCACAACTTGGAAAATAGCGACGTACAAAAGCACGTCTCTATTTGTATGTAAGTAAGTTTTGGGATTATCTCATCAGTACCATTTTTTTGACGATCTCTTTATTGTCAGCAGTGAGTTTGTAGAAATAGATACCAGATCCGACTTTTTTGCCATTGCTGTCTCGACCGTCCCAAGAAATACTTCCAATTCCAGATTTGGTATCCATATCCAATTTTCTCACCAGTTGTCCTTTAATGTTGTAAATCTTTAATTCTGCTTTTTTTGTGGAGAGTGGAAGTGAGAAAGAAATTGTTGTTGAAGTATTGAAGGGATTTGGATAATTATGCTTTAGATCAAATGTGTATCCTACATTTGGTTCTTCCGGTTCAGTCTGTATTATTTCAAACAATTCTGATAATAAGCCATCACTCATTATTCGAAATTCCTTAACAGATTTTGGCTTTAATTCTGCCATCTTTCCAACATAATCGGACTTACCGCCATTGTCCATTAACAAATAAGTATAACCCGCATCAATAACAGCATATACCGAGTCTAATTCAGTATCCGGATCGGAAATAATATCCTCAAAAAAGCTTATAGCTTCAGGGTATTGCTCCATTTTTATCGAACAGTAATTAGCAAGATATTGACTTAATTTTGTTCTCTCATCATTGATATTGCAATTCGGGTCTATGAGATAATATTGTTGAAGTGAAGAGAAATTCTGTCCACATACAGTTTCTAATGGCAATAGATTTCTCATACTGAATATAGCAAACTTGCATTCGGGATAAAATTGAATTATATCCCTATAAACTATCTTTGCTTGCTCATATTCTTCAATCTGAATAAAAGAGTCTGCATCTGCATATAGCAATTCCGGAGCCGACATTTCAGGATATTCCGGTACACCTGGATCCCATACTGGAATATAATCAAATAATTCAGCTGGATAAAAACGCTTATCACCATCACCTTCGTTCCAGTTCAAACATCCTTCTCCCCAGTAGTTATATTCAACATTTAATTCTCGTTGAGCTCCTGTAGCACCTTTACAAACAAATAAATATTGATCTCGTGTGCCTTCAATGTATTCATCATCAACTATCTCATTGTATCTGATACCTTTTTTATGGGGAAAACTATAACAATCCGTAACAATCTCCTCATAAATATTATCACTAATTCTTTGATATGGATAATCAATGCTTCCTTTAATTTTAATAGATGAATTTTGGGCTCCGAGAATCCCAATTAAATTACCAATTATTTTGTTGTGCCCTGAAATATCAGCATAAGAATGATAAATACAGATACCTATACCATTTGTGTTCCATCTAATTTTATTATTTTGTATTACACCCATCATAGGATGGCCACTTTCAACAATACGGAAACCAGCAAAACAGTTTGAAATTTCATTATCACTTAAGTTATATGTAGGGTAAGTTGAAATAGAAACAGCGTAATAATCACTGAAATTTATGAATTCGCAACCGGTGATATAAACTTCATCCATATCCTCAGACTCACAACTATTCAATCTTTCACAAAATATGTTACTCGAATTAAAAATTGTTTCTGATACATTTATTTTACTGCCTGATTGTTCAATACTGGAATTGATAAATTCTGAATTGCTTATCATTAAGGAACGGGAATCATTGTGAAGTTTGCATCGCTCAAATGTTGCATTATTCATAGTAACTTCTGCGGCTGGGTTCATTAAATGAAGCCCTCCCCAGATGACACTGTCCGGTGAAGTAAACATTACGCTATCTGCAATAGAAATTTCACCATAGACTTTTAATGAATCATTTTCTCCAAAACGCAATATGGCATTACTTAATATAATTAGAGTTCCATTCTCAGTAACTTCCACTGGATAATCAATTGTAAAATCACTATTTTCTGGCACCACAAATATTGAATCAATTATTGAAGGTATATGACGTTTTTTCATCTGTATTAAGCGACCATCACCAGGACCTATTGTTAAGGTAATATCTACCTCGCCAGTTCCAGAAACCTGACTTATTATTATCTCCTCTGTAAACATATCTGTAAAAGCACATTCTGCATATTGAGAAAGACCACTGAAATAAAATGTCACGGTCTGAGGATCGGCAGCAACAAACGCACTATCCACCTCCTCAGGTATATTATATGTCGTGTCATTTATCGTAAATTCCGATTTACTAAAATTTGCACGCCTATTGACAAGCATAAAGAAATTGTTTTCCGGAATACCGGTATCCTCAAAAATGCCCGCTTCAACAAAGCCGTCGTATCCTTCCGTATAATCCGGATGATACGTGAGTGTGTCGAACACGACAATGCTGTCCAATTCTGCAGGAGCGAAAGAACTATCGGCAATAGTACACGCCAATCCTGCTCCCTCCCAATGCAATGAATCAATAATGTGAGAAAGAACAGTGAGTTCCGCATTTGCTTCCTGTGCTGCATAATATTGGGGAGTTAGTTCATTATAAGAGCCATAGTTATCTTCATTCTCGTCATTAACCAACCCTCGTATCTGCCAGGACCCCACTCTCTCATTTGGTTCGCTTTCATAGAGGAGTTCCTTCTGTGTCATATAGATTTCTTCATCATCACCTTTTCTATTTAAACCATATCGTGTATCAAAAGTGAAGTACAATATCCCGCCTGCATAATAGCACAGAGGAAGAAAAGAGAGTGCTTTCAACGTCTTTGACGGCGGGAGAAACCGCGCAGACCATTGACCATCTTCATAACGTTCCCAATTGCCGTAGGATTGAATAATTGCATACCAGGGCGTGGTTGTATTGGAATGTATCTGCCCATAATATTCCAGCATTTCAGAAATAGTATACTGAACATGCCTGTCATCGTCCGTATTATTTATATTCCATTTAAGTGGCTGTTCTATGGGATAATAATCTTCCAAAAGTATTTCCGGCTCAGCAAGATAATCGAATAACATCAGAGGATTATATTCTGGATGCCACAACCAGTCGGACATGGCAGTCGCATATACTCTACTATCTGTTTCCAATAACTCCTTGACTTTTCTAAATGCCTCAAATTGCGGTGGTTGCGGTTCGTCATATCCATAGAAATGGCTGATATTATCATAACCGTTAAAATCATTCAGTCTTGCTGCTATCGCGGCATCATATCCGCCGCGCTCCAACTTTCTGTAGAAACTATCCTCCACCTCTATACCGTCGATATAAAGATCGCCGACACCATTCCAGTATATCTGAAAGAATAGATAATGCAACCTGCCTCCGCTCTTCTTAATGCTTGCAGGGAAATCATTCCAACGAGTATAGAAGGAATAATGGGTATATTCCGGGAATATACTATTCTCCACAAGCATTCCTTTCGTAAGAACAGTATTATAACTCGCTCCGTCCACATGAGTGAGTGGAAGAGGGATATAATTCCCAAGTGTATCCTGAACCATAACCTGTACAGTACATACAACCGTTTCCTGTGAATGGGCAGGGGTATCTTGATATTTCATGACAAAGTCAAAAAAGAAGGTGTCGATAACCCCCTCTTGATAAACGATCTGGCTCGGGAGAGCACGATTTATGTGTTTCATTTTTAAGAATTCTACTGCCAGGCCTGCCGGATCCTCTGCATTCTCTGAACATACCCAGGCTTTTTTGGCTCCTTCTTCTTCTCCGTGAGCATACTGATCATAATCAAAATAATGTCCTGTACGGGTCGTATTATCTCCCATTCCGTAATACCAGTAATCAGAGCATTCCGGATGTACCAGATCATCAAGACGGGAATTCTCAGCATCATACCAGAAGCTGTTGCATTTGCCTGCACGCCAGATGCCGTCAAATCCCCATCCGTTGGATAACGTCGGATCAATGATCGGTTTATCATCAGAAATCCTCATATCCATTCCCATCGTATTGGCACGATACAGAGCATTCCAAAAAGCATCCTCTTCTATCTGTCTATATCTCATGCCAAAAACATTAAAATGTGCACTATCGGCTTTATCCATCAAGGTAATGTAATTATCCGACTTCGGACATGAAAAAACACCGAGGGGAAAATCATTATGTATCCCGTACAGCATGCCCGAAAGCACAAGACTTACTCCTATGAGTATTAGTAGTATTCCTTTTCTTTTCATTGTGTGTACTCCTTTGTTTTTCTTAGTTTTCATTGTTTTACCAATATTACTTTTGTAACTTCCAGAACCTCATCCTTATGCATTAATTTGCAGAAATATGCTCCGGAAGGGTTATCTTGTGCGTGCCATGTTATATCCCTCTCTTGGACGTTAACGGTTTCTATTAATTGTCCCTTTACATTATATATTTGTATCGTCAGCTCCCTGAGAGAGCGAACATTAAGGTGGAAATGGATCTCAGAACTGAAAGGATTGGGATAGGCATGCAACAATCCGGTCCCTGTGATATCAGGGAGATCGGGATCATCCACGCCTACGGTTAAACTGTCATTGCCTGCATATACATATACTTTCCCATGGAAACTCGGATGAGAACTGTAACCTGGAGCCCCTGCTGCAACATCATCATACCCGTCATTATTAAAATCACCAACTGCAATCGAACCCCCAAAGCATATACTCAATTCAGGAGCATTCAGGAATAAATCTGTTGCGCCGTTAATATATGTTCCTCCAAGGATAATGTGTACCCTCCCAGCAAACCAATCCCACGAAGGACTCCCAAGAGCAGCATCACTGTAACCGTCATTATTGAAGTCGCCATAATCACTTCCCCCTCCAATTCCTTCATCGTCAAGGTACACATGCGGTTGAGGAGAGATCACCTCGCTCCCAAGCCAGAGCCCTACGGAATGTCTTACACAACTGTAAAAATCATCATATCCGTCATCATTCACATCTCCGGTAGGTCTGCCACCCAAAAAGCTTGAATTTGCCGTATCAGCAAGGAGCACATCATAAAGAGTGTCTGGCGGATCACCCCCATAGAAGAGAAGGTCTTTGTAACGTTGAGCATCGTGATCGTAATAATAACCTATCTCAATATCATCATACCCATCATCATTCACATCTCCGATCCCGGTGATTTTGCCATAATAGTAATCTATATCGACTTTATAAAACAGTTCTAAGCGTAACGTATCACCACCCCAGATTATATAATATTGGTTAAGATCATTAGAAATACCCACATCATCGTACCCGTCATTATTGACATCTCCAAGGCCATTAAATATTGGCATGCTTCCATTATATTGAACAGGAATATGAAAAACATAGTCTGGGATCGTGTCCGGTTCCGATCCTCCAAATAAGATCCACGTTTCATCATGCGTAGGAGTGCCATTATCATTGTAATTGGGCATACCAATGTCATCATACCCGTCATTGTTCAAGTCACCAAGAGCCTTCAACTGCAGATCAAGCAAATTATCGTTGTCTCCGGTCACTGTCAGGTCGGGAATATCATCAAAGTCATCTCCACCGAAATAGAAATACACTCTACCATAACTCCGTCCTACCCCATCAGGATTATATTTCGAACCAACAGCCAGATCATCTATGCCATCGCCGTTAAAATCTAAATTGCACATAGATGTACCAAATTGGTCCTCCGGGTTTTCACCTTCGAATTCACACATAAGGTCCATATGGTTTTCTGCAAGGAGCGGGGTAAACATTAAAAGTAAAGTTAAGATCAAAATAAAAATAACAATTTTCATAAGATACCTTCTTTTGTTCTTTACGCTAAAAAACATTTCAAAAACTAATAAGTTCTGTTATTTTTGTAAAGTAATTTTTTAATTTCTCTGAATGATTCAAATTGCGGTGGTTGCGGTTCATCGTATCCGTAGAAATGGTTGATATTATCATAACCGGTAAAATCATTCATTCTCCCTGTTATCACGGTATCGTATTCTCCATTCTTCAACTTTCTATAGAAATTATCCTCAATCTGCATACCATCGATATAAAGATTACCTATACCGTTCCAGTATATCTGAAAGAATACATAATGCAATCTCCCTCCGCTCTTCCTGATGCTTGCAGGGAATTCATCCCAGGGAGTATAGAATTGATAATGGGTGTATGCCGGGAATATACTATTCTCCACAAGCATTCCTTTCGTAAGAACAGTATCGTAACTCGCTCCCTGCACAGGTTGGAGTGGAAGAGGGATATAATTTTCAAGTGTGTCCTGAACCATAACCTGTACAGTGCATACAACCGTTTCCGGTGAATGGGCAGGAGTATCTTCATATTTCATGACAAAGTCAAAAAAGAAGGTGTCGATAACCCCCTCTTGATACACGAACTGGCTCGGGATCCCACGATCTTCGTGTTTCATTCTTAAGAATTCTACTGCCTCGCCTGGCGAATCTTCTGCATTCTCTGAACATTCCCATGTTTTTTTGGCTCCTATTGCTCCTTGAGCATAATTGTCATTAAAATCATTTCCTGTTCGGTTTGTATCACTTCTCATTCCGTAATACCAGTAATCAGGGCATTCCGTGTGTATCAGATCATCAAGACGGGAATTCTCAGCATCATACCAGAAGCTGTTGCATTTGCCTGCACGCCAGATGCCGTCAAATCCCCATCCGTTGGATAACGTCGTATCAATGATCGCTTTATCATCAGAAATCCTCATATCCATTCCCATAGTATTGGCACGATACAGGGCATCCCAGAAATCATCCTCGCCTATCTGCCTATATCTCATGCCAAAAAGATTAAAATGCGCACTATCCGCTTTATCCATCAAGGTAATGTAATTACTCGATTCCGGACATGAATAAACACCGATGGGAAAATCATTATGTATCCCGTAGAGCATGCCCGTAAGCACAAGACTTACTCCTATGAGTGTTCCTATTCTTTTCATTGTGTGTACTCCTTTGTTTTTCTTAGTTTTCATTGTTATTCACTCATGGTTTTACCAATATTACTTTTGCAACTTCCAGAACCTCATTCTTATACATTAGTTTGCAGAAATACGCTCCGGAAGGATTATCCTTGGCTTGCCATGTCATATCCCTCTCTTGAACATGAACGGTTTCTATTAATTGTCCTTTTACATTATATATTTGTATCGTAAGTTCCCTGAGGGAGCGAACATTAAGGTGGAAATGGATCTCTGAACTGAAAGGATTGGGATAAGCATGCATCGATCCGGTATCTGTGATATCGGGTAAATCGGGATCATCCACTCCCACGGTTAAACTATCATTACCTGCATACACATATACTTTCCCCGGATAAGTATCAGGAGACGTCCATGTACCTGGAGCTCCTATTGCAGCATCATCATACCCGTCATTATTAAAATCACCAACGGCGATTGCATTACCGAAAATATTACTAATTTCAGGAGCATTCAGGAATAAATCGGTTGCGCCGTTAATATATGTTCCTCCAAGGATAATGTGTACCCTCCCATCATACCAATTCCACGAAGGATTCCCAAGGGCAGCATCACTGTAACCGTCATTATTGAAGTCGCCATAATCACTTGCCCCTCCAATTCCTTCATAGTCAAGATACACATGCGGGTGAGGAGAGATTACCTCCCTCCCAAGCCAGAGCCCCACGGAATGTCTTACACAACTGTAAAAATCATCATATCCGTCATCATTCACATCTCCGGTAGGTTTGCCACCCAAAAAGCTTGAATTTGCCGTATCAGCAAGGAGCACATCATAGAGAGTATCAGGCGGATCACCTCCATAGAACAGAAGGTCTCTGTAACTTTGAGTATACTGATCGTAATAAAGGCCTATTTCAATGTCATCAAACCCGTCATTATTTACATCTCCGATCCCAGTGATTCTGCCTTCACGATTCACATCATCATATTCATAAAACAGTTCTACCCGTAACGTATCGCCACCCCAGATTATGTAATATTGGTTAAGATCATTACAAATACCCACGTCATCATACCCGTCATTATTTACATCTCCAAGAGCATTAAATGCTGGCATGCTTCCATTACTTTGAATAGGAATATGAAAAATATAGTCTGGGATCGTATCCGGTTCTGATCCTCCAAATAAGATCCACGTTTCATCATGCGTAGGAATGCCATTATCATTGTAATTTGGCATACCAATGTCATCAAACCCATCATTGTTCAGGTCACCAAGAGCCTTTAATTGCAAATCAAGCAAATTATCGTTGTTTCCGGTCACTGTAAGGTCGGGAATATCATCAAAGTCATCTCCACCGAAATAGAAATACACTCTACCATAACTCCGTCCTACCCCATCAGGATTATATTTCGAACCAACAGCCAGATCATCTATGCCATCGCCGTTAAAATCTAAATTGCACATAGATGTACCAAATTGGTCCTCCGGGTTTTCACCTTCGAATTCACACATAAGGTCCATATGGTTTTCTGCAAGGAGCGGGGTAAACATTAAAAGTAAAGTTAAGATCAAAATAAAAATAACAATTTTCATAAGATACCTTCTTTTGTTCTTTACGCTAAAAAACATTTCAAAAACTAATAAGTTCTGTTATTTTTGTAAAGTAATTTTTTAATTTCTCTGAATGATTCAAATTGGGGAGGTTGTGGTTCGTCATAGCCATAAAAATGGTTGATATTATCATAACCTGTAAAATCATTCATTCTACCTGTTATAACTGTATCGTATTCTCCACTCTTCAACTTTCTGTAGAAATTATCCTCAATCTGCATACCATCAATATAAAGGTCACCTACACCGTTCCAGTATATTTGAAAATAAAGAGAATATATTTTTCCACTTTCTATTCTCACACCTTCTTGGAGGAATTCATCCCAGTGTTTATAGAACCGATAATAGGTATATTCCGGGAATATACTATTATCCACAAGAGTTCCTACGGTAAGAATAGTATTGTAATTTGCTCCATCCTCGGGATGAAGTATAAGAGGAATATAATTCCCGAGCGTATCCTGAACCATAACTTTTAAGCTGCATACTACTGTTTCAGGTGAATGAGCAGGTGTATCTTGATATTTCATCACAAAATCAAAAAAGAAGGTATCGATTACTCCCTCTTGATAAACGATCTGGCTGGTGAGCCCATGATCTATGTGTTTCATTTCTAAGAATTCTACTGCATATCCTGCCGAATCTTCTGCATTCTCTGAACATTCCCAGGCTTTTTGGGCTCCCATTTCTCCTTGAGCATACTCATCATAATCCAAATAATGTCCTGTACGGTTTGTATCACTTCTCATTCCGTGTGTACCAGATCATCGTGACGGGAATTCTCAGCATCATACCAGAAGTAGTTGCACATTGTTGCTTTTCGTGTCCCACCATCAGCAACGGGAATATCATCAGAAATCCTCACATCAATTTCCATATTATCTGCAAGACCCAGGGCATCCCAGAAAACGTTTTCACCAATCTGGTTGTAGCTCATGCCCAAAAGATTAAAATGTGCGCTATCAGCTTTCTCCATCAAGGTAATGTAATTACTTGATTTTGGACATGAATATACGCCTATGGGAAATTCATTATGTAATCCATATAGTGTGCTTGTAAACACTATTAATAATACTATCATTAACTTTTTCATTTTATTTTCCTCCATGAATTTTTTGTTATTCACTATTATTTATTCACTGTTTTATCAATGTTACCTTTTTAACTTCCAGAACCTTATTGTTACTAATCAATTTACAAAAATAAACTCCGGAAATTGTTTGTTTTGCCTTCCAGACAAAATTCCTATTTTTGACATTAATGGTTTCTACTAATTGTCCCTTCACATTATAAATATGCACCTTAAGATCATTTAGATATTGAGCCTTAATTTCAAAATTAATTTCAGAACTGAATGGATTCGGATATACATTCATCAATTCGGCACCCGTCATACCTCCAGGCAAGTCGGGATCATCTACTCCCACGGTTAAACTATCATTACCCGCATACACATATACTTTCCCATGGAAACTCGGATGAGAAACGTAACCTGGAGCTCCTACTGCAACATCATCGAACCCGTCATTATTAAAATCACCAACGGCGATTGCATTACCGAAAAGTATACTAATTTCAGGAGCATTCAGGAATAAATCGGTTGCGCCGTTAATATATGTTCCTCCAAGTATAATGTGTACCCTCCCATCATACCAATTCCACGAAGGATTCCCAAGGGCAGCATCACTGTAACCGTCATTATTGAAGTCGCCATAATCACTTGCCCCTCCAATTCCTTCATGGTCAAGGGACACATGCGGTTGAGGAGAGATTACCTTGCTCCCAAGCCAGAGCCCCACGGAATGTCTTACACAACTGTAAAAATCATCATACCCATCTTTATTCACATCTCCGGTAGGTTTGCCACCCAAAAAGCTTGCATTTGCCGTATCAGCGAGAATCACGTCATAAAGAGTATCAGGCGGATCACCTCCATAGAACAGAAGATCTCTGTAACTTTGAGTATCCTGATCGTAATAAAGGCCTATTTCAATGTCATCAAACCCGTCATTATTTACATCTCCGATCCCAGTGATTCTGCCTTCACGATTCACATCATAATATTCATAAAACAGTTCTAACCGTAACGTATCAGCACCACCCCAGATTATGTAATATTGATTAAGATCGTTACAAATACCAACGTCATCATACCCGTCATTATTGACATCTCCAAGGGCATTAAATGTTGGCATGCTTCCATTACTTTGAACAGGAATATGAAAAATATAGTCTGGGATAGTGTCCGGTTCTGATCCTCCAAATAAGATCCACGTTTCATCATGCGTAGGAATGCCATTATCATTGTAATTTGGCATACCAATGTCATCAAACCCATCATTGTTCAGGTCACCAAGAGCCTTTAATTGCAAATCAAGCAAATTATCGTTATCTCCCGTCATAGTAAAACTCGGACCTTCGGCAAAATTATCACCTCCAAGGTAGAAATAGATTTTTCCCCCAACGCCATAATACGGAGTTCCTACTATTAGATCATCTATGCTATCGCCGTTAAAATCTAAACTGCACATAGATATACCAAATTGATCCTCTGAGTGTTCGCCTTCGAATTCACACATAAGGTCCATGTAGTTATCGGCAAGGAGCGGGGTAAACATTAAAAGTAAAGTTAAAATTAAAATACAAATAATAATTTTCATAGGATACCTTCTTTTGTTCTTTACGCTAAAAAACATTCCAAAAACTAATAAGTTCTGTTATTTTTGTAAAGTAATTTTTTTACAAATATTTTCCTCTTTAATTAAATTAAGAGTTTCTTTAAATCTCCAATTAAAAAATTAAAATTTCTTCTAATTGGAGAACTTTGTCAACAAGTTTGTTTTTACCAATATAAAATCTAATCTGTTTTACCGATTTGCTGGGATTTATTAGTCCAACAGGATTTATTTGCTTTAATTCCTTATCCTCACAAAACCTAAGTAAATTCATTGTATTTTTATCAATTCATACTTTTGATTACCCAATCCCAATCTTTCAGCATACTGCAACTGTTTTCTCCAATCAGTTTTTGGGTATAGATTCTTAAACAGGTCTTTTCCAGCCTTTTCATCAACAAGGTCAACAGATGCTCTGTCAATTGCTACAATATCATCAGAAAAAAGTATTCCAATATCAGGGATAATCCTTTCGCCACGCATTGGTGTACAGTCACAAAGTGCAGTAATGTTATTCAGAAAATTGATAAAAAACATTTTGCCTTTTTTATTCAAACTTACTGCATAAACATAATTAACTATTTTTTCAGACAAATTTTCACTACCAGCATTCCAATTAATACCAATTGCTTTAAATGGACATACAGATATACATTGACTACAACCAGTGCATTTGTTCACATCAATGTATGCTTTTTCATTTACAATGCTTATTGCTTCAACCTGGCACCATTTGATACATCTTCCACAACCCGTACACATCTCTAATCTGATTTTCGGGATTGTGTTACTGTGCATTTCCATTTTGCCTTTCCGAGAAGCACATCCCATTCCTATGTTTTTAATTGCAGCACCAAAGCCAGTTTCTATATGACCTGTAAAATGAGAGACTGCCAGAATTGCCTCACTGTGATAAATATCGCTAGCAATATAGGCAATTTTAGTAAGTTCCTGATTTATTTCCACCTGCACCTCGTTTTGCCCTAATAAACCATCAGCGATAATAAGTGGAGCATTTATAACCCCTGGAGTAAATCCATGCCGAATTGCCAGATTTAAATGGTCTATACTATTGCACCGATGACCAGCATATAAAGTGTTGGTATCAGCAATAAAAGGCATCCCACCCTGTTCTTTAATTTTATCTACAAAAAAGCAGATAAATCTCGGATTAACAGCACCAAAATTTCCATATTCACCAAAATGAAGTTTTATTGCGAGCTTATCGTATTGCTCAAAAAAGTTATAAAAATTAGATTTCGTTGCAACATCTGATAATTTATCAAAAATGTTTCTTTGAAAACTTGTTTTGAAATCAATAAAATATACTTTGCTTTTCATATCTTGATTTAGCCACGAAATCACACGAAAATTCACAAAAGTGATTTTGAATTTTAATATATTCTTATGTTCTTTTGGGATGATTTTGTGGCTAACCTCCATCCTAAAACCAATCTTTTATATACACATTCTCTTTCGGAAATATTAGATT
>Ga0268281_1001563_pt1 | contig 12976 bp, 14 predicted proteins | sample saktaG_10_FD_190134 | JGI IMG/M metagenome (GOLD analysis project Ga0268281, IMG submission 190134) | Saline water microbial communities from Sakinaw Lake, British Columbia, Canada - sak_2011_5_24_50m | ecosystem: Environmental > Aquatic > Non-marine Saline and Alkaline > Saline ... | reverse complement strand
TTTGTTCTTTGCGCATTCTTGCCGGTTGTTCTTTGCGAGCCCTCTGGCAGAATAAATATTGGCTGTATTTGTTGGTTCATGTTTATTACCCCCTTATGTTTTTAATTTTTTAATTAAATTTTTTATTAAATTGCTTAAAATAGCAGAAAAAGTAAATAACCAGTTCTATATAAAGTTAACTGTTTTTTGGCTTTGGCTATAAACCCCCATTCTGGCTATAAAGTATATAAAGTTTAAATTGGGGCTTGGCTTTTCATATAAATTAGAAAACTTTGTTTAATGGGTGTTATGTCTAATTGCTCGGCGGCGAATAAAGAAATCAATAATCACTAATGTGTCTTCTGTGATAGCTGTTCTTTCTTAATACTTCACCAGCTTCTATATATAATCCCATGATTTGTTTAAATTGATCTGCTGGTAATTGTTTCAGTCTATGTCTCATATGATCAACAGTTAGCATGTAATAAATTTTTTCTTTTTCATCAATAATCCCAACTAGACCATCAAATCCTATAAGCCTTAATTCTAATAATTTATCTGATTGTTCAACTTGTATTTCCCTTTTCTTGAATAAATCTTTTACAGATGGTGTTGTCATTTATTAAACCCCTATTTATTACTATTTTAAAATTGAGAATTGATTATTCTTTATAAATTTTTCTATACTCCGGGCTTTGCACATAAATAAAAGTTGTTTGCATATAAATAGATACTAGAGTATTCAAAATCTCCTAGTTCCAAAATATAGATAAAAAAGTAACTCCTGAAGAATAGAAATATTTATATAAGTATGCCTCTAATAAAAATAATTAATCAGGTGAAATAATGGGCCAACATCCAAACAGCATTTATTATAAACTAAAAACCTTAACTCCTAATTGTGATGAAAAGAAATTGGCTGTTTCTTATGTTTATGCTTTATTAAATTCGCGTTCTTCAATAAATTTTTCAAAAAACCCTTTAGTTGATGAAGGGCAGAATATTTATATGCAACTTAGGAGTATTGGAAGAACAACACTTGACAGTTTTGAAAAAATATACATTGATGATATCCAAATGAGATTAAGTAATAAAGATTATCAACCCAGGAAAGGGGGTGTTGAAAAAATAGTTATTGATTTGTTTAATAAAAACAATTTTAAAGATTCTTTAAAAAAAATTGGAAATTCTCTTAAAAAGTTAGTAACTGAAAAACCCAACCTAAAAAAGCCAATAGATAAGATAACTGCAGGGAAAATACAAATGTATGAACAGCAGGCTATTAAACAAGAACTTTTGAAGTATTTAATATAAAGATTACAGGTGATTGAATTGACAGAAAAATTAGAATGTTTAGAAGAATTAACAAAAAAAACTTTTGAAGGAATTGATAAACTCATCAAAAAGAATAAGTTTAAGCATATATATTTTCTTGATACAAATATTGTTCATGGATATCCTCAGGCAATAGAAATTCTTGCACAAGAAGATATGAATTCAAAAAATGGTAATGAACCAAATTTAATTATAATTTCAGATGTTGTAAGAAGGGAATTAAACGGACTCAAAAAAAGTACAAATATAGAAAAAGCAAGTGACGCAAGGGTTGCACTTAATGGCATTAATAAATACATTCAAACCAATGAAAAATTTTCAGTAGATGGATTCAATATTGGAGTTAAATTTCCAAGAGGTTCATATATGGTGTTACTGCCTTATTCAGAACAATCAGGGATTTTCCCAAAACTAAGAACAGAATTTAAAGGAGATGACCAGATAATTTCTTCTGCAGTTGCACTAAGAGTTGGATTAGGAGACAATAATAAAGGAAAAGTAAAAATTATTTCAGATGATAATGATATGTATACATCCTGCTTTCAGTTCAACATGCCCTGTTCAAGGTTTGAAGAATTTTATAAAGACTATGATTACACTGGTTTTGTTGAAATTGAAATAGATTGGAAAAAAAATTCTAAATTATATCAAAACTTGGTTGCAAAGAGGATTGACACAATTTCTATTGAAACAATAAAAGGGCTTACAGATCAGCCCATTTATCCAAATGAGTTTATAAGGTTTATTGGATACCAGATTGACCAAAACAGACCTTTTAGAGTCGATAAAGAAGCAAAAAATGCATATATTAGATTACGTAACTTTGAAAAGTTTATGGAAGAAAAAATGAAAAATAAAACTCCGCTTGCATATATTGCTGGATGGGATCAGGAATGTGCTCTTGAATTGCTTTGTGATCCTGATGTTGATTATATAACTTTTAGCGGTCCGCCAGGAGTAGGAAAAACAGTTCTGCCTATGGATGTAGGGTTGCATATGCTAAAAAATGAAAAGATATATTCCATACTTGCTTCAAGTCCACCACAACAAAATTCAAGTATAGGATTTCTTCCAGGAACAAAAGAAGAAAAATTAAGAGAGGAGAACATAAAGATTATTGACGCATTAAACTTTCTTTTAGGAGAAAATGAAAGAATGAAAGTAAGTAAGAATTATGTTTCAAAAGAGATTCAAAGTATGATAGAAAAAGGAGAAGTTGAGTTTGAAACATTAAGCTATATAAAAGGAAGAACCTTATCAAGAAAATTAATACTTTTTGATGAAACTGAGGATTATGAGCCTTCGCAGATGAGAAAGCTTGTTTCAAGATTGGGGAATGGTTCAAAAATGGTTTTCAGCGGAGATCCTTATCAGATAGACAACCCGCGATGCTCAAAAACAAGAAATGGATTAGTATATTTAATCAGCCAATTAAAGGGACAGCCAAACTACGCTCATTTAACATTAAAAGAAACTAATTACAGGCATCCAAGGTCTCAGGAAATAATAAAGCTGTTGTCTTAATGCCCCAACCGGAAGGTCTACCGTTGGTTATATCCCCCAATTGTCTAAATTCTTTCTATTTAGTAAATATCTGTCTGATAAAATAACTATTTTGTGACTTTTAGGGCATTAATTTATTGTTTTTATATCTTAAAAAGGATTATTCTTAATTTAGTGTTTATTAACTCTAGAATAGTAAAATTTATAAACTTTAGTTTTAACACTAAATATAGTATGAAAAATAGAAAACTTATAGGGGAACTAAAAAAAGAAATAGGAAATTATGTTAATATTGCAGGCTGGGTTGATAAGTTAAGAGATTTAAAAAAAATGCAGTTTCTTATCCTTAGAGATCACACAGGATTTGTGCAAACCTCAAATTTCAAAGATGGAAAATCTTTAGATGATATTATATCTTCATTATCTATGGATACAACAGTTTTTGCAGGAGGAAACCTTGTAGAAAATCCAAAAGTTAAACTTAATGGTTATGAAATCCAATTAGATTATATTGATGTTCAAAGTCGTCCTGAAGGTGCATTGCCTATAACACAAGAATCAAATATAGATAACAGATTAGACTGGAGATATATCGACTTAAGAGAACCTAAAAAACATTTAATTTTTAAAATTCAAACTACTGCCGAACATGCTATGAGGTCATTTTGGCTACAAAATGGTTTTACTGAGATTCATTCTCCAAAATTAGTTGAAGGGGCAAGTGAATCTGGTGCAGAATTATTTAAACTGGATTATTTTGGACAAGAAGCATCATTAGCGCAATCTCCACAATTTTACAAACAAATGGCTATGGCAGCAGGATTTGACAGGGTCTTTGAAATAGGACCGGTTTTCAGGGCAAACCCCTCATTTACATCAAGGCATGATACAGAATTTACTAGTGTTGATATGGAAATTTCCTGGATAAAATCTCATGAAGATGTAATGGTAATAGAAGAAAATTGGATAAATTATTTTATGTCAGAAGTTGCAGCCAAACATGGAGAAGAGATTTTAAAGAATTATGGTTTAGAAACTAAAGTGCCAACATTGCCCTTTCCAAGAGTAACTATGGAAGAAGCTTATAGAATTCTTGAATCTCAAGGATATCAAGTTCCAAGAGAACATAAAGGAGATTTAGATCCAGAAGGGGAAAAAAGATTAGCAAAACATGTTAAAGATACTTTCAATCATGATTTTGTTTTTGTTACAGAATATCCTGCAAAAGCAAGACCTTTTTACCATATGAGATTTGAAGATAGACCAGATATAACGAAAAGTTTTGATCTTATCTGGAAAGGAATAGAAGTTACTACAGGAGCACAAAGAGAACACAGATACAACAAACTTCTTGAACAAATTCATGAAAAAGGAACAGACCCTAACTCTATATCTTCTTATGTCAATTTTTTTAAATATGGGTGTCCTCCTCATGGTGGTCTCGGTTTTGGATTGACAAGAATGTTAATGAACCTGACAGGATTAAATAATGTAAGAGAAGTTACTTTTGCATATAGAGGTCCAAATAGACTTAAACCTTAAGTTAAAATGAAAAATAAAACATATCCAGATTTTGTAGCCAAAAGTGGACAAGTTAACACTCCCCCTGGAAGTTATGATACTGTAAAAGAGTGGATCAGAGAAGGTTTTATTGGTAGGAACTCTAATGTTTTAGAAATTGGTTGTACAACAGGTTTTATTTCCTATCAAATTAATAAGTATACTAATGCAAATGTTACTGGTATAGATTTATCTGCAGAGGCAATTAAAAAAGCAAGAAAGAATTGTGAAGGTATTTTGGAAATAGAATTTAAAAGAGGTAACGCTAAAGAATTGTCATTTCAAGATAATTATTTTTCTCATGTAATTATCGGAGGTCATTTGCCATGGGTTAGCAAAGATGAAAGACCAATTCATGTTAGTGAAGCAATTAGAGTCTTAAAAAATGATGGATTTTTATTAACATGCCTATATTATTTTCGTGATAAACCTTCCATTGAACTTTTAGACGAGTTCAATTCGACCTTTGATATGCAATTATCTGCAGATGAAGATTATAGATATTGGAGTTCATTATTTAATCTTGAAAATCTAGTTCTTGAAAATGAAAACAATTATAAAATCATTTGCCCTAATGAATTAAGAAAGAAAAAATATGTTGCAAGATTTGATGAAAAATTTAAGGATGAATGGCAGCATAAAGTTGAATTATTTTCACAGAATGGCAAGTATCTAAATTTTTTTGTGAAAGTTTTTCAAAAAGTAAATGAATCAAATTCATTCACTCAAATACCAAGGGGAGGCATATATCAATGGAAAAAAATAAGCTAAGAAATCTCATTGAAGAACACAATTCTGATATTGATATTTCAATATCTTCAGACAATAAAACTTATGAAGACAGGTTAGTATTAAATAATCCTCATTTAAACATTTCACAGATCCCCCAATCTTACAGAAGGTATGGATATGGTTTATTGAGTTATTGCGTAAAAAAATTTGTTTTTAAATGGTTTGAAGATTATGAACAAAATCACCTATTTGAAAAAGTACAAGCAAAATTTACAAACTCTGGAATGGCTGCGATTGACTTGGCACTAAATGTTATAGCTGATGGTGGAACAAAAAGAATTATTGCTCCAAAAAATTTATATTTTGCAACTGATGAACTGATTGATTCTTATAAAAATACTTTATTTTACAATATTAGTCGTTTTAATACAAGAAGGGACCTGGAGAAATTGTTAGACAATGTTAGAGGTAATGAGATATTATATTTAGAAACCTGCGCTAATAGTCCAGATATGACTCTTTGGGAAGGTAATTCAATCAAAGAACTCTCTAGAGAATTTGAATATGTAATTGTGGACGGAACCTTAATTGGGGCATGCAAGATAAATCCAGAGTTATTTGAAAATGATAATGTTGTATATGTAGAATCTTTAAGTAAAAATTATCACAGTGAGACTTCTAGTAAAATTACTTCAGGGATTATAGTTTATCCCTCAAGACTAGAAGAGTTATTTCAAAAAAGATTTTATTGTTCAGGTGTATATCTTCAATTAAATGATTTAATGGAGATTCCAATTGAAATTTATGATGTTGGAAAAGAGAGGATTATGAAAATATCTAAAAATGTTCAAGAATTTTATAAAAATGCTAAAAAGATATGTCAAACTGGATCTATAAAAGTCAGTGAACTATCTGATAATATATTAAACACCCCCTTGGTTGTTTTTTTAGATTTTCAGAACAAATCCAGACTTAAAACTTTTATGGAAAAATCTCAACTAAGACAAAGAGGCAGCTTTGGACATAATGAAACATATATTTTGCCTATTGGTTTAATGTGGGACACTGCACCGCCAGGACTTGCGAGGATAGCATTTGGAAAAAACTCAGATAACTCCAAATTATATGGGGCGTTGAGAGAGGTAAATAATTAAATGAAGATTAGAATCTTAGGTAGTGGGGGATTTTTACCAACACCTTTACCTTTGTGTGATTGTAAGTTATGCAAAGAATATCATGGAGAAAGAATAGGTCCTTCCATATATATTGATGACCTCAAATTACTTATTGACACTCCAGAAGGGATATATACTAAAGTAAGAAAAGAAAAGCTTATTGTCTCACATGTGTTGTATTCACATTGGCATTTTGATCATACTTCTGGATACAGATTATTCGAATATCTAAATTATGTATTAAACTATAAAAAACCAACTTTATTTTTGAATAATATTTTGTATATTTCTTTTGAAAAGCAAGTTCCTGCAATAAACTATTACGAGAATAGAAAATTTCTCAAGATAACAAAAACAGAAAATGATAAGATTAAAATAAAAAATACAACAATTCATTTTATGAAAATGAATAACGATTTTTCAGTTGCTTACCTAATTAAATCACCAGGAAAAAACATCCTTATTTGTATGGACCACTGTAAAGACTTAATCTTAACTGATATAAAAGTAAAAATTGATTTATTAATAATGAATTTAGGCCGTATTTCAAAAAAAAACAATAGCAACCTACAACATAACACCAGAGAATCAAATGAAAGTGATTTTTACAAAGATAATCTGAGAATTATAAAGGAAATCAGACCAACTAAAACAGTTCTAATACATATAGAGCCATTATGGAACTTATCCCCTATTGATTTAAAAGACATTGAAAAAAAGTATTCAGATTATAATATTTCATTTGCCTTTGATGGTATGATATTAAATCCTATATAAAAAGAAAATGAAGTGGAAAAGCATAAAAGACTCATTGGAAGGAAGATTGAGCGGTAATTGTGTTTCTGTAGTTGGAAGACTTAAAAATATTAGGAAACATAAAAAAAGATTGTTTGTTGATTTGGTAGATTATTTAGGCCAAGTTCAATTAGTTGTTGAAAAATCTAATAATCCCAAAGGTTATGACTCTCTATGTGATGCTGGAAAAGGAACATATATTTTGGTTGATGGAACTCTTGGAAATGACAGAAAAGGAAATTCAGAAATCAAAGTTAATAAATTGGAAATTATTGCTAAAAGTAGTCTAAATATTAAATCCCCTTGGGATTTTGATGGTTCAAATCCAATCTATGGAAATGGGGTTTTCTCTTTTACAGAAGCATATGTTTCAAACCCCCAAAGAGCTGCAATTTTAAAGATTAAAACAGATTTTGTTAAAGCATTACATAATTATTTTCAAAATGATGGTTTTGTTTTAGTAGAACCACCAATACTTACTGATAAAACTCTATATGGAAAAGATAATGCTATTGAAGCAGAAGTTCATGGAGAAAAAGTTTTTCTATCTCAATGTGCAACATTTGAATTAGAACCTTTAGCATTAGCATTTGGAAAAGTCTATACTATTTCACCTGCTTTTAGAAATGAACCTTCAGGTTCAAAAAGACATTTGGCTGAATATACTCACACTAAGGCTGAAGCTTTGTTTGCAAATATTAATGATTTAAAAAATTTATCGGGAAATTCTATTTACTATGCTATGAAAAAAGTATTAAAATTGAATGAAAGAGAATTAAATATTTTGGGAGTGGACTTACATATAGAAGGACTAAAACCAAAAAATCATGAGCATATTTCCTATAACGATGCTATAGCAGTGACACAAAAAAAAGGTTCTACTATAGAATGGGGAGAAGGTCTTAAGAGAAGAGATGAAATAATAATAACAGAATATTTTGGAAACAAATATGTCTGGGTTAATTTTCCTCCATTTATTTCAGAAGGATTTCCTTATAAAAGACTCCCTGAAGATAAAAGGTTGTCTATGACTTGTGATTTGATTGCACCTCATGGTGCAGGAGAGATGGTCGGAGTAGCAGAAAAAATTACAGACCCTGAAGAGCTAATTCAAAACCTTATTGAAAAAGGACAAAAGAATAATATTAAAAATTATTGGAATTATATTGCTTTAAGAGAAAATGGAATGCCTCCTCATGGTGGAATTGGGGCTGCTCCTGAACGGATATTATATGGGTTATTAAATTTAGATCATATACGCTTAACTAAACCTTGGCCACGTTATCCTGATAGAAGAATTGTAACTTCTGAAAATGATGGATTAAATAATTACGGAAGCAAAAAACTACAAAAATTAATAGAAAAATATGATTTAAGGTGATATAAATGGATTGGGATCAATTATATATAAAACATCCGGAATTTTGTATTAAAGAAATTGCTAAAGAAGTAGAAGAAGTGCTTCCTTTAATTGAAGCGATTCCTGGAGAAGCTGGGGATAAAAAAATTTACGATCTAGGATTTGGTGCTGGAAGGCATATATTATTTTTTGCAGAACGAGGTTATCAGGTTTTTGGAGACGATATTTCTAAGTCTGGTAAAGCAATAACTGAAGAACTGTTAGCTGAAAAAGGATTAAAAGCAAAATTAGGACTTAGTGATATGACAGTTATACCTTATCAAGATAACTATTTTGATGCAATAATAAATAGGGGTGTTATCACCCATAATACCCTAAATAATATTGAGACATGTATTGCAGAGATGTATAGAACTCTAAGGCCGAGGGGTATTGTTATGACAACTTTTATATCAACAGAAAGTTCAGAGTATGCAAAAGGAACTGAAATTGAACCTAACACATTTATACCTGATTCAGGTCCTGAAGAAGGTGTAGCACATTATTTTGTAAACAAAGCTAAAACTGAAGCACTAATGGCACAATTTAAAAAGATTAGATTATATCATTTTAAACATAAAGGAATACTCGATGTTGGTAATTATATTTCTGCACATTGGATTTATATAGGAAAAAAACCTAACACAATTAAGGAAGTGTAATATTATGTTTGAAGGAGTCTATTACTTACTGGATGCCAATTGCTCACATCTCTGTGAAGGTTGCTTTTTAGAATCTCAAAGAGTATATAATCCCAGAGATTTTGAAACAAGTATAAATGATATTACGAAACTCCAAACAAATGGATTTAAAGTTAAAGTTACTGCTTCAAATATTGTTAGATATCCAAATATTGAAAAAATCCTATCTTTATGTGAACAAAATTATGTTTTAGCAGATATATTTACAGTTCAGCAAGATATTGACATTCTTGAAAGGCTTCATGATTCAGGTGTAGAAATAGCATTTATTACAAGTTCACATTCAAGTAATATAAAGGATAGGTTCTCAATAGAACATGCATCAGAAGCAATTAAAAAAGCCGGTCTTGAACTCGCTATAAGTTATATTCTTTCTCCTCAGAATAAGAATGAAATTCATAATATGATTGCAGAAGCTATATCAGTAGATGCAGATTCAATACGTTTTATGAGGTATCTTCCAACCAATTTAAACCAAAATGATTTGAATCTTTCAAGGCAAGAAGAAAGAATCATTATAAAAGAAATCTATAATGCACAAGAAGGGGTTCCTAAAGAACAATTGCGAATTTATATACATGGTCATTTCGGTACTAAATTTCGCCCATCTAAAGGTCCTGTTTGTTTTGCAGGAGAAAAAATCTTTTTTATTGGTCTTGATAATATTGTTTATCCCTGCGAATTTCTTTCATCTCCCGAATTTGCAATAGGAACATTTCAGAATGGGCATATTAAATTAGAAAAAAAACTTTGTGGATATGAGAATGATGAGTGCAAACTTCTCCAAATGTATCACAATAAAAAATATATAGGAAGATTTATTAAGAATTGATAACATTAAATCATTATGATACAAAAAGATGATTGCATATTTTGCAAAATTGTGAAAGGAGAAATATCTTGTCATAAAATTTGGGAAGATGAAAAACATTTAGCTTTTTTATCAATATTTCCAAATACAGAGGGTTTTTCAGTGGTTATTCCTAAAAAACATTTTTCTAGTTATGCATTTAACCTTCCAGATAATATCTTATGCGATTTAGTTATAGCATCAAAGAAAGTTGCAAAATTAATAGATTCTAAATTAGAAGATGTTGGTCGAACTGGAATGATTTTTGAAGGGTTTGGTATTGTTCATGTCCATACAAAATTATTTCCGATGCATGGTACAGCAGATATGAAAAAATGGAAAGAAATAAAATCAGATACAAATCAATATTTTGAAAAATACAAAGGTTATATTGCTTCTAATGATTCAAAAAGAGCAAATGATGAAAAATTAAATGAACTAGCTCAAAAAATTAGAAATGAATAATTGAACCCTTTGTTTTAAGTTACAAAAAATAATATACTGCCCCAACCGGGGATCGAACCCGGGCTTTAACCTTTCTGCAATATTTTCCGCAAGGTTAAATCTTATCCACTAGACCATTGGGGCCTCTTGTTTTAAATTAAATTCCAATTTATTAAATCTTTCTAATAATCGGTGCTGTCAACTTAAGTGAGGTAAAGTTTATTTCTAACCCCTTCTTTCTAGAAAATGACAAGCTGTAGCACCAGCCTGTAAATCAGGGGCTGGTAGTAAAGGCTACAGCTTGACTAAAAAACAAAGGTGATAAAATTGTTAATACAAACTGATGTATATAGCTTTGGCTTTAAGCTAGGAACTTTAGTTCCCTGGTGCAAAAACTGTGGTGCACAAAACTTCTACAGAGACAGAAAGAATGATAAAGGAAAACAGCTTTACAAATGCAAAAACTGCGGCTTCCGCTTTGTATGGAGCAGTGATTTACCGAGAATGAATTTCTTTAGTAACCTAATTTCCTTTGCTGTTGATTTATACAGCACAGTTGGAATCTCACTAAGAACCATAGCCCAAAAAATGGACAAGTTTTTTGGTATAAAAATAAGCTATGAAAGGATAAGACAATGGATATTAAAATGTTCAAAGCTGCACATTCCAAATATACAACCAGTTAGTTCAAAAGTATGGCATGCCGACGAGACTTACATCAAAATAAAAGGCAAAGTGGTTTGGAACATTCCAAGCGTTAGATGGAGCAAAGGCATTCTTCAATATGTTCTTCTACTATCATAACTTTCAGAAGATAAACAGAAAAATAGGATGTACGCCAAATAAGAGAGCTTGTGTTAAAGACTTAACATTGGTTGAGTTGCTTTATAACTTCCCAACACAGGGAAGTTGACTCAACCAAGTTTGGAGCAAATTTTAAATATATGGTTTAATTAATTTGTTTGAGATAATTTATTGGGTTATAATTTTAATAAAATAATTTTAATTAATACTCTATTTTAGTTTAATATAGTAAAAAATCTTCCATTATGCAAAAAACCTATTCCAATATTGTAAAATTCTTCACCTTTAGATTAAGTTCAATCACTTTATTACGATCCTCCATCGCTCTGTTTACATCCCTTAATTTACGCTTGAGAATTCTCCTGTTATTGTAAAAATCTGCATTTTTTGGATCAAGTTCAATCGCTTTATCAAAATCCTCCATAGCTCCCTTTACATCCTCCAAATAATATTTTGCAACGCCTCTATTACTGTAAGCAAACACATATTTTGGATTAAGTTCAATCGCTTTATCAAAATCCTCCATAGCTCCCTTTACATCCCCTAAATCACACTTGACATTGCCCTTCTCATTGTAAACACCTGAAATTAGAGCACTAAAATCGGCTTTTTGAAACTCTAAATAAAATTTTTGATCATATGGATAAATAAGAGGAATGTCAAAACCATAATCCTTTACATTATCTATTAGTACATTTTTCCCTAAAAGATTGAAAATATGATCATTACTAAATAAAATTGATAAATTTAAGCCTAATCTCAATCCTAAAACACTATATAAAGAAGTCAAACCTAAACAATTTCCAACTCCTTTATCTTTAGATAACTGGTTATCAATAACATCAGTTAATAAAAAATCAAGATTGTATCTATTGGGCTTAACTTCCCAGAAATAATTAAATAAAGATTTAGCACTTTGATATTGTTGATTTTTATGATTAGTTGGGTTCTTATTAATATCTCTTTTTTCCAAAAATTTCTTGAAATCTGTTTCTATAATTTCTATTTTCTTTTTGTATTCATTAATTTGGTTTTCACTATTAAGACCAGATATAATAAGCAGAGTCCGTTCTACTGAAAACTCTCCTTGCTTAATCTTTCTAATGATTTTTTGTTCCAAATCATCTCCAAGGTTATTATTTTTTGGATATTTTAATATTTTTTTGATATTTTAGTCACTTATATTCTAATAAAGGGATAGTATTTAAATCTTGTGTTTTTACTACCCTTAAGGTATTACATCTATAAATTTTAACAAGGAAAAAATAAAAAAGATTATTAAACATCTTTTTTATTTCAGATAGAAACAACAGAGCTTATGTGCTCATCTTTGCTTATTCTCATTATATTGCTTACAAAGTTTTTTATCTTGTTTTCATGAGACACAATGATTGACTGCTTTCTCTATGAAATTAATAGCATAATTTGATATTCACTCATATCTTTAGTTTTACTATGTTCCTTCAGTTCCTTTAAAGCTGAATCGACCCTGTTTAATAAGTCACTGTGCATTAAATATTTTCTTAATTAGTTTATTTATATTTCTTTAGTTACTTTATAATGAGTATTATAAAGAATATTTTGCTGATTTGAATAATTCCGAAATTAGTTGTCGCTTCTGCAGTATATAGGTCATTTTTAAACTTTATAAAGAACACACCACTCACATGGATATTCCAATTTGTCAACCAATTTTGAC
>Ga0268281_1001559_pt1 | contig 12990 bp, 19 predicted proteins | sample saktaG_10_FD_190134 | JGI IMG/M metagenome (GOLD analysis project Ga0268281, IMG submission 190134) | Saline water microbial communities from Sakinaw Lake, British Columbia, Canada - sak_2011_5_24_50m | ecosystem: Environmental > Aquatic > Non-marine Saline and Alkaline > Saline ... | reverse complement strand
ATTAATAGAAAATGAGATGAGCTTGTTTTTTAGATTTAATAAAAATTCAGTTATAGCAGTAACTGGCAGTTGGGGAAAAACCACAACCACCAATTGGATTGGCCATTTTTTGCGTGGAAAATATAATAATGTTATTGCTGGTGGTAATACACCAGACAATCCAGCTCTTTCATTTTTAGATAAATTGAAAATTGATAATCCAATAGTTTTAGAATTACCTAGTTGCTCATTAGAATTAGTAAAACTAAAATATAAAGCGCCAAAAATAGCCATTATCACTAATTTATATAGAAACCATCTAAATCGCCATGGTACTATCAAAAATTATGCCTTGGCAAAATCCCATATTTTTCAAAATCAAAAAGATACTGATTACCTAATACTAAATTATGATAATAAATGGACTAAGTTTTTCCTTTCTCTAAAACCAGTTAGTCAGGTTTATTTTATTTCGCATAATCCCCTCCCTAAAGAGAAAAATGGAGTTTTTAATAAAAATAACAAAATCTATTTTCAAAAGAATAAAAAGAAAAAATTAATATTTAATGTAAGGAATTTTTCAAAACATTGGGGAGAGCATAATGTAGATAATTTAATGGCTGCTATATTAGCTTCTAAATTATTTGGTTTAACTTTCTCCCAAATTAAAAAACGGATTAATTCATTGCCTCAAGTCAAATTCCGTCAAGAAAAGGTTTTTCAGAGTAAAAAACTTCTTGTTATTAATGATAGTAGCGCTACATCACCAGATGCTACTATTAGTGCTTTACAAAGATTTGCGCATCAGAAAGATACAAATCTTATTTTAATCACAGGAGGAACAGATAAAAATTTAAAATATGATGAATTAGCTAAAAAAATAAAAAAGGATATATTACCTAAAAACCTAGTTATTCTTAATGGTTCTGCAAGTAAAAAATTAGTAAAAGAATTAAATAAAATAAAATATTCAAATAGTTATTTCGTTTTTGAATCTTTAAAAGAATGTTTTTATTATAGTCTCTATCAAAGAAAACAAAAAAGGAGAATCATTGTTCTCTTTTCTCCTTCTGCAGCAAGTTTTGAAAAGTTTAAAAACGAATTTGATCGTGCTGAACAATTTAATAAATTAATTAAAACAATAAATTAGTAAAAAATTAAATTAACGAAAAATAAAAGGGAGGTTAGCTCCTCCCTTATTTATATATCTTATATATTGAGATAATATTTTTAAAAAATATTACAACATACGCTACTATAGAGAAAAGAAAGAATTTCAATAGTAATTCTTCATTTTTGTAAAAAACTAGAATACCTGCAATAACCACTACTCCAATGCATATTACTAATGAAATTGGCATTACTATCATCTCCTTATTTTCTTTTCTTATAGAAATTTAGCAATGGTATTACTATAAATGGTATCACTATAAAAAGAAATACAGTATATATTATAATTCTCCACACCGACTGTTCGAAAGTCAATCCTCCTTCTACCATTTTTTTACCTCCATCTTAACTTTGATCCACCCATAAGAATAGCTTTAATTACGATTCTTATGGGAAAAAGTAAAAAATTAAGAATTTTAAAGCAAAAATCTTTAAATTTTTTCATTTTCTTCTCCTTTCATTTCAAATTGTTCTTTTTTCTTTCTTTTCAAAGCTTGCCATTTATATTGACATTTATCACAATTTCCTTGCACTTGTTCGCATTGACTTGCAGAACATAGACACCATTTCCATAATTTTCTTTCTCCTAACACTACATCTCCTTTTCTCATCTTATATTTTTAATTAATCCAAATACTCCAATAATTAATCCAAAAGCTAGTAAAATTAGAAAAATTACAAGACTACGAGCAAAAAAGAATAATATAAAAATTGTAATTAATGCAATTAATATAACTTCGTTGCTCTTTGCTCTTTTTTCTTCTGTTCTTATATACATTGCTATGTCCATAACTGATGTACGCACCAATTCGTTCTTTTTGTTTAAACGATATAACAAAATCAAATTTGGCCATGTCGCTCTAATTATTCCAATCATTTTTTCACTCTCCTTTTCCTTTTATTTTTATTTTTTCCTTAATAGCCTTTTTAAGTGGGTTTTTTATAATTCTGTAAATCTCAGTCACATCAGTATCATTTACTTTTATTACTTCTGATTCATAACCTTTTGGTATTTCAGAAATCTTGAGCACATCTAACCATCCTGCTGTTTGATATCCATTCTTCGGGCCTAATTTATTTTTTCCTCTCTTTTTATAAAGGCAACTGATTAAATCACATTGGAACATAAAATCAATTTTGTTATCTTTTGAATTTAATTCAATTACACATAAATCTATAAAAACCTTCCGTTTTCCGTTTAAACACCCTCTAAAACAAATCACAAAATACTCTTTCATAATCTTTCCCTTCCTTTTTTTTATTAATTCAGCTTAATACTGAACTTCAATATTTCTTTTTTCGCCTTTTCTCACTAATCTTCCAAAATTATCAATTAGTAATCGAATTGAGGCATATCCTGGAGTGGCTGGAATAATAATCAAAAAATTGTCTCCATGCTTTAATTCAATCAAATCTACACCTTTAATCTCTTCTAACTTATAATTTCTTCTTATTTTCATTGTATTCTACCTTTCTTCCTTTTTTTATTTTTTAGTTATCAAAGAACTATATTATCATTATATAACATTACATAATTTAAGTCAATAATCTTATAGAACAACAAAAAATGACCATATAATGGTCATTTTTTAGTATTCTATGTTTATAAGAATCTATGCTATAGATTTTTCAATTATAGCATCCGGTTCTTCAATTATTGTGCCAAAATCATCTTTTTTTGTTTGAATTACTTGACCATCTAATTCTATTTCTGTAACACCATCCTCATTAAATTTAATTCCTTTTTCTTCCAGAAATGCTTTAAATTCCTTGTCATTTATATCTCCTCCACTATTTTCCATCCATTCTTTTGTTGTTATTTTTGGAATATTTTTTTCCTTTTGAGGAGTTGAAATACTTTCAAAATTCATATTGTTTTATTTATAAATTAATTATAAGAATCTACATCGACCATTTAAAATTATATAAAAATCATATCATAATAGACACTAACGGTCAATGCGAAAATTACCTTTGTTTTCTTTAGTTTTTCCATAACCCTTTGATATAAACCGTACTCTCTTTTCCCTAATATCTATTATTTGGTATTTAAAATAAAACCCTATCCCTCCTATTGTTTCACAATAAATTTTTAAAATTTCTCCGTTTAATTCTTTCGGATTCTTTATTTCATCATTAGATTTTTCCACAATTTTTACAAACAACTCATCTTGTAAACCAATTTGATGATTTTGATATTTTGCAATTTTAAAATTATTACTCTCAACATATATATTTAAAGCGACATTATCGCCTTCATTACGAATCTGTAAAAAATAATCAGAATCTGCGATTAAATAATCATTTTGGTTAATTTTCTGTTGCTTATCTCTGGAATATTCTTTTATACTTTTGATATCTAAAATTAGAATGGGTTCCCGTTTTCTATTTTTTATAAAACGAATTGATAATAGAGAAATAATAATTGGTGAAAAGAATTGTATGACTTGAACTATCCCAGGATTCTGGCTTAACCAATCTTTAATATTGTTAATTTGTATAATCATAATATTTCCATAATTATATAATATTATATGAATTAAACCAAACTAATCTTTATTTTATAACTTGACGATTAGTGAGAAAATATATTATAATAAACAAGAGTTGTTCTAAAAATCTAATAAATTGCTAAAAATATGTTTAATTCATTTGAATCAAAACCAGAAAATAATAAATCTGTTATAAAGCAAAATATGATAAGTGGACTAGATAGACTAGAAGAAGCGTCTAAAAAAGGAGAAATTAGCCAATCAGGAATTAGGAGCATGTTAAATCTATTGCGCGAGGATGGTCCTTTAGCTGATGACCCTGATAGAGAAAAAATGATAGAAAGATTGAATTTAATGGCACCAGAAAAAATAAAAGAAATTGAAACTCATGATAAGAAAGTTAGAGAAAAAAGAACTAAAGAAGCAGAAAACCCTATTAAATTAAATATTATAGAGGGATTAGATGGAATGGAAGAAACAAATAAAGAAGAAATTTCTAGAAGTGAAGTTCAAACAATTTCAAATCTATTGCGCGAGGATGGTCCTTTAGCTGATGACCCTGATAGAGAAAGTTTACTTGAACGAATAAATAATATAAATATCACTGAAATAAAAGAAGAAAAATACTAAAAACGATATAAACAATTAAAACACGGAGAAATTTCCTCCGTGTTTTTTTAATATAAGATAAAAAAATGCTGTTATTTTTTGAAGTTATAGCAAGCTATATCATCTCGAAACAACAGCATCTTTAGTATAGCAAAGGAAAATGATTTGTCAAGCGTTATTTCTATTACCCGACAACAATTTGATTTTTGCCTTGTTTTTTAGCTTTCATTAAAGCTTCATCCGCTTTTTCAAAAATTTGCTTTAAAGAATATTTTTGATTGCATTGAGTAATACCAATACTAAAAGTAACAGGAAGATAATCTCTTGCCCCTTCTAATATAATCTTAGTTCTTTTTTTAGCTTGAGATAAATCCACATCTTTAAGAATTATAGCGAATTCTTCCCCTCCCCAACGAGCAACAACGTCAAAATCCCGCACAGAATTTTTAAGAAATTTAGCAACTTTTTTTAGAATTTTATCACCATAAAGATGGCCAAATTTATCATTAAATTTTTTAAAGTCATCAATGTCTATTATTATCAGTGAAAATTGGGATCTTTGAGAACGCCGAGTTTTGTGTTTAGTTGCCCATTTTTAGTTCTTCATAAACAATTTTGAAAGATTTAGAAAAAGCCCGTCGATTATAAAGTTTGGTTAGAAAATCAATCGTAACCAATTTATTAAGTCTTTCAATCTCCTTTCTTAATTTCTGATTCTCTTTTTTTAGAACTTGAATATTCATAAATCTATGATGTTTTTATTGCTATAGCTATATGACATTATATAATTTAGACCAACAATTTATAAAATAATTAAAAACATGGAGGTTAACCCCACGTGTTTTATTAGTAAAAAAAATGCTGCTACTTCAGGAAGCAAGCTTCTCAAAGCAACAGCACTTCCATTATAGCAAATCAAAATAATTTGTCAAGCCCAGCACAAAATGTCTTTTCATTTATATAATAACTTCTTTTTCTTGTTTTTTGTATTCTGAAACCTTTATGTCTTCGCTAAGCAAAATCGATGAAACCTGATTGCCAAATGAAATTATCTTAGTTAAATTTACGGTTTCTAATAATAAATTCCCCTAATTGAGAAATATTTTAAAACTATCATTCTTTAAAATCAGATACTACTTCCTCTGCTATTTGTTGAGCTAACCCTTCAAAATTAGAAATATTTTTTGAAAGAAAATTATAAATATCTATTGGTTTAGCTGATTTTAGTAATTGAAAATATTTTCCTTTATTTTCTAAAGACAATTTTTTAATCGCTCTAATAGACAACCTATCTAAAATAATGTTTTCCAATTTATTTACTATTTCTTCTTGTTTTTTTGCAGATAGATTTTCTATGCCTATAGCTAGAAAAATCTTTTTATTAATTATCATATTATTTTAAAGTAGGATCAAGATCACTTAAATCAGTGCCCTGAATAACTTCATCTTTTTTCTCTTGGTTTTCATCAGACTGTTCGACTCCAAAATAAACATGGTCTTTTAATTTTTGCCACTCGCTTGAAAAAGATTTTTCAAAAAGACCATAAGCAATAGTTTCTCTTTCTTGATCTACTGCTTCTTCCACATATTCATCAAACCAAGTTTTAATTCTCGTGTCTAGTAATTTACCTGTAAGTTCTCTATCCCTACCTGCTATTTCAATGGAATAATATAAATATTGATTTATATAATTACTCATTCTTTCTTTAAATTCCTCTAAATTCTCTTCATTTATTCTATAATATTCATTTTTGTTTGTTCTCACCAAAAAACTGCCTTCGTTTTCTTTCCAGCTACCAATTGATTGTAAGCCATGTTGAACCCAACCCTCTGTTACATCTTCTGGAACCGCTTTTCTAGCTTCTTCAATATTAATTTGCGACCAATGATTCACTTTCTGAGGTTTTTCTGCTCCACATCCTGCGGCTAAGAGAGATGTTATAATCATCATGCTCACAATTCCTATTTGACAACCTTTTTTTATTTTTTCTTTAGTTTCTTGAAAAAGAGAAACTTCTTTTTGAGAGAGTTCTTTTATCAAACTTTCTTGTTCGGTTTCAGTCTTTTTTTCTGCTATTTCAATTTTTCCTTCTAAAAGTGCCTCTTCTTTATTCAAATCTAAAAGTTCTCCAACAACTTTATCTTCTTCAGCTTTGTATGGTTCTTCCTTTATTGTTTTTTTAGAATTAAATACTGAGCCAAATCCAGATTCTAAACTCATAAATTATATTAATTAACTATTTAAGATTATCTTTCCCTTTAATAGTATCATAGTAGCAAAAATCATACCAGCACCAATTAAGCTATAGCTTATTAGTCGATTATCTCAAAAAACAACCATCCGTAACAAAAAATCGCCTTTTTGGCGATTTTAATTGTGTATTTTAAAAACAAAAAAAATATAAAAATTATTTAGCTTTTTTCTTCGCTTTTTCTTTTACCACCAATGGTTTGGTATTTGCGATACTCTCTACTGCTTTAATAAGCTGATCCATTTTTTCATTCAATATTTCTAACTGCTTCAATTCATCCTTATTTCCTTTACTAACATCACTATCAATATTAGTTCTGACAGGAGTTGAAAATCTGCCACTCCCTCTACTATTTTCAGCTTCTCCCCTACTTCTAAAACAAACATCACAATACACTGGTTTACCCTGAGTTGGACGAAAAGGAACTTCGCAAGGCTTTCCACATTGATCACAAACTGCTTGATACATAGTAACTGGACCACGATCTCTACCTCCTGATCCGCCCCAGCTTTTCTTAGGAAAACTTGGTCTGCCTCCGTCTCTTCTACTAAATCCGCTTCCACGACTTCCACCAGAACGTGATCCTCTGTCTTGTTTAAAATCTCCCATATGTTTATATATTAGTTATTATTATAATGAATAGAGCATACGCTATTTTTATCTAAAAAACAAATGGGAAAATGTAATATAAGAATAGTTTCAAATTAGTAAGGCTTTTGACTAATAATTGATTTCTCCAAAACACTCTTGAGCCGTTCTATTTCTTTGCGAGGATATTTAGTAATTCGCTCTGAGATTTTCCATTTTCCTCCATATATACTTGCAAGTTTTAAAAGAGCATCATTAACTGTTTTTGTTTTTTTAATAAGTATTGATTTTTTGTTTTTAAAAAATTGCCATACTGTAGGGTCTAATATATAAACTTCTTCATCATGAACCAAAAGTAGATCATGGAATCTTTTTCCAATCTTACCTTTTGCAATATACATATCTGCTTTGGGTAATTTATTTCGAAGCCATTGAGCTAATAACCGCGAAACTTCACTGCAAGTATCATTACAAATATTAAATAAAGATATTTTTCCATTGTAACCAATCAAACAAAATACATACCTCTTCCCAGCATTGATTAATTCATTTTTCATAGTTTATGGATTACATGATAATTTTTCTATCTATTTCAACTTTTAATACTCCCCCATAATTCAATAAAAACAGGCTGGTCGATGTTTAATTTTATCCCTGCCGCATTCATAAACGATTCTTTTCCTTTCATATCCGTTATTCTTACTTGACCCGAAATTTCATTTGGTAATGTTTCTGACCATAAAGCATAGATAGTTTTATTACCAACAGTAAATTTATATTGACCACTGACAATTCTTTCTACTTTAGAAAAACCACTAATTTTACTGTCAATCATTTTTAAAGTAGTGAGAAAAAGCCGTGGTTGATTATCAATATTAAATACCATTGAAGAACCGACCATGTTATTATCTGGACCAATCAAATCAATAAAGATCAAGTTAGCACCATTCGCAAAAGCGAGTGTTGAATACTTAAAATATAATACCGCTTGGTCGTTTTCACTTAAGTTATTCAGGGCCTGTTCTTTGTTTGGCTGGATATTTTGACCAATGGCTTGTTCTTGAATAGGTTGCCCAAAAGGTTGTTTTTGATCTCCACTCGGTGTACTTCCGCCGCAATCCTGGGAACACATATTTAAGTTTTGTTTTTCAAAATCGTCACAAATATTATCACCACATATGCCACCCCCACTGACAGGGGGCTGTCCTTGAACTGGTTGACCGCCTGGCTGAGAAGATGGTGGGCCAGAATAAATACCGAATTCTGTTAGATATAAAGGTTTCCTGTCACCATTTTCATCCATCAGATCATTGAAAGCTACTAAATTTTTTTCAAAGGTAGCTTGATTCAACTTAGCATTCATATTACGTTCAATATTGTAGTGGACATTAAAATAATCAAGATATTGGCCGCCACCAAGAACAAAAAATTTAGTCCAAAAAGCCTTAAATGAATCCGACTCCCTCATACCAACAATTTCCATAGCGCCACCATTAGTTACTTTAGCTTCTAAATCTGCTTTTTTTATCGTTTCTGATGTGATTTTAACCAAATCAAAATATCCCTCTGGATTATTTTGATAACCACCGCCAGGATTTTCAGGTTCATTACCGATCTCCCAAACAAAAACCTTATCTTTATAACGTTCAACAATTTTTGTTAAAAAGTTTTGATATTCGGCGATATCTTTAGGCGGACCGACCTTATAATCATAATAAGCAAAATCCAACGCGTCTTTGTTTGTCTGAGTATTTTTTTGGTCCCAGTCGGCAAAAGGTTGAATAACAGCAGAAATTTTAATACCAGCATTTGAAGCCGCTTGAACATAAAGATCAGTTAATTCCCAATCAAATCGTCCTTTTTCGGGCTCTATAATATTCCATGTAAAATACGGAACAAGTTCTCGATCAAAAGAAAAACCCGTTGTTTCTATAAGTTTTGTATGATCTTGCGCAACTTTTTTAAAATTGCTTAGAAGATTCTGATATGCCACATCATCTTTTCTAAATTCAGTCCAACCTTTTTGACTAATAGTATCCATCATCCTAGATGTACTTATTGCTGCATCATTTATACCATAAGCAATCATTGTTCCGAATAACGATGATGTAACGCTTTGTTGTGGCAATTGCTTTGGTGGTGTTAGGGATTGAAAAAAAGAGAATTTTTGAAAAATAAAATAGGCACCAATACCGCCAATAATAACTAATATTAAAATAATTATAGAAATAGTTAATTTATTCATAATTGGCCTTACTTATTTTGTTCCAAAAAATGTATAAGTTTGTTATTTATTTTTTCTATTTCCGATAATTCTGGAAATCCTCTCCCCCTTCTCACGAGTGAATAAATAACACCTTCTGAATTATAATATTTTTTACTCTAAACAGCGAGGATTCTTTTTATTCTCCTAATAGCCGATAACATATTCCTTTGCCCTTGGCCCACAGGATAATAGACCGGATAAACATTGAAGACAACATTTTCTATTTTTAATATCTCTGATTGAATCCCTTTATATTTACTTACTACAATCGGCTTATTTAATACAACGGAGCTAACTTGATTTCCAAACAGGATAACTTTTTTTGGTCGAATTAGAAAAATTTCCTTTTTGGTATTTTCAAGATATTTTTTGAAAATACTGTTTGGAAGAGGCCGAGCATCATCCTGAGTGCATTTTGCTAAATTTGTTACATATGCTTTATTTTCTGCAAGTTCGCGATAAATCGCTTCTGCAAAATTTTCAGTCCATTCTTCAGCTCGAAGAATTTGAGTCGATTTATAATTAGCGCCGGATAAAAGTTTTAACTTATATAATAATCCCCAGATATTTTTTGTTCCCAACCAAGGAGCACGTAATCCAGACCATTTTGAATATGCGGCTACATTTTTCCCTGTCGGATTCATAAATATAAACATTATGTTCGGATTACTGACACAACCCGCACCATAAATAGGTGCCAATTTAGATGATCCGAAAATCAACTGCAATTTATCTATTTCTGGATGTAATTCGGTTATTTGCATAGATTTATTTTGTTGAACTTAGTTCGAATCTCGGGCGGGTTATTATATCTTACCCAATTTTCTTGCCAATTTTGTGGTTTTCTGTAGTAAATCCTCAACTTCTTTTATCCCTTTATCCCAAAGTTTTCTATCGGTAATATCTACTCCTAATTTCTTAAAAACATTTTTGGGAGAATTCGATGTCCCAATTGATAAAAATTCCTTTATTTTTTCAATAAAATGCCGGTCTTGTCTGACTGAATCTTGAAGAGATTTTGATATCAACAAACCACTGGCATATGAGTAAACATAGAAAAACAATCGGAAATGACCGACATAAACCCACCAATTTTCCGAACCAGGCGACTGTTCAACATAGTTGCCCATATAATCAAACATATGCTTTTTGAAAATATTACCAATCTCTTTGTAAGATAAATACCCTTTATCGCGAAAAGTTTTGTGTAACTCTTGCTCAAATTTATAAAAAGCAACCTGTCTGAAAATAGAAGAGATATCACTGTTTAATTTAGACATTAATATGGATAATTTTTGTTCATCATCAACCTGTTTAATGGCTTCATCCAGAACAAAATCTTCCATGAATGTGCTGGCCACTTCTGCAGTCGAAGTTAAGGTATCAAAATAAACCGCTCCCTGTTTTTCGCGCATCAATTCACTGTTAATAGCATGTCCCATTTCATGGGCAATAGTAAGAACATCGTCTAGTTTATCGGTGTGATTCAAAAATACATACGTTGGCTGACCAACGAGAAAATGAACACAAAAGGCACCGTTTCTTTTCCCTTTCCGAGAAAAGACGTCAATCTGACCATTTTTAATAAATTGGTCGAGAATTTTATAGAAATTGAAATCAAGCTTTTTAAAAACTCTCAAAACAAGATTAATTGATTCGGAATAAGTATATTTTTTATCAATCTTGCCGTATTCAAGATTACGCTCGTGATATTTTAACTTTTTAACTCCCAGAAGTTTTGCTTTTAGTCGATAATAACGCCGAGATATCGCAAAATTTTCCGAAACCACTTTTACCAATAAATCAACGATTTCGGTTTCAATATCATCTCCAATATGACGAGATGAATCTGGACGAGTGAATCCACGTAATTCATCTATCGTTTTCTTATAGGCTAGAATTGAATTTATCTCCGCCTCCGCCAGATCCGTGTATTTTGCCAAAATTTGATTTATAGCTTGAGCAGCTGAATCTCTTACCTTTTTATTTTTGTTGTCGATTAACCCCAAAAGCTGGGAGAATGTTTTATTCTCAAATTTGCCGTTTTCCGAAATGACTTTTACCTGCTCTTTAGCTAAAAAACCAGAGGTCAATTTTTCCCAATTAGAATAAGAGGTTGGTTCGGTTAAATTCAGAATTTTCTCCTCTAAATCACTTAAGAAATATTTTCCTCGCGTAAACAGTCGTTCTAAAAAATGCCTATAGTTTGACAATTTGGAATAGTTTAGAAACTTTTTCTGAAATTTGGCAGGTATTTTTGCAATATTGAGAATGAAAAATTGAATATCATTGTTTATTTTTATATAAAAATTCTCAATTTTCTCGTATTTCGCTTTAAGTAGTGGATCATTTTCATCTTGCTTAGTTCTTAACCAAAAATAATAACCCTCCCTGCCACCGAAAGCATAGCTTTTTTTCCAATTTTCGTATTCTTTCAAGGCTTTCAATAGTATCTCTGGATTTTCAAGATAATCACTGCGTTTTTTCCATTTATTAATAAAAGCGTAACTTTTGCGTAAAATTATTTGTTTTTCTTTCCTCATTCGCAAATCATTATCACCGTTAAAAAGTGGTTTTAAATTCCAAACTGTATTAAATTTTATTCTACTCTGATTTTTAATTTTATTCATTTTTTGATCTCATTAAATAGTTTAATCTACTAATATGGGTCTAGGGCGACCTAAACTCATTATAAAAATAGCTTTAAAATCGGTCTCCGGTCTTACTCAATATCACTCGAGTCATGCCGATAATAAATTGTCGTGGCGGAGAGGGAGGGATTCGAACCCTCGATACCTTGCGGTATGCCGCCTTTCCAAGACGGTGCACTAGACCTCTATGCGACCTCTCCATATTCATCTATCCAATCTTTATAACGAAATTTAGATAAATGAATTATATATATTCTTAAATTTTAATCTTACCAGCGTATTTACCTAAAATAGGTAATTCTTTCTTCTCTCCATTCGTAATATTAATTATTCCTATAATAGACAGTGCAACCCATAATAAACTTGCCATTGGAGCAATAATCCAACCAAGAACAGGAATAACGGCAACAAAGGCTGTTATTACTTCAACAATAAAAAGAACAAGTCCTTGTTTAGCATGAAAGAAAACAAATGCGTCATCTTTTTTTGTTAAAAGAGGAATAAGGCATAAAACTCCAATATAGCTCAAAAAAGTAATGAATTTATCATCTTCTATTTTTTTAGGAGCATCTGAAACTTGTTCAGTCTCTATATTTTTTTCTTCTGGAGCACAACTTTTTGTTGTTTCTTCTTCAGAAACTTCTCCTTCTAAAGGTTCTTTTTGAATATCTTCGTTCATAATTTTAATTAATTTTTAATTTTTATCAAAATTTCTATCTCGACCTTATGCACATTTTAGCAAATTTTTATAATTTTGTCATTTTAAATATCCATCTGTCTTAGAATTTTTACTCTTTCATCTGTAGATGGATGAGTCATCCAAAGCTTACTTATGGCTTTTTTTCTAAAGGGATTTGATATAAAAAGATGACTTGTTGCATTTGAAGCAGAGCGTAAAGGATTGGGATCCTGAGAGATTTTTTCCAAAGCCCGAGCTAATCCTTCTGGATAACGGGTTAAAAGCGCTCCTGAAGCATCGGCTA
>Ga0268281_1001558_pt1 | contig 12994 bp, 8 predicted proteins | sample saktaG_10_FD_190134 | JGI IMG/M metagenome (GOLD analysis project Ga0268281, IMG submission 190134) | Saline water microbial communities from Sakinaw Lake, British Columbia, Canada - sak_2011_5_24_50m | ecosystem: Environmental > Aquatic > Non-marine Saline and Alkaline > Saline ... | reverse complement strand
TCCGGCTCAGGGTACGATTTAGCTTCTGAAACCCACGTCAATCGTGGGTTTCTGTTTTTTGAGTACCCAAATAAGTACCCAAAAGATTTTTTAAGGTTTTTGCACCATCATCAAGATTGGGCTCGCGCTTAAAACGAATGGGTTTTAAAAGCGGGACTCGAATGGGCTGCATCTGTGGGCGGTGGATGTGCAGCAAAAGGGATGAAAAATTCACGACTTCTCAACTTGTTGACTGGCAGTTTCTAAATGTATGCAGTTTCTTAAATTCCTTGTGTATCTATTTCTTCCAATCGTAATTCAGTTTACCACATTTGCATCTTACTCTTGAACCTACAATATCAAAGTATTTAAGAGATATAGATCTTTTACAATCTTTTTCTGAACAATAGAATAAGGTTTCGAGGTTCTCAATGTCTGCCCAAAAAGCTTTCAGATCACCAATTTTTGGCTCAATAGGGTTATCATGAGAAAGCAAATTACCTAAAATAGCAGAGTTTGCAACTCTATCGATAGTGACTAAGTGGCCCTTAAGTTCAATACTTTTATTGTTAATCGAGGATTTAAGAGCATTGATAAGCTCATCCGACATTCTTTTTTCATTCAAATCGTTATATTTAAAACTGGTCTTTACTTCGAGTTCGAAGCATATCCGTTTTAAGGTATGTTCCAAATATTGACGAATCGAATTTCCCAATTGGGCTTCGATATTATTTGCAATCTGGAATTGTATCAATTCCTTTAATTCAGACGGGCTTTTTTCAAGATATGCTCCTGTCTCATTGTTCCATTTAACTTCATGTATGATCCAGTTTTTTCTTTTTACCAATTCTTTGATATAGGTGAACCACTCCTTTTCATGGGTCAACAAAACAATCTGATAGTCTCCAAACTTCTCAGTTAACAGATTTGCGAAGCGCAATCTATGATTACTATCAAAACTCGATATTACATCATCCAAGATAATTATCTTATTTATATGATTGAATGCCTTGACAGATGCTAAGAAGAAAGCAAGTCCATAACAATTTACATGTGACTCGCTAAAATATTTTTGGGGTGGGGATACAACTTCGCCATAGAATTTATACTGAACAGTAATGCCTTTAAGTTCATCCTCATCCTCAATTGGGATAATCTCAATATCCTGAAAAGATTCTCCCGGATTCATGAATTGATAGAATTCATTTATTTCAGAGGATAATGATTGTAAGAAACTTTCGAGCCCTTCCTTTTGCTTTTTTACAAACTCATTGTAGATGACAATAATACTATCCTTCTGAGAATCCAGCAATTGCTTTTCTTTACGAAGATTTACAAGAGTTAAGAATGCAGTTTTCGAAAACTCAATTTTAACGAGAATTTCAGAAGAAGCTGTATCGCCAATTTTATTTTTTACTTGTAAAGCCTGTGCATCTAATGACGGATCTACTTTAAAATCATTTTCATTGATAATCAGTCCTGAAGACACTTTTACTAATTTGCCTGATAACAGCTTCAAATTTATTTCGTCAAGATAATTCATCAATTTCCTGCGTAGCCCATCAATTGTACCTTTTATAGCATCCAAAGAACCATCACGAATCATAGGCTCTCCAAGTAAAAGGTCAAGTCGTGTAATTCGCTCTTCAATAAATGTCTTTATGTTATCCCTTTTTATTTTAAAGGTATTTAGCTTCTTTGAAGAAGCTAAAATGTTGATTAATCTCTCTTGGATTGATTCCAATAATTCAGCTTTATCTTTGGGCTGAAGGCAAAGGGGACATTCATCAACCGTATATAATTTATTAGTTACTAGATTTTTCCCTGAATTCAACAATTCTTCAAAAAGGGTCAGTTTGATGCTCTCAATATCTTTGTATAATATCTCGAACTCATCATAAAATCGCTTGTATTCTTCGTCAATCAGAGTTACCTCAGACTGCAAAATATTAAACGTATCTGAGCACTTCTGTAATAAACCTAATTCACTCAACAATTTAGTGTCAATCGGTTTTTTAATTTTCGCAATGACCGAATCTATATCTTTAAATGAAGAAATTACAATCCCGTTTTTTAAAGGTGTAATAAGGATATTAAGTATTTCAAAAAGTTGAGCTTCCGTATATATAGTTGCACCCAACTTATCTATTAGAATCTTAATTTGCGCCTGTTCCTGGTTTTCAAACCCCTTGCTTTTGATTTCGGCCTTTAATGAATTAGCTGATTTCTTGATGACTTCTTTGATTTTTGTAACTTCACCAAAGCCAATAATTTCAGACAAGTATTTAAGTTTATCTAATTTTGAACCTTTTAAAAAATCCTCAAGGTTCCTATATCGAAGAATAAGATTTTCTTTTCTTGACTCAGTATAATACTCCTTGAACTCTATACTTTCATTAGAAATAGATGTAGTTAGCTTATTCTTTTTAATAGACAACGTTTTCCCAGTATTTAATTTTGAATCTGAAAAATCAAGAAGGATGGAGGAATCTTCTGAATCTGTAATATGGAAGTTGCGAAGTGCCAGTCTGTCAATTTCTTCACCGGAGAGATGTTTCACTTCATCATTGAAAAACCACTCGAGTCCATCCGCAACGCTGCTCTTACCAGTACCATTATCACCGTATAACAAAACTGAATGCCCTTTCAATGGCAACTCAAACGATTCTTTAATGCCACGGAATCCTTTAATGGTGATTGAGTTAATCTTTATTTGAGTCATTTGATTCTCTTATTTTTTGAAGTTCGTTCTTTACATTTGTATCGGTCAATTTCCCTTGTTCATAAAGCGATTTAAAGACCTTTGCAACCTTCAAATCGATTTGTTGTAATTCTTCAATTTCGTTAAAGAAATCGTCCAAAATCTGAGAAGCAGATTTAATTTCGTTATCCATGATTATTTTAGTTAAAATAGTCCCAATCAATATTGAATTTTATCTTAATATCACTTTTTAAAACTTCGAACCCAACCTTGTTATTACAAATAGGATAAACCCCGAAATTTTTGACAAAATCGAGAATAAAATGACTTTCCATATCTTCAATTCTTAACTCCCAGATGTTTTTAAAAAGCTCATAATTAAGGTATGTGAACTTCAAGGGGGCAACTTTCCGGTAGTTAAGGAGGCCTATATTCTTTGACTTTCCTTCAAAATGACCAGACAATCTACTTCCAATACTATTTGTTTTTTTCTCACTCATCCCAATATAAAGTAGCCTGGATGATTTAAACGGGTACTGCACTTGTCTCTGTTCTGAAAAGATGAAATAAAGACCAACGATACCAGTTAAAGGCTTGATGATATCTAACTCGAAATCAAGGGGTGTGTTGAATAAGATATTAATGGTTTTCATTGACCCTTGGTTCGATTAAAATATATTTCGTAAAATCACTCTTCTAAAGTTTCTGGTTTTATTTCCTGATCATTTGGGGTTAAAACGTATTTCAATGATTTGTTCCTGAGTTCTCATTACACTTTAACCGTTCAATTATTTCCTTTTCCATATTCATTTTTTTAGGATAATCTTAGTTAAGTCATGAATTGTAATCTGCTATTCAATTAAATATCAAATTGATTTTATTGAAAAAACTCGAATGTCTATATTTTGGTTTGATCACTCCAAATCAATATTGTCCATAAACACTCATCCCTCCTCCGTAATATTGATGCTTAAGATGTTCATAGACTAGCTGCGTCTTTAAATCGATGTCATCAGTTTTGTACGAAGGGTATGGTAAGCTTTCAAATAGAGTTTTGTTGACAACATTAAATACAGCGGCAGCTGTCACCGACTTTTCCGCCCATTGTTCAACTTTAAGCTTTTCTTTTTTAAGCTCATCCAGTAATTCAATAGCAATTTCTTTAATTTTCTTTTTTTCTGATGTCGATAAATCCGGCTTGCGAAGGATGTCGAAAATTGCTTTTTGTTCTTCGGTCAGTCCTTCTCTTTTGGTTTCTGCTTCTTCTTCTGCCAAGGAATTTACAAACTCAATTAGCTTTTTGAATGTTTCCTCAATCGTAACAGCGTTTTTGCCTCGGTTGTAATCGTCTATTATTTCTTGATAGCGTCGGTAAAAGTCAACACGAAGTGGGTTTCTTTCTACCATCTGTTTCAATTGACTTTCAACCTTGTCTTTCAATGATTGAACTGCGGCATTTTTATTTTGGGATTTTTGAAAAAGTCGCTCTAATGCTTCAAAATTTAATCCACTCAGGTCAATAAGTTTCCCATAATCCTGCGTAGGTTCGGCCACCATATTCTCAATGGATTCGTCAACAATCTGCTGGATTTTCTTCATGATCTCAGATACATCAGCACTTTGTACGTTGTCTTCAATAGCCGTGTAAATGACATCGATCGCATTTTTCCTGGGTGAATATTGATTCAGTACCCTGTCAGGTTGGAGCGCTTTGTATTTCTTGAAAACTTCCCGGGCTAAAATTTGAAATTTACTTTTGGTTTCATCGTTGGTGTAAACTGCATTTACCCCTTTTTCCATCGCTGCCAATTTTTGCAAACCGTTGGCATGGATAAGTTGAAACAGATCGAAAGTAACTTCTTCCTTCAAAAAGGTTTCAGTGGTCACTAACGCTAATTCCAGCTGACGAATCAATTCTTCTTTTGGCTTAACCGGTGGTTCGGTCTCCTCTCCATCTGTGTCTCCACCCTCTTGCCCCCCTGTTCCATAAATCGCCAGGGCATCCAGGAGAGCTGTATAAGTTTCGATGTAATCTACGATCAATCCGTTGTTCTTGCCTTCGCTGATACGATTTGCCCTGGCAATGGCCTGCATCAAAGTATGTGATTTAAGAGGCTTATCTATGTATAACGTCGAAAGGGTAGGGACATCAAAGCCAGTGATCCACATGGCACAAACAATTACAAAACGAAATGGATCATTTTCATCCTTAAACCTTGTTTCAAGGTCTTGATTGTTCATTTTCTCACGGTGAAACTCAATATCAAGATCCCATTGCCGGAATTTTTCGATTTCGTTTTGTTCCGAGCTTATCACCACGCAAATTTCGGTTTCTTTGATCCAATTTAATTCACGGCTTTTCTCCAACGTCTCCTGGTCTCCATTCTTGCCTTTGGCGATCTCTTTTTCTAATTGCTCAATGTTCAGATTCCAATGGTGCGTTATAAAATCGAACATTCTTACAGCAGTCACTTTGTCCAGCGCAATGAACATTCCTTTACCCTTGTAACCACGATTGCAGAAATGCCAGACTGCATCTCTGGCAATGGCGTCCAGCCTTTTACTTGCAGTTAGGATTGGGTATTCTCTTGCGAAAAGTTGCTCAACTTTGCTGCGCTGGTCACTGTCCAGGTCTTCACCCTCCGCATCAATGATAGCTCTGATCTGATCATTGATAACCGGATTTTTCAATCCAAGATACTCGCCTCTGTTTTCATAATAAAGTGGAACAGTTGCTCCATCATCTACACTTCGTTTGAAATCATATCGGGACACATAATCCCCAAAGATCCTTCGTGTAAGTTCGTCATCTTTGAACAGCGGAGTACCGGTAAAACCAATGAATGAAGCATTTGGCAGGGCGTTGCGCAGGTTCAGCGCCAGTTGTCCGCCCTGGGTCCTGTGCGCTTCATCTGAAATGACAATGATGTTATCCCGCTCTGTAATTTCTTCCTCAAAGTTGAATTTATGGATGAGGGTGAACAAATAGCGATGCTCAGAACCAAGCAACTCTTTCAAATGATTTCCGCTCGTTGCCTTCAAAGAAAATTTTAAACCCGCTTTGACTTTCGGAATCGCACCCACTGCACTGAAAGTTCCATAGATCTGAGTATCCAATTCATTGCGATCTGTTACGATTAGAAAGGTATAACTACCTGTAAACTTGCGGTGAATCTTCTGACTCATAAAAACCATTGAGTAGGATTTTCCGCTTCCCTGAGTATGCCAAAACACACCAAGTTTTTGCTTTTCTTCCAGGCTGATCTTCCCAAGTTTATAAAGCTGATCCTTATGCTTAATATTATCAATTGCTTTATTGACTCCAATAAACTGATGGTTCCTGGCAATCAATTTTACCACTTTGCCTAGTGAGTTATCAAAAAGAATAAAGTTCTCAAAGAGATCCAGAAAACGTTGTTTCTCACAAACGCCGACAATAATTCTATCCAACGCAACAACTCCGTCGTCATCTTCGGTGATCCGCTTCCATTCATGGAAGTGCTGATATTTCCCAGTGACACTCCCAATTCGACTTTCAATGCCATTACTCAGGATTACAAATGCGTTGTAATAAAAGAGTTTTGGAATAACATCCTTATAATCGGTAAAGTTGTCGTTGTAAGCATTTTCAAGTTTACGGTGGGCGGCCTTGAGTTCAATAAAGAGTAAAGGGATGCCATTCACAAAGCCAATGATATCCGGCCGGCGTTCACGATTACTCTTGCCCTGGATCCATAATTGGCGAACGGCTAAAAATTCATTGTTCTCTGCCTCCTCAAAGTCAAATACTTTAAGGGTTTTATTTTTGATCTGCTCTCCCTTTTCGTTGATAAAATCTACGGGGATGCCATTTTTTAACAGTTGGTGCTTCTCAAAATTGAGCTCGGCCAATGACTTAATGCTGCTTTCTGCTGTGAGCTTTTCAAAGGCTTCTTTATAAGCCTTCTGCGGTAAATTTGGATTGAACTCCTTTAACTTCTCGAAAAATATTCTTTTAATGATTACCTCTTTCTTATTCAGCCTGCCTAAAGTACTTTCTTCTCCAAAGCTCTCTTTGTTATAGGCAAATAGCGTATCCCAACCTAAACGGTTAAAAAACAAATCAATCGCAGTTTGCTCGATGAGATTGTCTTCGGAGTATTCCCAGGTCATTGTTTTAGCTTTTTCTCCATTCTTCAATTTTATTATTAATTGCAACTTGCCATTCCTTCACGTTATCTCTAACCTGTATTGGAATAATGCTACATTCTTTATCAATTTCAATTATTTTGTCAGAATCCCGATTCAAATAGTTGCCTTTTATCACTTTATCATCATCTCCGGGATAAACCAGGGCAACTTTTTTTGCATCATAGTATTCGTGATAGACATACATCTGCCTTAAATCATCCGGTGAAGGATTGTACCCATATAGATTTTTCCATTTGGTATCAATAATTATATTTTTTTCGTCTTTTATTTTCAGCAAGATATCGGGCCTTATTTTTGATCTATAACCATTCTCAGGTTTCCAAAAATATTTTGAGGTTTGGGCAGTAATCGAAATACCTTCATCCTTGATAGTTTTGCGTAAACTCACATAAATGAACTTCTCCCACAATTTATTCATGTCAAACATCAGGGCCAGCACATGATTCCTGCCTTTGGTCACATCGGGATGATAGCGAAGTAAGAGGAGCCTGGCGATTTCAAGTGCCTTTTTATATACCTGGGTTTTTCTGTTTAGTATCACTTTATTGAACACTGCTTCATTTATTTTGATGTTCGGCATTTCGGGAAAATCGAGTACAATAGCTCCTATCCTGCTTTGTAAAGCCACATTCGTATTCATAAGCCGGATCAGGCATATGGTTTTGAACAGGATAAAATGCAGCAAGTGTTCTACGTCAAAAGAGGTGTAACGAGCATAGAACCGTTCCTTGTGAATAAGATTTTCTTTGATTTGTTTTCCAAAAAGCAAACTACCTTTTAAAGTATAAATATTTCCCTCCTTTTTCCGATATTTCTTTACCAAGCCGGTGTGAAGAAGGTATTCCATTTCAGTACAAAACATTTCGAAATAAAGGTCCAAAATGGAATTGGATTTCAGCCTTAAACTGCTTTCACTTGTTGATTTAATTTCAAAACTACTTACAGCCCTCAACATCCCGATCAATCTTCTATGCCATTTCTCTCTTTCTTCCTCTGTCGGGCTATCCTTGTCTGCCTTGGGAAGAACTTCAATGAGCGTGTTGCCAACCTGTAATGCCCCAACATATTCATTGAATTGAACACCATTATATACTAAACGGAAGTATGGTACTCCTTTTCCGTAGTGCAATTGTAAGGCCTTGTATTGATCCTCTGTGATCAATTTTTCGCCCCTGTCAAAGCGAAGTGTTTCATGCTCGAAAACTTTGATATGCCCCATTGCATTATTCAATTTTCTTCTTTAAAAGCAAACTTACAGCTTTCTCAAAGTTCATTTCTACTGTTTTTTTGTCAGCTATAATTGTGTAAATACTCTTCGGATCTTGGTAATCGATTATTTCGTAAACATCTCTTTCAATAAATTCGTCAAGACCTTCATAATTAAATGCAGCAAAAGAATCTGAATTATCTTGCCCTGCTTTGATACGAACGAATCCTTCACCCAAAATCAATCCGATTTTTCCATAGTCACCATAAAAATATTCTTGAAGCAATGGAATGATTTTCTCATAAAACACCCTCATTAAATCCTTCCAGCTGAAAACAGACATGAAATAACTATGACCTATTTGATGATCTTTGTCAAGCAATCTTTCAATTCGCAAGTTCATCGTTATTAGAATTTCTTTTAAATTTATTCCGCTAAATTCTATGGCAGAGGATAAATCCATTATTTTTTCGACCCCTTTAGATGTGTTATAAAAATCAAGATATTTGTTCTCGTCAATTATTTTGCCTCCATAGATAATCATGAAATCGTTTTCCAATTGTTTCCATGAAGGATTTGGCCTATCTAAATCCAATTGGCGGGAATGTATCCAGAGATTCTGCAAAAGAACTGATGGAGAATTTAATTCAGGGTCAGGAAGGATTTCTTCAAAACTGAACCTCCTTCGCAAGGCTGTATCAAGTGCCTCAACGCTGCGGTCAGCGGTATTCATAGTCCCTATTATATAGAGGTTTGGTGGAACTCCAAACTTTTCTTTGCTATATGGCAAGGTCACTTCTAGCCCTTCGTTTTTACCAAATCGCTTATCTTCTTCGATTAGAGTTATTAATTCACCGAAAATCTGGGATACATTACCACGATTTATTTCGTCAATGATTAGAACAAATGGTTTTACATTTTTATTTTGATAATCAGCTTTTGAAAGCGAAAAAACCACCTCCTTTTTGTCTTCAAAGGTGTAGATTCTTTCTTCCTTTATTGGTTCCCTGACCTGCTTTCCCTGCTTAATTGCGTTCAATACAGACCAATATGCAGAGGAATTATTTCCACCTATAATGGCCCGAAATTGATTGTTAATATTGCTTACCTCATCCAGATCTTTAATTTTGGCTTGCAATTTTGATAATCTTGTCTTTGAAACAGTATATGTTCTTGTTCCGTCGTGATGTTTTATTATAAAATTGCCTTGTGATGAAATACTATCAACCATTACGGCGCCTCCTGATTTGGTTTCCAATTCAACAGGCTTACCATTTAAAATTTTTTCTTCAACGTCTTCTACAAATTTGTCATAGAGAATGGAGAAATCCAAGACTTCTTCTGTTGTTTTTGTTTCTCGCAACATAGCTATTTCAAATGCAGCCTCAATACAAAGATTTCTTAATATCCCATATTCAACCCTATAAATAACAGGGTCGTCATCTTTCTCCGGTTCAATCGGTTTTATTCCTTCAACAAAATCCTCATAGCTCAAACTTTGATGAAAGGTGGTGAAGACAATCTGACCTTCTTTCATTCTAGTGTCAAATAAATCTTTTATTTCCTGGCGTGATTTGCTGTCAATATTATCACCTGTTATTTCAAGTGCTTTATTAATCGTGCTATATGTTTTTCCTGTTCCAGGAGGACCGAAAAGGATTAGGTTTAGAGGTGGCTTGTTGTTAGTCATATTGTTTTTCTCTTTTGATTCTGTTATTGTTTTGTCTGTTTGAATAGTTTCGATTGTTTCCGGCTCGAATTTTACAGGTGATAAGTTATCCTGCCTTGGTACATTATATCCTTTATAAAATTGAAATTCAGATATCGGAATTGGGTCTATTTTTACAAAAGAAGTTGCCAAGAATAAAATATGAGCTGATTTTTTGGGGTCTTTATACTCAGAAAATTTATCTTTAAAGTATAACACTTCATATTTTGAATTCCAATGCTTTTTATCCAGCTCTACTTGATTTTCAACAAAATCTGTTATGGCAGCCCTATACCTTACCATTCCTCCCGAACTATAGTAAAGATTAAATGTATTACCCTCATTATTAATATTTCTGAGGAAGTTCAAAGTTTCATTAGTTCCACTTGGTCTTCTGCTATTCCAAATAGCACAGGCATCAAAATCCTCCATCTCTTCGATAAATTCATCCTGCCATCCCGTACTGTCAGACGCTATTAAAGCGACTACACCCTCCATCCAAAGTTTTTTGATTGCCGGATGATATAATATTCTTGTAACTAGTACACCTATATTATTTTCGTTTTTTACAGTTGACGAGAAGTGATCGAAAAGAGTGATTATCTTGCTTTCATTTTCCAGTTTGAAGTATTTGCAGATTTGATTTCTGTGATTTTGAGAAGTAATACAGACATTTTGCCCGGGGTTTTCAATAAACTCAATCGAATACCGGAAAGTGGCGTATGTTCTTTGGTCTAATCCGCTAAATGTAAAATCATTAAGTTTATATATAAACAGGCAATAAGTCCAGTTCTTTTGAGTAAACTGTGCCATGGAGATTCTTCTTTTGTCAGGATAAGGATTCCATTCCGTGGAATTATAACCCTTTTCATCAAATATCGAAACGAGCTTACCTATTATTAGTAAAAAATCATAGTACGCTTTATCTGAATTGTTATCTAGCATATCCTGAAAATGAAATGGTTTTGGAGGATTCTTTATGAATGCTTCTAATTTATCTCGAAAAGCATCTATTTCGTAATTTTTATATTCAAGAAATAATTCAGAAAGCTTGTCATAATAGAAATCTTTACTTTCAATAACATCTTGATAGTAATTTTCTTTTATGAAACCACTAATCACATCGTTAATTTCCATAATTGTTCAGTTTATTCCGTACCTGCCCTTTAATCAATCTTAGGAAAAAGATATCCTGAGCCTTAGGAGATTAATAATTACAATTACATTCATATTCTATTCAACGGACCATACATTTTCTCCAACCTTTCCCTTTCGAGATTTGCCAACGTATCACCAAACGACTCTTCGTAAGTGAAGAAATGATTAGCAATATATTCTGACATTTTCATAGCAAATGAATGTCCATCGGATTCATTATAACCTGCAAGAATTGCTTTTTCGTATTCTGCTGCTTCAGCAAAACAACCTAATTCTGAGTATTCACCTTTTGCTTTTAAATAAGCATAGTGATTTGCAAAACGTTCAGATGTGCCTTCACTTATTTGCTTCTTGTAGATTTCTGAATAATTTACCGCTTGTTCCTCAACTGTTGGCTCCTGTGTTGGCGAATCAACTTTTAGGAGGAACTCGAAATGTTTTATGAATAAGTTATCTAGGTTTTTAATTTTAGCATACAATATAAGATCTTCATGTGCTTGTTCATGGTCAATCGCCGAAACACTCAAATATGCATTTGCAATTGCGTGATCATTCATAGATATCACATAACCAGCAATTAATCTCGACCACTCAACACCGAATCCTTTTTCTCTTTCAGCCAAGAAGCTATCTATATACCCCTTTGTAAAGTTCATGAATTCATCTTCATAACCTTCCCGAAAATCATTATCCTTTTCAGCATCCCTAACAACATCATCGAGAAAGCGGATATATTCTTCTTCTGCTATGGTATCATATTTTTCACGAATGATTAACTCACGGATCCTTTCTGTATTCATGTATTTTTCAATAAGTGGCCTCATTGGTTCTTGCTTTTAAGTTTATACCCCTATCTCCCCATTCATCAACCTCGGCAATAAAATATCCCGGGCCTCTCGGAGTTTTGTGTTTTGTTTTAGAAGGTTTTGAATCAGTTGAAAATCACTTTCCACATCCTTTCTGTAATCATTAATGTCCCACTCTGGGAATGGGAGAAAATCCCTCGCCTTTAGGCGAAGTCTTTAGATTGATTAATTTAGCACTATGCAAAATTACCGAAAGACGTCGCATAGTGTATATGATTTGAAGTATCATTTGGTATGGATAACGAAATATCGCAAGGCAGTTTTGACAGGAGTAGTAGCGGAGAGGCTTAGAGAACTCATCCGGGAGATTTGCAAAGCGAACGATATCGAGATTATCAAAGGTCATGTTTCAAAGGATCATGTGCATATGTTTCTAAGCGTTCCTCCATATATCTCTGTGAGTAAGTTGGTTCAGATGATCAAAGGCAAGACCTCCAGAAAGATGCTGTCAGAATTCAAACCATTGCAACAAAAATTTTGGGGCAGGCATTTGTGGGCCAGAGGATATTTTGTTGCCAGTTCTGGAAATATTACCGATGAAGTCATCATTGAATACATTGAGAAGCAGGATATTGAAGGAGAAGATGAAGATTTTAAAATAGCTGGTGACACATAAGGTCAGCTTTAGATGACCGGTTAATTGCTAATTCTATCGCCTTTAGGCGATAGTTGTTTAATTGTTAACTCTTTGATGTGGTCAAATGTTATCTGTGGGAAAGTACCCGATCGGGATTCAGCTAATAATTGAAGCCAGTCCAATGTCTGAGGATTAGTCAAATAGAAATAAATTAACGCCTGGCTCATTTGTTTTTTGGATCGGAGAACCATTAGCTTTGTTGATACAACGTAATTCTCTGCATCAAAATCAATATATGCATATCGTCCATTTGCTGGTCGAATCTCACTGAACAAGATGTCATCCTTTTGGATAGTTTTTTTCGCTTGGCCAGGCAAAGACCTTACATTTGAAAACTCATGATTTGTGACATCCCCCAGATAAACATCTGAAGTATTTAAGAAAACTACAGTATCTAATAAAAACTTATGTGTAATAGAAACACTCTCAACAAAGTCTCCAATGTGCATTTGCTTACCGCTTATATTTACTGCCTCCTCCACAAACCACTGCCGGAAGAGAGTCTCCGCCATGGCTTCGAGGGTTCTATTTTGTCGATGGAGAAGGT